>ENA-UOUL01003833-UOUL01003833.1-bioreactor-metagenome-genome-assembly--contig:-NODE-3833-length-14767-cov-41.212049_pt1 | contig 14767 bp, 16 predicted proteins | sample MGYA00249838_ERZ747220 | MGnify/ENA primary metagenome ERZ747220 (study PRJEB28778, sample SAMN05720191) | bioreactor metagenome | isolation source: Anaerobic biogas reactor | place: USA:Washington...
AGGCCGGCATCGAGATCCACCAGCAGCTCGACACCGCCGAGAAACTCTTCTGCCGGTGCCCCACCGTCCTCCGGGATGTTGCCGACCGGACGGGCGAGTTCTACCGCTACCTCCGGGCGACGGAGAGCGAGCTCGGGGAGATCGACCGGGCGGCCGAAGAGGAGATGAAACTCGTCCGGAAGTTCTGCTACTACACCTACGACACGGTCTGTCTCGTGGACCACGACGAGGAGCCCCCGACGCCGATGAACCCCGAGGCGCTCGACATCTGCCTCACGATAGCGAAGATGCTCGACATGACCCCCGTCGAACAGATCCACACGATGAGAAAGCTCGTCGTCGACGGATCGAACACCAGCGGGTTCCAGCGGACGGCGCTCGTCGCTCTCTCCGGCGCCCTCCCCGACGGGTGCCGGATCGAGACGATCTGCCTTGAGGAGGAGGCGGCGCAGCGGGTGGAGGGCGAGACCTTCTCCCTCGACCGTCTCGGCATACCGCTCGTCGAGATCACCACCGCCCCCTGCATGCGCACACCCGAGGCCGTCCAGGAAGTCGCCGCATATATCGGTATGGTGCTCCGGTCGACCGGCAGGGTGAAGCGGGGCCTCGGGACGATCCGCCAGGACATCAACGTCTCCATAGCAGGCGGCGCACGGGTCGAGATCAAGGGCGTCCAGGAACTCGACCTCATCGCCGAGGTGGTCAGGCGCGAGGTCGACCGGCAGACAAACCTCCTTGCCATCCGCGACGCCCTCCGGGATCGCGGCGCCCGGGTGGACCGCACCGTCGTCGACGTCACGGCCCTCTTTGCCGGGACGAAGTCCGCCGTACTGAAGAAGGCGAAGTCCATCCTCGCGATCCGGCTCTGTGGGTTTGCAGGGCTCGTCGGGCGGGAGATCCAGCCCGGCCGCCGCCTCGGCAGCGAGATGTCCGACTACGCGAAGAAGTGCGGTGTCGGCGGCATATTCCACACCGACGAACTCCCCGCCTACGGCGTCACCGCCGAAGAGGTGGCGCGCCTCCGCGAGTTCGTCGGCGCCGGCGACGATGACTGCGTCGCCATCGTTGCGGCGAGCCGGGAGCGGGCCGGGTGTGCTGCCGAACAGGTGATGATCCGCGCGGACATGGCCCTCGCCGGCGTCCCCGAAGAGACCCGGAAGATGCTGGAGGAGGGGAGCTCCGCCTACATGCGCCCCCTCCCCGGGGCCGCCCGGATGTATCCCGAGACCGACGTCTTCCCGATAGCGCTCTCCGGCGCCCTCTGGGAGGGCATCAGGGTCCCCGAACTCCTCACCGACCGTGCGGAGCGGTTCGTCCGGGAGTTCGGGCTTGACGGGGCGCTGGCCCGGCAGGTGGCGTTCTCCGAACGGCTGCCGCTCTTCGAGAGGGCCGTCGCCGCCGGCGTCCGCCCCACCCTCGCGGCCCGGACGCTCCTTGCCACCTGCCGCGAGCTTGCCCGCGGCGGCGTCGCCATCGACCGGGTGAGCGAGGACGACATCCTCGCCCTCCTCTCCGCCGTGGAGGCCGGCCGGGCCGCAAAGGAGGCGATACCGGATCTCCTCGCCGAACTCGCGCGGACGGCGGACGAGAGCGCCGGGACACCCCGCGAACGCGTGGATGCGGCCATCGCAAAGATGGCGCCCGCCGTCTCGCAGGCGGACGTGGAGTCGATCGTGCGCCGGATTGTGGCCGAACGCGAGGCGTTCGCCCGCGAAAAAGGCATGGGCGCGCTCGGCCCCCTTATGGGCGTCGTCATGCAGGAACTCAGGGGGAGCGTCGACGGCAAGGTCGTCAGCGAGACCCTCCGGCGCGAGCTCAAGCGTCTCCTCTCCTGATCTGCGGCGGGGTCCTGCCCTGTTGCGGCAGGGCCCCGGGTTACTTTTATCAGCGGATCCGCTCATAATTGTAAAGGAGTTTTATCCATGGGAAAGACAGGAAGCGTAAAGTGGGCCCAGGTTAAGGGCGTGAAGGGACAGATACGGCTCGTCCCTGCAAGCGAAGGCGAAGTAAAGAAACCCGGCCCGAACCAGCGGTTCAAGCCTCTGGCGGATATCAGGAAGCGGGCAAGCAGAGAAGGACAGGACCAGCGGCGTGGTGGACGCGGTGGACGCGGCGGCCGTGGCGGACGCGGTGCCAGAGGCGGGGGCACTCCCACGATGGACGTGCGGGTACGCCGGAGCATCCGGCGCGCGAAGGTTTCGGCTCTCGGGACCAAGCAGAAATCGAGATAAGCTCTCCCTCTCTTCTCTTTCAATACTTTTTATAGTAGCGAGTTCCAGTATGTGGTATGGATCTCAAAACCGCCGTCAGGACCTACCAGTTTGCCGAACGGGCGAAGTCCGAGCTGATCGTCGGATCGCAGCTGACGACAGCCCTGATCCAGTTTCCGCTCCAGGAGAAACCCGGCGGAAAACGGATGCTTCTGATGGTGCTCCAGTCTATCCGCTCGGAGCTTGAGTTTGCATACGGCGACACGGAACAGCGTGAGTTCAGGAAAGCCATCGATCACCTCAACGAGGGGATCAGCCTGACCGAGAGCATGGAGCTCGGCGCCGCGTCGGAGCGGATGGCACGAGCCGTCAGCGCCGTCACGACCGCCGCCCAGACGGCGTGGGATACGCTCAAAGAGCATGACCTCCTCTGATCTCCTCCGCCTCCTCAAGGCGCGGTCGTCGGTCCGGGACTACACCGGAGAACCGCTCGACCCGGAGGATATCGACTACATCCTCACGTGCGCGAGCACGGCGCCGAGCGCCGGCAACCGCGAGGCCTGGGACGTCGTCGTCGTCACCGACGAGGATCTGCGGATAGGGCTTGCGGTCGCGGCCCTCGAGCAGATGCATATCCGGGAAGCTCCGGCGATCTTTGTGGTCTGCGCAAACTACGTCAGGTCCATGTCGCAGTACGGGGAGCGGGGGATCCTCTACGCGCTCGAGGACGCCACGATCGCCTGCACCTACATGATGCTCGCCGCCCACGCCCGCGGCCTGCACTCGTGCTGGACGGGAGCGTTCGATGAGAACGACGTCCGCGAGACCCTCGGGCTCCCGGAGCACATCCGCCCCCTTGCGCTTCTTGCGGTCGGCAAAGGGATACCGCCGCTCAGGCCCGTGGAGCGGATGCCGGTGGAGGAGCACGTGCACCGCGAGACGTGGTAGGTTATCAACAGGAGAGACTCATGCCGGACTATCTGGTTACGCTTGAATCAGCGTGGATAATCAAGGATGTCAAATCTATGGATGACGCCGTCAGCATCGCTATCAGCGAGGCGGGGAAACGGCTCAACCCCTCGGCGAAGTTCGTGGATATCGAGGCGGGTATGATCGCCTGCCCCTACTGCGAGGGTGAACTCAACAGCGCGCTCGTGGTCGCGAACACCGCCCTCGTGGGGCTCGTTCTCCAGATGAAGGTCTTCCGCGCGGAGTCCGGCGAACACGCATCCCGGATCGCAAAATCGGTCGTCGGGAAGGCGCTGCGCGACGTGCCCTTGAAGGTCCAGGAGGTGCAGGAGGTATGATTGCCGTCGTCGGGCATACTGCCATCGACCACCTCTTCTCTGTCCCGGACCTCCCCGGGAGGCACAACTCGACCTACATCGTCGACCACCAGGTCTACTTCGGCGGCGGGGCGGCGAACATCGCGGCCGGTATCGCGACGCTCGGGGAACGGTGCCGGCTGGTGTCGCCGGTCGGCGGCGACTTTCCGGGGAGCGACTACGACCGCTGGATGCGCGATCTCGGTATCGTGCAGGACTTCACCCTGGTGAAGGAGGCCCGGACGGCGACCGCATACGTCTTCACGGACGAGGCCGGCGACCAGGAGACCTTCTTTGAGTGGGGGGCGTCCGCCGCGTTCTCCCGGGCGGAGGCCCCGGCGCTCGACTTCGTCCACATGGCGACGGCCGACCCCGACTTCAACGTCCGGGTGGCCGAAAAGAGCCGGTTCGCATCGTTCGACCCGGGCCAGGACCTCCTCCGCTACACCCCCGACCAGCTCGAGATCATACTCGCGAAGATCGATATACTCTTCTCGAACAACCACGAGATGGACAGGATGTGCGATATGCTGGGGCTGGAACGCCCGGCGCTCATCGCCTCGGTCCCGATCGTCGTCACGACCCGGGGAGCGGAAGGGAGCGTCCTCTGCATGGACGGCGAGGAGCACCACGTCCCGGCCGTCAGGGTGAATGCCGTCGACCCCACCGGCGCCGGCGACGGTTACCGGGCCGGGTTCCTCACGGCATACCGGAGAGGCTACGCCCCGATCGACTGCTGCCGCGCGGGAGCGGTGGTCTCGTCCTTCGTCGTCGAGCGGCCGGGCACCCAGACAAACCTTCCGGACTGGGAGCGGATGCTTGTCCGGTATCGGAAGGTCTTTGGTGAGCCGGGCGAAATATCTCCCTGAATCATGGGGTGCATTGCGCTGAATGCCGGCGCTTTATCGCCGGCTCCTGCTCCCGGGGGCATCTGATGGAGTCCAGCCCAGACGTGCGTTTCGAGCGGCTCACCCGCTACCTCTTCTCCGCTCCGTCCTGGCCGCGGTCGCTTCTGCTCATCATCCTGCTCGGGGTCGTCATCGATATAGCCGCATACCGGGTGGGCAACGGGTTCTTCCTGGTCGGCACGCTCGGCTTTGCGCTCCCGGCCCTGGTCGCCTTCCTGCTGACCGTGCCGCTGGTGGAGGTCTTTGGCCGTCAGATCACCTACAACCGGTCGGGCCTTCTTGCCCTTGCCTGCACGGTCCTCATGGTGATACTGAGCCTCTCGCCGGTCCTGGTCTTCGGGCGGGAACTCTTTCCCGCGCTCTACGCGGGTGTCCTCGGGCTTGCCACCGGCATCCGCCTGCTGGTCCTCGTCGCCGTGGCCGACTACCGGATCACCCGGATGGCCGCCCCGGCGCTCCTCCAGGGCGTGACCGGCATAGCGGTCGGTGCCTGGATATTCACGCCCGGGTTCGTCCCCTACGCCATCCTCCTCCAGGTGGTCTTCGGGCTGGTCTTCGTCCTCCTGATCGGGCTGATCGAGCGGCCGCTGAAACGGGCGTTCCAGGTCAGCGGGCTCAACTTCCTCAACGCCTTCATCGCCCACCTGACCGACGGCTCAAAGAGCATGGAGGCGTTCTTCCGCGATATCGGCGAGGAGGTCTGCGTCCAGCAGGCTTCGCTCTTCTTCTCCCGCGATAGTGGGGAGGACGTGCTCTTCACGGTCCCGAACGTCCACCCCGGGCCGATGGGCGACGTCGGCGGCGGGAACCTCCCCCGGGTCCTCCACGATACGTTTGCTGCGGAGACCCTCGTCGCCCACGGGTGCGCCACCCACGACTTCAACCTGGTCTCGGAGAGCGAGATAGAGACGATCGCCCGGGCCATCGAGGCGTCCGGCGAGGGGATCTCTTTTGCCGATACGGCGAGCCGCCCTGTCCGGGTCGCGTCGGGGTCGGTCTCGATCCTCTGCCAGCGGTTCGGGGACGCTCTCCTCATGGTGAGCACCCGGTCGCCGGAGAGGACGGAGGACCTCGACTACTCGATCGGCATGGTGATCATGGCCGAAGGGCGGTGCTTCTTCTCGGAGGTCGCGTTCGTGGATGCCCACAACTGCATGACCAGCGTGGGCTCCCCCGTCCTCCCGGCGACGCGGATTGCGATGGAGTACATCGATGCCGCCCGCGAGGGGTTCTCCGCCGCACGTGACCTGCCCGCAGAACCGCTCGCGGTCGGTGTCTCGCACGTCCGTGTCCCGTTCACCCGCGAGCAGGGGTTCGGGTCGCTCGGGGTGCAGGCGCTCGTGACCGATGCCGGGGGGAAGCGGGCGGCCTACGTCCTCGTGGATGGGAACAACATGGCCCCGGGTGTCCGGGAGCGCCTGCTCGAGGTGGTGCTCGGCTACGCGGACGAGGCCGAGATCATGACCACCGATACGCATACGGTGAACACCATCAGCGGGAAGAACCCGGTCGGCTACGTGGTGCCGGTCGATGCGATCGCCCCGTATATCGAGCAGGCGGTCAGGGAGGCGGTTGCCGATATCGCCCCGGCCCGGGTGGGGGCGGCGACGGCCTCGTGCGAGGGGGTCGTCGTCTTCGGGTCGCAGCGGGTATCGCAGCTGGCAAGCACCGTGAACGCCATGCTCGCGTTCATCGGCCCGATCAGTCTCATCATACTCCTGCTCGCGTTCCTGCTCTCGGTCTTTGCGTATCTCCTGTTGCAGTAAGCCGGCATCTTTTTGCCGGCGCGCCCAATATGATCGTATGGTTTACCGTTTTGCCGGCCGGATGGGACGGGTCCCGGATTCGTTCCTCGATGAGCTCTTCCGGGTCTCGGCGGTCCCCGGCGTGATATCGTTTGCAGGGGGGCTGCCGGGTTCGGCCTATATCGACGTCGAGGGGATCCGGGATGCGGCCCGCGATGTCTTCACCGATGAAGGGCGGACGGCGCTCCAGTACACGACGACGGACGGCTACCTGCCGCTCCGGGAGTTCATCGCCGACCGGTACCGGGCGCGGCTCGGTCTCCCGGCGACGCCTGAAGAGATCCAGATCGTGAACGGTTCGCAGCAGTGCCTCGACCTGGTCGCCAAGATCTTTCTTGACCCGGGGGATGCCGTCGGCATGGAGCGGCCCGGCTACCTCGGTGCCATCGAGGCTTTCTCGCTCTACGAGCCCGAGTTTTGTTCGGTTACGCTCACCGATGACGGGCCGGACCTGGACCGGTTTGAGTCGCTCGTCCGGGAGCACGCCCCGAAGTTCTTCTACGGGATACCGAACTCGCAGAACCCTTCGGGGATGACGTATTCGGACGATACGCGGCGGGGCGTCGCGGATATCCTCGAGGGGACGGATACGGTCTTTTACGAGGACGACGCTTTCGGGGAGCTCTTCTTTGACGGGAGGCCGCGGCCGCCGGTGAAGCGCTACCTCCCGGACCGGACGGTCATGTCGGGGTCGTTCTCAAAGATTGTCGCCCCGGGCATGCGGATAGGCTGGATATACGCGCCGGCTCCGATACTTCGCGAGTTCAACGTCGCAAAGCAGGCCGCCGACCTCCACTCGAACTTCCTCTGCCAGGCGATCCTCCACCGCTACCTTGCGACGCACGACCTCGACGCCCACGTTGCCCGGGTCTCTGCGGTCTACGGGCGGCACTGCCGCCTGATCTGCGACCTCCTCGACGACCTTATGCCGCCGGGGACGACCCACACCACCCCCGAGGGCGGGATGTTCATGATGGTGACGCTGCCGGAAGGCGTCTCGTCGACGGAGGTCTTTTCCGAGGGCGTCAGGGAGGGCGTCGCGGTCCTCCCCGGGGTTCCGTTCTACGTGGGCGGCGGCGGGGAGGATACGATCCGCCTGAACTTCTCGGCGGCCGGCGAGGAGGATATCGGGGAGGGGATGCGCCGGCTGGCCCGGGTGGTCAGGCGGCTCTCGTAGCCTCTTTTTCGGAATGTTTAACGGCGATACGCGCTCTATACTCTCCTATGACTCTCCTCCGCTCTCTTTTCTGCATCGCCCTTCTCCTCCTGCTCATCGTGCCCTCACCTGCCGCCGGCGACCCTGCTGCCCGGGCCAGGTTTGCTCTGGCGGAGGAGGACTGGGACGGCGTCCTTGCCGCGACCGGCGAAGGGTTGGCCGGCGATCCCGATAACGTCTCTCTCCTCTGCATGCAGGGCTACGCCCTGCGCAAGCTCGGCCGCTACTCCGAGGCGGTTGCCGTGGTGAGCGAGGCGATCGCGCTCGACCCGGCGCCCGTCCGCTACGCAAACCGCGGTTACGCCTATGTTGCGATGGGGAACTTCTCCGCCGCGCTCGCGGATGCGGAGGCGGCCCTTCGGATCGACCCTCTGGACGCCACATCCCGGGGCGTCGAGGCGATGGCGCTTGCCGGCGCGGGCGACCTTGCCGGCGCAGAGTCGGCCGTCGACCGGGGGCTTGCCCTTGCTCCGTCAAGCGCCCATCTCTGGCACGTCCGGGGCGAGATCCTCCTTCTTGCCGGGAACGCCACCGGGGCGGCCGCGGCGCTGAACCGTTCGCTTGCGATCGACCCCGGCTATAGTCTCCCCTGGCCGGGGATGCCGAGCGTAAGGGAGGATCTCGCAGCGGCGATGCGGGCTCCTGCAGCGCCGGTCAGCGGGCTTGCCGCCGTCGCCGGGGTTCTTGCTGTGTGGTATCTCCGGCGGCGGTGACCGATCCTTCCCTCATTCCGGCCTTCCCCGCTCCATCTGGACGAGCATCAGGACCGCGGGTTCACTGCCGACGGTCCCCGACCGGTGGCCCCGGCGTCCATGGGCGTCGGGCCGGGTGTTCTGGTCGCCTCCGAACGAGAGGTCGCCCGGCCCCATCTCCACGCGGGCGCCGTCCATGGTCTCGACGAACCAGCGGCCCGAGAGGGGCACGATCCACTGCGGCTCGGGGTTCTCGTGCCACTCGCCGACCCAGCCCGCGGGGAGGACCAGGACGACCACGCGGGCGGCCGGGGTGCTCAGTCTCTTTATCCAGGACGGCGCGGCGCCCTCCGATATGCTTGCAAGCGCGAAATCGGTCAACCGGCGCCGGGCCTGGCGGCTCACGCCGTCCTCGTCGGTCCAGACGTGCCAGTAGGGCACGCCGGTCTTCACGGCAGGATCCTCGTCTTTCATCACGATGCCTCTCCGGGCGGTGTATGGCCCGGCCCGGGTTGTGCCGCCGGGGTCGGGCTGCCCGGGTTTACTCTTGCCGGGCGCTGGGCTTAATATCTGCCGGGGGTAATAGGTAATGGATCTTTTGAGCGAGGGTAGCCAAGCCCGGCCAAAGGCGGTGGACTTAAGATTTAATACTAAAAAAGGTTACTGGATCTCGCCGCCTGCCGAAGCCGTTATCGGGCATCGGACTTATTACATGCAATTGACAATAGTTATTGGATCTTTTGAGCGAGGGTAGGTAAGCCCGGCCAACACCGACGGACTTAAGATCCGTTCTCGAAGGAGTCCGTGGGTTCGAATCCCACCCCTCGCATTACCGTTTTGTGCAGGCTTTACACAGGAAATTTTTGTCCCCCAAATTTATGTGTGTCTCGCTCCTCTTCACGCGCGTCCACTTTGCGTCGTCTACACCTCACCCAAACCTTCGTCATCGTATTCGTCTTCTTCGAGCATCTTCTCCCTGCACCGCTCATCCTGCTCCCTGAGCATCTCTTTCTTGCGCTCGGGTGTGGCAGACTCATATTCAGAGAACCACGTATCCGTTTCCAAATCGTCCTCTTCGATCTTCCTCTCGTAGGCACGGTTCTCTTGCATGCGCTTCTTTTCTGCCTCTGGGAGACAGGTGTAACACGAACTATACCGAGTGTATCTCCGTTTGCAGACAGGACACAGGCGCATCCCCTTGTGGAGAGCTAAATGGCATCGGTTGCATAAGACCATTGTTTCCTGCTCAAGATCGGTATATTCCGGCTCATCAGGGGTCGTGCCACATTGCGCGTTGACTAGTGCCTCGATTTCTGACGCATACTGCTTGATGAACTGTTTGTATCCCTCTTGCCCGAGATAGTAGACCGACCGGGTTACCTCTATCATCTTGATCTGATCGAGTTTCACCTTTGTCCGACAGGTCTTGCAGGTCGTCGTAACACTCCCTTTAACGTCTTGAGAAGAGCCACATTCCGGACAGATGAAGGTCAAAACTGTCTTAGTGCTACTCACCTCTCCTGAGTCCACCTTTTCGCGGATGAGGTCTCGAATTATCGGGCGCGCAATGCGCTTTCGGGCATTCCGGGTTTCATGCGTGTGATGAACAACAAGGTTCCCAGCACTTCCACACCACGCACATGTTGCACCTTCCAGCAGTTTTTCTCGCTGTTTTCTCCAGGCTGCCAGAGCCCATGGTTTCCGTGCCATTGACACCGAATTGGCTTTTTAGTTCACAGGGATATGTACCTTATGAAATTATTTCTAATCCTTATCCCAACCACGACTCCTAATTCGGTGTATCGCCCCGCGCATGGTAGTCACTCTCACATAGCATCAGAACAGCATGCCCCACTGACCGATCCTGGGAGGCGCCCTACAGCGTGACCCACCCAGGGGATTCCCCACTGTAGGATCACGTTGAGTGAGGGCCCCTTACCGTAGAGGCATTTGGGGACATCTTCAGTATTTCCGGAAATAAGCCTAAGAGTGAGCAAGAAACGTCGGTAGTAATTAACATGAAAATCTTTAATCTAAGAGACTCCCCAAGTTATTTAAATGATCTCTGAACTCGGTGAGTTGTTCGCACTAATTGTGGCCTTTGTGGGAGGCATTGCAGGCTTCGGTTCTCTATATTTACATTATCGCCAATACAAAAAAACAAATTCCAATTATATCGGGGTTTTGGCAATCTGGGTGCTATGAAATTGAAAAATCAGAACCTTATGATAAAATCATAATCAACTCCACTTTTATTATAAATAATCCTAGCAATTCACCAACATCCATTAGCCATGGAGTGGCAATCATTCGTGTACATCCAGACGCCGTAAAACATTATAACTACGACGCAGTGAGAGGAAACATCATATCACACCAGTTGCCGAAAGATGTTAAAGCAAGCGGAACAACGAAACTAGATTTTACGTTTAGTATTGACACTTCAACGATTGAAGCCCTTGATCGGTGCATGGTACCTGTTAGCCCAGAAGTGGCACAGGGGTTAAAAGATCGTGAATACATTGAAGAACCTCTTGCCGTGTATTTTTATTTTAAATACACCCACGGTCAGCTTAATACAAGGGCATGTGTTTTTCGGAAGGATCAAGATAGAAGCAAAAGGATAAATGGAGAACAAGGTTATTTAGCCTTCAGTAAAGCAACTGCCCTCAAAGACGGTCAAGATATCGAAATCTTTGGGTGAAATGATTGTCTAAAACTATCTCTTGCTGACGTTGCCCCCTCGCGCGCATGGTAGTTACTCTCACATTGTTTCAAGACAGGAGTCCCTCCTGTTCTTGGGGACACCTCTCGCTGTGGGATCACGTTGAGTGGGTGGGTGTCACACCCTCTCTAAGAGCAGGCACTACCCCTGGTGTGGGATCACGTTGGGAGGGGTATGTCAAATTTTTTTTCACTTATCTATAACCCCGCATTCTGGTTTTGTGGGATATCGAAAATATCTTATATCTTAAAGCAGTACGCGTATATGTTATACGCGCTACTGTCCTGATTTGGGACGGTAGTTTCTTCGTAACTATTCAGGGCACCCGGTGAGTCGCCGTTGACATGAAAGGTGTCCCTTCGAATGCTTTTCTCAAATTTCTGCCAGCACCGGGAAGTCAGGCTTTTTGATGGTCGATATGAACCCCGGATCCGACAGAAATTCTCTGCTCCCTCTTCGCTCCGGAATATTCCAGAGATTTTCTGCTTCAATTCCATCATGCGAAGGTCTTGCTCAGCCTGGTTATTGGTGAAGGATATGGTGAAATCCTTCGTAAATGCCAGAATCTCTTCCTGATGTTTACGGCACCGATCCAGGAGATTCTTCGCTTTTGACTGTTTTTTTTCTCCCCTGTTTTCCCTGTTCCTCAGGTGGTTCATCAGAGGTTTTCGTCCCCTCCTCTCCCGCTTTGAGGATCTTCTGGTACTGTTCCTCAAAGGCTGTAACTCTTTTCGGCGCTAAAAGATCTTGTTCTTCTCCTTTTTCGACATCTCCCGTTGCTTTTATCTCGTTGAGGAGGTTGTCAAGAGCTTCGCTCCACTGATGTCCGAAGTTTACCGAGAATGCCGAGCAGGTTGAGATTGCTGTATAAGTAAGGGTTCCTGTTCTGAATTATGACAGAATCGTTGCGGCGCTTCGGCGAGATGGGGGGTTGTGGTCCGCCAACGAGGCAACCATATCTACCTGCAAAAACGACTGCCCGGTGAACGGGTGTTTACGTGCCCCGGGAGGTCGGAGTGCGTTATTCGCCCGCGTATCACTCACGCGAAACTCTCAGAGACCCGAACCTTGCCGATGATCAGGTCTTCCTCCGGAGGAATCCCCTGCCCCTCTTGCTGCAACGCTTCCATGTGCCCTTCAATCGCTTCCCTGATATTCTCCAGCGTCTCCTCGAACGTCTCCCCCTGGGAATAGCATCCAGGAAGCGCCGGGACTTCTGCCCAGAACCCGCCTTCCCCGGCTCTCCTGATCATAACCGTAAACTCCATTTTTAGCACCCCATTTTTAAAGCAGCTCAAGAAACTCTTCTTTTGTTAATCCCGCTTTCTTTATTGCCGCCATAAGAAGTCCGACTTTTAAAACTTTCGACCAAGGCAGTGTAATGATTATTCCTGATGGCATTTTAATGTTGACGTGGTCGCCTTTTCCCTGCCGCACCACGCCGCCGGCTCGCACAAAAGCCCGTACCGCCTCGTGACCTCTGATCCCCTGGATTTTGCCCACATCCAACCCTCTATTCAGAGGTAGCCTCACTACAGGATATGCATTTCGTTCTCCGGGAGCCGACGTTTTTTCCCGAGGCAAACCCCAATCCTCTGTGAACCCGTGTACAATCATAGTAACTATTCAGCCCAAACCGAAAGATCTTTTTATAATGACGTCAGAATAAAATATAGTGACTGCTGAAAACCCATATCCTGAAACTGGTGTTGAGAATCGACCTCTCTCCCAGTACACTGTTGAGAACATCCCGGATCTTCTTGCAGCCATCGGTGATCTCAAGCGCCTCATCACAGAACTCAGTGCTGAGAATGCTCGCCTGAAGGCTCAGATTGCCGAACTTCAATCCCGGTTGAACCAGAACAGCCGCAACAGCAGTCGCCCTGCCTCGATGGATGGCTTTCAGCGACCCCAGACACCGCGGGAGAAGGGTAAGCGCCCTCCCCGGGGGTCAGAAGGGACATAAAGGTCATACCCTTCAACCTACCCCGAACCCTGATACCGTATCGTCCATACAGTCTCCACCTGCTCTCAGTGTGGGGAATCCCTGGAAAACGTCGAACCGTTTGACAAGGAGTGTCGTCAGATTTTTGACTTCCTCGCCCTCTGCTTTTTCGTGCTTGAGCATTGCGCGGAACACAAGCGGTGTCCCCGCTGTGGGTGTGTTAACAAGGCTGCATTTCCTGCTGATGCCGCGCACCATGTGCAGTATGGCATCGACCTGAAGACATTCCTGGTCTACCTCTGCGCCTACCCGTTACTTCCCTATGACCGAGCCTCTGAGATTGTTTCTGACCTCTTTGGTCACCATGTGAGCCCGGCAACCGTGGTTGCAATCGTGAACGAGTGCTCTCAGAACCTGACCGGGGTCGAAGACGATATGCGAAAACTCCTGCAGAACACTCACACTCTCCAACATATGGGGGCAGCGTGCATTTCTCATGCCCGGTGGACGAGGAGTTCTCCGGGAACCTCATCCGGCAGTTCACGCGAGCAGAAGAGCTTCATCGATGTCCGATACGAGATCTCGGCGGATGCAATGCAGGAGTCTTTCCGGCGCAAGGCTTCGGAAGGTCAAAAAGCAGGGCGTTTGCATTCGCACGCAGTGGATGCATATTGATCCCGGCCCGGAGCTGATCGGGCAGAACCGTCGAGCCCGGTCTTGCCGTTCACAGTCGCCGCCGCGACGTAACGGTCGAACCGGGCGTGGCCTCTGCTGAGGTTGAGGAGTTCGCCGATCCGGGCGCCGGAACAACGCTGCTAAAACGAGAGATAGGAGCGGAAAAAGGGAGGGAGAGTCAAAAAGAGCAGCCCGATAGAGTAACGGGGACAGTCACGTCGGGAAGCATGCCGTCAGTTCGGAACCTCTTCCGATTCGAAGGGTTCTCTGCAACAGGTCGAGCGGAAATTTATTATATCACTTTTATACAGGTAGGCCCATGGCACTATCGTACCGTGATGCAACGATAAACTCCGTAGAGGCAAATCCTACGGGCAGCGGGAGTACCGGCGGCGGTCGCGACGAGAGCGGCAAGGTGTATTTCTTCCCGAATATATCGGTGAGCATCGGCTACTGGTTCGACAACGAAGGTATCCCTAACTCGGACTGGAATAGGAGTTACGCAGTTCGCTCGCGAAAAAAATTAGAGCGCATACTTTGGCTGGCGGACATACTCCGTGATGGCTGATCTGATAATCTCCCACTTTGCTCGGTAGATAGTGATGTCTTGCTGCTGCTGGACTGCCTCTAATCGGATGTATGCACGCAGCGAACAATTGATATGATTGCGCTGCCCGGCTTCCTTACGGATTTTACAATCCTCCACACAACAAAGTTCTTTCAACGCCCGGTGATAGTTCTCGATTGACCAAGCAATCGCCTGCAGATTTCTTCTGCCAGTCGCATCCATGGTGAGGCAATTCGTTGCCCAGTAACGGTCTTTCCCTGCTCTGTTCACCGAATGAAACAGTTTGATGAATCCATATTTCTTCATATGGACCACCTCGCCGTCCTCCGAGATGGTCAAGGAAGCAACCGGCTGGTTTTTTGTATCATCCGGATTTACCATTCGATTCTTTTTGACCCGGGAAAACCATTGCCACCCCAATTTATCGATGAATTTCAGGTTCGCCGTACTTGCATACCAGCTGTCAAAGGATACAAAATACGGCTGAAATCCCCGTTCTGCCGCTGTTCGTAGCATGGTACGAAAATGGTCATTCTTAGTGAGGTGATCACCATCTTTGTCGTAAATCCGGTAGTCAATAGGGAAGGTACTCGTCCCATCAGTCCAGACCAAGGTAATCAGGCCGATCCCTTTGATGACTTTGTGCTGATTGCGTCGAATAGGGAGAGGGTGTTACCACCCTCCCCCCTTCTCAGAAC
>ENA-UOUL01003838-UOUL01003838.1-bioreactor-metagenome-genome-assembly--contig:-NODE-3838-length-14752-cov-4.028961_pt1 | contig 14752 bp, 16 predicted proteins | sample MGYA00249838_ERZ747220 | MGnify/ENA primary metagenome ERZ747220 (study PRJEB28778, sample SAMN05720191) | bioreactor metagenome | isolation source: Anaerobic biogas reactor | place: USA:Washington...
AGTGATGACCCTGCATCATACGAGTTGGAGGAAACCCGGCGAAAGGTGCGGAACCGTTATGCCCGTGCTATGAGAAAGGATGGGTGGGAAGTGTCTACGGAAACTATCGGGGTGTTCGATGCCGTGGTGCATGAACTGATTGCAGTTCGTCCCCGGAGCATCCGCACCATTGAAGAGGTGCTTAATTTCATCCGCTCCTATCGGGGGTACGTTTCACCGTTCGATCAGTTTGACGTCATTCCGGGGTATTGGTATGTCCGGGCGCATTGGGCGATTCCCGATTCAGTATCCCCGGACGAGAACGATGCATTGACGGATCGGCATAACGCCGATCGGTTTGCCGTGCAGGATGCCCTTCGATTGGAGGGGTGGGACGTGCGGCTCGGTGTTACCCCGGTCAAGGGTGGTAAGAGCCTCTACATCGACCTGAAAAAGGCTGTCGCAAAGAAGTCCGATGATCTTTTTCAAGTCCGGGTAAGACCCTGAATGACTAACTATATATACTTACAAAACTAACAGTATATTGCAACTTTGAGGATGAAATCATGCAGGAACAAATACCGGAGAACCCACTTGAACAGGTGTTTCTCTACGATGAACAGATCGCGAGCATTTCGGAGAAGATTGCCGCACTCAAGGCCGAGTTGAAGCATCTTGAAAAAATGCGGGGTGAATGCCTCGATTATGCGGTGCACAATCAAATCGTTCGTCGCGGCGGATACCGGCTGAACATCATCGAGACGCGGGGACGTCGCACAGTCAACATGGACAAGGTGCAGAGACGCCTCAAACCCGAAGAACTTTCCACTATTGCCCGAGTGTCAGTTACAATCGGGGATCTGGAACGGCTTCTCGGAAAAGATGAGGTCGATGAACTATGCGACCCCGGCAAAGTATCGGTTGAATATCGCGTAACGAAGGAGTGATACATGACCGTCCCGAAGAACCGAAAGTATCCGTGGGTGCCCCGTCGCCCGGAGATGATGCCGTATGTGTTGCGGGCAATCCCGTACAACGAGTGGTGGGGGATAGATCGTATCCGCGCTCGCCACATCGAGATCCTTCGAGATGACCCGGTTACGTGCACCCTGTCACCGCTGAACCGGGCAACGGTCGCGGCATACGTCGAACATTTCGTTGGGAAAGGCGAGGTCAAGCGGATCGTCACATTGGGTGGGCAGCGGAAGTATCAGCGTGTGAGGAAGGCGTAATCGTGATGCCGATGAACGGGGGAGGGCACATTACCCTGTGAGGCGTTTCGGGTGTGTCAACAGTGGAAGAAGAAAAATTGGGAGAATGTAGTATGTCTACAGAAATTGAAACTCGGATTGCAACCATCGCAGAGCAGTTGAAAGACTCGAATGAGTGGAAAACCGTTGAGAAGTTCGGCGGCGACCCCATCGCCCTGATCACTGAGGACGTTGAACGTCTGATGAAGTATCGGACGGATAAAACGGCGGTATCGTTCGCTCGGGCAAAGTTCGCCAAGTTCGTCAACCAGCAGAACATGGATTCTGTGATTGGCGTTGTTGTCGGTGGTGTTGACCGCTATGGTTCCAAGGCGCCGATCACATATCCCGTCATCAAAAAGGACGGCTCCATGACAAAGGTGTGTACATGGGACACGGGACTGATCCCAATCCCAAGTGTTGTCGAGATCAAGGGCAAATATAACGGTGAATATCAGAACTACCTCATTGACGAGGAAATGGGGCTGATCGATTGTAAGGATGCCCCGGACATTCTGAAACTCCTTACCAAAGTCGGTATGCCGGTCACGGCAGACTTCTCGAAGGTCGGGAAATATGACACGGTGGTTATCCGTGGGTTCATCAAATCAGTTTTCCCCTCCCCAATATGGGAGAACGGTCAGAAAGTGAGTTCTCACAATGCGCTGGAGTTCAACGAGGCTGAACCGCCCCGGAAGACTCCGTGCATGGATATCCGGCTTGAGTCTGGCAGTGGAAACAACGTTGTCACCTTCCAACTCACCCGGCAGAGGCGCGGGATGCCCGTGATCGCCATCGATGACTTCATCGAGATATGCAAGGATGCCGTGGAACTCTGCGAAGATGATCCGGTCGAGCAGTGCAAGTTTGTCCGGGATGGGATCTTCGGTAGGGAAGTGGTCGCCATAGGCGAGGTGTCAAGCATCACCGAGAAGGTATCGGAGAGCACTATGGAACCCGTTCTCTACATCAACGTCCGTATCGCGGCCATTTACGAGATACCCTTCAACCCGGTTCCCATCACCAACACGAAGGTTGAGAAGCCGTCCAAACCGGCTCCCACCGCACCAAAGGCCACGCCGAAGAAGGTTGCGAAACCGGAATCCGAAGAGGAAGCCCCGGCGAAGGTGGTTGATGCAAAGGCTCAGGCGACTTCGGAAAAACTCGACGATATGGTGAATGACATCATCACCGTTTGCCGGGTATCAAAGAAGAGTCCTGCAAGCCTGACCGTCGAACAGGTGCGTGATGCATTGGACATTCCCGACACGACGAGTAACATGCTCGTCAAGATCGCCATTGACAAAGCCGTTGAAAAATGGCTCGCCATGAAGAAGGCCGCGAAGAAGGAGTGAGGGTTGATGGGTGAACGGTTTACCATCAGGCGTGCTCAACGGAAACAGGCACGTTTCCGGTGCGGCATCGCGGGGCCGAGTGGGTCTGGAAAGACCTACTCCGCGATCCTTCTTGCGATGGGTCTTGCAACTGACCCTTCCAAGATTGCGGTTATCGACACCGAGCACAACTCGGCAGAACTGTATGACCATCTATGCGAATGGTCACACCTCGGCCTTGATGCCCCGTATACCGCTGAGCGGTATATAGACGCGCTCAAACAGTGCGAAGAGGACGGGTTTGAGGTTGTTATCATCGACAGCATTTCACACCTCTGGTCGGGCACAGGAGGCCTCCTACAGCAAAAGGAACTTGCAGAGCGGCGGGGCAAAAACGCATATACCGCATGGGGCGACGTCACCCCGAAGTTCGAGCAGTTTGTGGAGGCGATTCTGAGTTCGAAGTGTCATGTCATCTGCACAATGCGTTCCAAAACGCATTACGCATTGATCACGGACGACAAGACCGGGCGCACGACGGTTACGAAACTCGGACTGAAACCCATCCAGCGTGAAGGCATCGATTACGAGTTCACGATGATGCTTGAGATGAACGGGGAAGATAACTCCGCAGTTGTCACAAAGAACCGAACGGGATTGTTTGAGGATGGGCCGTTTGTCCCGACCCCGGAAGCGGGGCGGATAATCCGCGAATGGCTCGAATCGGGTGCTGTCGAGACTCCGTTGAAAGAGGAACCTCGCCGGGCACCGCCGACTGAAATTCATGTCGGGAGTGATGAACCTGATTTCGATGTCGTTGCAAATGACCCGGAGGATGAAGGGGGTGACCTCTTCTAATGGCCTCTCCTTGTTTCAAATTTTCACCGGACGAGATCGCGTCTCTACTCGATGGGAAAGTCTGTGCACGGGTAGAATCCAAACGGATCTTTCGAGAAGGTGAAACGTTCGATATTGAGGGGGCGACGTTCCGGGTTGTCGATATTCAACGGATGTCCGGCAGGGAATCCGTGGCGCGGGTTTTTCGACTCGAAGGATTCCGTTCACCGAGTGCGTTCATCAGGCGGTTGCGCCTCCGTTTAGGAGACGATGCCGTGTCTATCGGCTCTATCGTGTATGTCCATTACTTTGTTCGCGTGTTCGGAACTGCAAAACGTGAGTAAATCTACAGAGGATTGATTTGAATGGGAATAGTATCAGTCAAGGCAATCCAAGCGATTGCCGAAACGTATCGCCGTCAGATTGACCGTGAACTTACGCAATTCGACAAATCCACGTTACCATGTTAGAGATACATCGGTCGCCGCGAACCGGGTTATGCTTCATGCGGGGTCATTTGCCCGCGACAATTTTTAACAAACTTGATGACCTGTGTTCGGGCTACGTTGAAAACTACGAGCGCACCGAGAAGTATCAAACCGGGGAATGGGATGGTAAGTTCCACCTGTTCGTGCGAACGAGCACCGGGAGTTATCGGTTCCCAGTCGGACTCATGCCAACCGTCATGACCGCGCTTCGGGCATACGAAGCCGGTTTTGAGGTTCATGAACCCGACGTGACCTATCCCACGGAAGGGTTCAAATGGGTCAGTGACATTTCCCTCCGCAAGTATCAGTTGGATGCTTTGATGAGGTTAATTCGGTCACATAACGGAAGTGGCGTGATCTCCCTCCCCACGGGTGCCGGTAAGACGGTCATCGCTCTGCAATATGCCGTCGCCCGTGACCTTCGGTTTCTGGTTGTGGTGCATCGTAAGGAACTGCTCTATCAATGGCAGGAAGAGATTCGGGCCATGCTTGGGATCGAAGCAACGCTTGTCGGGGATGGTAATGTTGACTTCAGTGGTCGGGCGGTCGTTGCAATGGTGCAAACCCTGTATTCGTTGCTCCGAAACAAGCAGTTGAACAGCATCGACTTCCCGTTGGTATTCTTCGACGAATGTCACACGCTTCCGGCACATACTGCCTATCAGGTTGCCTTGAAGTGTTCGGCAAAATACCGGGTTGGGTTATCGGCAACTCCGACGCGAGAGGACAAACAGGAGTTGAAGATTTTTGCATCCGTTGGAGAGTTGACGTCCAGCGTCAGCGTGTCCGACCTTGTGGATGCAGGTTATCTAGCGAAGCCCCGGTTCCAGTTCTTGAAACCAGTGCCCGTATCCATCAAGAAGAACGCACCATGGGCGAGGGTTTACAAAGAAGGGATCGTCGCGAACCCCTACCGGAACGCCGCGATTGTCGAGAAAGCGTTTGAACTCCTGAATGACGGGAGGCAGGTTTACATCCACGTCATTCAGATCGCGCATGGAAAGTATCTGGCGAACCAGATTCCCGGCTCTGTGTTTGTTTCTGGTTCATCGAAAGACCGGCGGGAGCAGATTGCCCGGTTCAAGAGCGGAGAACTCCGGTGCATGATCTCAACCCTGCTCAAAGAAGGGGTGAACATCCCCGGTATTGATGCGCTCATTTATGCAGCGGGTTACAAGTCCGGCGTCATGACGATCCAGACAATCGGGCGGTGCCTCCGTGTTGCACCGGGAAAAGAAGATGCAATCATCGTGGATTTCATCGACGGCGGGCACCGGCACCTATCCGACCACACGACCGAGAGGAAACGCACCTACGCTCATGTGTTCGGAAAATATTTCAAGGACGAATTGAGAGGGAAACGATGATTGAAACGTATGTCACAATGCGGCAATGCTTACCAGACGACGACCCGTTCATCGAAGAACTGCGAGCGTTAATCCTGAAGTATTGCTGTGTGGAGTGTAATCACATCGTGCCGGGGACAAAGCACATTGGCTTTGACATCAAGTATCAAGGCCAAGTTGGTGAGGAGTTTAACCCTCACAGTGTCACATCCTACATGAAGGTTAAACCGCCGACCTACGATTGGAAATTCTGTATAACGTTTACAAGCCTCGACCTGACGTGTCACGAAAAAACGAGCGAAGGTGAACGATATGAGAAAACTGATAATTGAACTCGAATTGGAAAATGCAGCGTATCAAACGCCCGGAGAGACACTTGACTATGACGCGATAGCCGCGCAGATGTGCGTTATCGCTGAACATCTCCGAGAAGGGAACCTCGGATTCAACATTCTGGATGCGAACGGGAACCGATGTGGGTCATGCTATATTCTGGAGTGTGTTGACAAGTGAACTTTGGCGAGGTATGTTCCTAATGTCTATCGGAGGAATTGACACAAAGGGGGGTTTTTCACCATCCTCCGATATAGTTAGAGGCATGGCAAAGCCTGAACGAACAGACGAAGATAGGATTCGGATTCCGAGCGTAACCCGTGTTATCCAGCACATGAGCGGCCCGAATCCCGGTTTGGAGCGGTGGAAAGCACAAATGGGGCCAATGGCAGAGGTAGAGGCCGACCGTGCCGCGAAACTCGGGACGTTGGTGCACCTCCGCATCTTACAACAACTTTCCGACGAGGATCTTGAACTTCCCCCGTTCCCAGTATCCGAATATCCGGAAGATGCTCTCGAAATTTGCGACCTTGCCGAGGCGATGTTTGAAGATGCCGATCTGGATATTGAGGCAGTATACGGGTGTGAAGTGTTCTGCACCGATAAACGGGAGATGTATTGCGGCACTTACGATTGCGCGGGTTACGTAACCGGCGTTGTGAAGGATCGCACCGGGCGGAAGAATGTTCGCCTCGACAATGCTCTGTGCGTATGCGACCTGAAAACCTCTCCGAAGGTTTACGATAGCCATTTCGAGCAGTTGGGGGCATACTCTCGGTTTGTGCCGGAACGACCGGAGAACGGACTTGTCATCTCGGTATGTCCATATCCTCACAAGAACCCGACACTCGTGGCGCGGGTGTATGCTTTGAATTCTAAGGAACTCCGCATGTATGAGAAGTCCTTTCTCGAAAAAGTCCGTGCTTGGCATAGAAAGCATAACCTTAATAGCCTTGTAGGGTAATTTCTATATATAGTTTGATGGAGGTGATAATCGTTAAATCCGATGGCGTTCAACAAGACGTTCCTACTGTCCATCAGCGACCTCGGTGTGACTGTGGGAAAGTGCTCAAGCGAGTGTACACTTACACCGCGATTACGAAGGATAAGAAGGCGCATTGGACTTCTGTTGGTTGGCATTGTGGTGATTGCGACCGACTGTATACCAATGCCGAGCGGTGACACATTTACTCAAAAAACAACGGGATGAGGTAATATAAGCATGGATATATTGACTGGTGATGATATTAGTCTTGCGGCGGGAGAGAAGATCCCTCCACAACTGAGAAACGGCAATTTCCGATTCATTCGGGTAAAGGCAAAAGGAAAGGCCGCGATTGATGCGGGGTGGAACAAAGATCGCAACTACGATCACACTGACGTCAAGTTGCTCAAGCATCTGGTGAATGGGGGCAACTACGGAGTCATTCCGTGGGACAACGGCATGTGCATCCTCGACGCCGACGAATACACCCGGCTGGAACAACTCGGCGCACTGGAACCGTTCAGCGGCACGTTCACCGTCCGTACTGGTTCAGACGTTGAACGGTATCACTACTTCTTCCGGTGCGACGGGTTGGATGTCAAGAAGAAGATCCCGTTCTTCGACCTGACCGATCCTCAATGGCATTTAGGCGAGGTGTATCCTGCCGGATGCTCGGCATATGTGGTCGGCGCAAACTGTGTCCATCCGTCCGGGCGAATTTATCAAGTGGTTAACAACGCCCCGATTAAGACCATTCACATTGATGACCTCGATGAAATTTTCTTCTCGAAGATAAAATCATCGCGGGGCGTCCGGCGACGGGACGAACAACTGTCGTCCAAGATTCCCGAAACGTTTGTTGCGGAACGAAACGCTTTGACCGAGCAGATCGGCCTCCGCATTGATGAAATTGCCATGCCGGTCAAACCAGTGCGACACGGTGACGAATTGCAGGGTGCTCACCCCGTCCACGGTTCAACAACCGGCATGAACTTCTCCATCAACCCTACGAAGAACGTATGGCACTGCTTCCGATGCAATAGTGGTGGTGACCCGTTGACATGGATAGCCGTGCAAGAAGGATTTATCCGGTGCGAGGATGCCGGGCAAATCCCAATTGACGGCGATCTGTTTGCCAGAGTCAAAGAAGCCCTCCGCACCAAATACGGGTATCGAGAAATCATCGACATGCTCGATGATGAATATCATCGAGAAGTGCGAGCGGGCAAGATCCAGAAGGTTAACCCGTCCGAAGTTGCCAAGATTCGGCTCGGTGAGTCCATCAAATACACCTGCAATCTGCCTGGCACGAACTTCATGCAGGTCTACGCAAACTACGTCGGCTCCACAACCGATGCATACCCGGAATATCATTATGCGGCGGCACTTGCCATAATCTCAACAATCACGGGGCGTCGTGCCGTGGTAAAGATGCAACAAGGCACGGTCTACTCGAACATGTGGATCTTCTGTCTCGGCTCCTCGACAATATCGCGGAAGTCAACTGCGTTGAACCGGGGAATCGAGTTTATGATCAACATCAATGCGTCGGGGCAACTGCCATCATCGTTCACCCCCGAGGCACTTGTCGAGGTGCTATGTGACACGCCGCGAGCGTGGTTGTTCAAGGATGAAGCCGGGTCGTTGTTGGCGTCCATGCAGAAAACATACATGGCAGACATCCGAGATCTGTTCTGCGAACTTTACGAGTGCAAGGATTACCGTAGGAAACTGCGGAGTGGTCAACGCAAGGAGAAGACCGAGTTCCATATCGAGAAACCGTATGTGACCATGTTGTTTGCAACCACGCCTGACAACTTCCGGTCGTATACAACTACCCTTGACCTTACATCGGGGTGGTTGCTTCGGTTCCTCTACTTCGCGCCTCGGTATTGGAAACCGTCGATGCCGTTTACCCCATTCGATTACCAGACGGAGAAGCACTTTGGAGAACTCCGACGATGGATTGAAGGGTTGTATGAAATCTTCCACAGTTCCGATAACGAACTGGAATTTGTGTTGGACGATGACGCCCTCGCCTATTTCCAAGAATGGCAGTGTCGCCGGGAGACAGAGTTGTATGAACGTGGTGATGCGCTTGAACAGTCCATGTTTGGGCGGTTGGTGACATATGCCCTGAAACTTGCGATGATCTTCAAGATCGGAGAAAAGTCTTTCCGCTCGTTGATGGCAACGAGGGAGAACAAAATTCAGAAGGGGCAATACATCGAGTTGGAAAAACCGCTTGTCGAGGAAGCCTGTCGGCAGATTGACGAATATTTCCTGCCTATGGCGGTCAGCATGGCGCGGGAAGTCGAGCGCAACGAAACAACAAACTTGCAGAACAAGATCCTCGGGGTGGTAACCCGTGCGGGTGGACGGTGTCCACGAACCAAAGTCCTCCGGGCGCTGCACGTTAAGATCCGTGATGCGGAAGAGGCTTTTGAAGCCCTCGTGGAATCCGGGGAAATAAAGCAGGTTGAGGTGGTGAACGAAGAGACGAACCGTTCGACCATATGGATCATGCTTGCGGAAGGCGAATAAGGGCGAACTGTGTCCTAATTGCCAAACTGACTCTTTTTTACAGGCCATTGCGATTTGCAAAACTATATATAGTTTCCAAACCTATAGTATATTGTAACATATGTGGTGTCCCTCAATGTCACAAGGGGCGGTATCGCAAGTAGAACAACCCATTATGGAGGTAACCCATCCGTGCCCGTGTAAGTGCATGTATAAGCAACGTATCGTCCGTTTAACGCCCTGTCGCGGGTAACCCGGCACAAAACCCTATGGAGTGATAAACTCATGGCTAAAAACGCAACAAACCCCGTCGAAGAAACCCCTGTCGAGAAGAAGGCAAAGTCCGTCAAGAAAGCAAAACCCGTCAAGAAAGAAAAACCCGTCAAGGCTGACGGCACCGTTCCGAAAATCGTCTTGACCGATGAAGATGGTGAACCCGTCGCGGAGATGCCTCTTCCCACAGCCGAAGAAACCCGTGAAGTGGTCAACGTCGATCCGGGAACGGGTAAACCCCTCCCCAAATGGACTACGGTTATCTCGAAGAAGGGTGAATCGGCAAAGCCCGTCGAGGTAAAGGTGGCAACGCCGGAGGGAGTTCTGAAAACGCTCGCCGCCTCCATCGAAAAGGAGAAGGCCGCGAACGGGGTCAAGAAGCCGGAAGATGTGAGCGGTGCACATACCTCCACCGGCGCGGGTAAGATGACCACCAAGAAATACGTCGAGTCCACCGTTCGCCCGGCGTTCGAAGCACTGGTTCTCGGCGTAAAGCAGAACCTCATTGCCGAGGGGAAAATCGATGCGGAGGACAACACCTTCGACTACGAGGTGTGGGTATACAAGGACTATGACCGGAAACAACAGTGCGTCGAAATTCACATGACAGGCGAGGATGCCATACATTACCTCTACGATGACAAGGCCACTGTCAACACACTCAAAGCGTCGGTCAAGTTGAACCTGGAGGGTGTAATGGGCAAGGTTCCCGAGCCCATTACTCTGATTGATGAGGGTGAAAAATACTTCATCCTCTACTAATTCACACATTTCGGGGAACCTGTAACGTCACACCCTTCACGGGTGTGTGGATTGAAATAATGAAACTGGAGAGACATTAGATGACACGAATTGATACCTGTCCACACTGCAACTCACAGTTCAGTGAATCGCAAAGCATCCATAACCGTTGTCCGAATTGCGGGATGATTCCCGCGATAGGGCGGTTCGTCGGGGATAATGTATACCTGCTCGACGGCCATTTCCATGCGGAGTGTAAACCGCATTCGTGGGCACCAGAGGGAACAAGCGTCGGGTTCTCGTTTGTCAAGAACGAGCACATCGAGATCGCCATCCCCGATCCGGAACATCTGAACGTTGTGTCGGGGATCATGGTCGATGAACACCCTCCACAGAGTGCAGAGGAACTTATCAGAAGGCTTATTGAGAATGGCGTCATGTATCGAGTGGGGTATTACCGTGCACCCCGATGACGAACTGTTCATTACGGCCTTCGATATACTTTGTCCGTTGTGCGAGGGTCACACCCTTCACGGGTGTGTGGATTGAAATAAGAACGTGATTACCATGCTTAGAATTGGCTTTATGGGAACCCATTGTTGCGGCAAGACAACAATGGTCAACGCACTTCATGAACGACTTCCGAACATGCCCGTAATCGTTGATGCGGCATCCATAGTTCCGAGAAACCTTCGCAACAATCCACTTTCCCAATGTTGGATTCTCAATAATCAAATTCGAGCGGAACAGCAACCCGGATTCATCAGCGACCGGACAATCTTCGATTGCCTCGCCTATTACCGGATGACGTGTGAAAAACAGGGTTACATCGACTTCGATTTAGAAGCGTCCTATCACGCGGCATTCGCCCGGCACATGCAGTCGAACCCCTACGACATCATCTTCCACGTCGATGAGTTCTTCCCCCTCCGCGACAATGGCACACGGAACATCAGCGAAGATGATCAGCGGTGGGTTCACTACTTCCTCGAACGTCAGGCGCGGATCATCGAAGGCACTTACGGCATCAGGGTTGTTCCGGTCAAGGGGAGCCGGGATGATCGGAACGTGACCATCAACACCGTGCTCCAAGCATACATCGACGCGGGGTTGATGCAATGAGCAGTGATAACGGCATTGTCGAGGCGATCCTGAAATCCCGCATCCTCCGTGAAGGAGAAGAGACGTGGGATGACGTGTGCGTTCGCGTGGCGCGGGCGATTGGGGATACCGAAGATGAACGGCACGACTTCTACGCGCTCATGAAGTCCGGTCAGTTTATCCCGAACTCCCCGACCCTGATGAACGCTGGAACAAACATCGGGCAACTGTCGGCATGTTTCGTGTTGCCGATAGGAGATAGCCTCCGCGAGATCCATCAATGTTACATGAACGCCGCGCTCGTCCATCAGTCCGGGGGCGGCACCGGGTTCAACTTCTCAAGCATACGAGCACGGGGTTCCCCGGTCAAGAGCACTGATGGAGTAGCATCCGGCCCGGTATCATTCATGTGGGTGCTCAACGCTTGCACCGAAGTCATCAAACAAGGTGGTCGGCGGCGAGGTGCCAACATGGGGATTCTGAACGTTACCCATCCAGACATCCTCCAGTTCGTCACCTGTAAGCGGGTTGAAGGTGAATTTGCAAACTTCAACATCAGCGTCATGATACCCGATTGGTTCATGGAAAAGGTGAAGTCTGGATGCCGCGACCACCCTGTCGCCGTGAACGATTGCGGCTACGTGGAGGTTGACGGGAAACCCGTGCTCCGCGATCTGGACAATCCTGACCACAATGGGTTGGAACCCATGCACCGGGTGATCACTGTCGGAGAGGTGTGGGACGCGATTGTTGAAGGTATGTGGCAGAACGGAGAGCCGGGCGTGTTGTTCTACGACCGCATCAATGCCGACAATCCCTTCTACGATAGTGGGGAGGCAATCACAGCATCGAACCCCTGCGGTGAAGAGCCGTTACTCCCTTACGAATCGTGCAACCTCGGCAGCATCAACCTCAGTAAATTCGTCACCGTGTGCGACGACGAGAATCGAAAACCAACGTTCGACTGGTCGGCGTATCAGCAAGCCATCAACACCGCCGTCAGGTTCCTCGATAACGTGGTGGATAAGAACGTCTATCCGTTACCGGAAATCCACGAACAGACACACAAGACCCGGAAGATTGGCCTCGGCGTCATGGGGTTGCATGATGCACTTCTCATCATGGGGATACCCTACGACTCGAAGGAAGCCCGGAATTTCGCGGGAACGGTTGCGAAAACCCTCTACGGAAGGGCACGGATCGCATCCGTCAATCTGTCAAAGGAACGTGGAGTGTGCCCGGCGTTTGCCGAAACGGGAAATGTGACCGCACCGCGGAATGCTGCATTGACCTGCATCGCACCGACCGGGACGATTGCCTTCCTCGCCAACTGCTCTCATTCAATCGAGCCGGTGTTCTCATGGGTATATTACCGCGAGAACACCATCGTCGGTGACCGGGTGCGCGTGGTGCATCCCATCTTCGAGCGCGACTTGAAAGCGACCATCGCCTCGTTGCCCCTCGACTCGGAACAGTTGCGAGTGGGAGTTGACGCGCTCTTCAACGAGGTGTGCGAAACTGCTCTCCGCACCGGGTCGATCCAATCGGTGCCGTGGTTACCGGAAGAGTTCAAGCGCCTCTACAAGTGTGCAATTGACATTCCGTGGCTGGATCACTTGAAAATGCAAGCCGCGATGCAGGAATACATTGATGGAGGTATCAGCAAGACGATCAACCTCCCCGAAACGGCAACCCGTGAGACGGTCGCAGACGCGATTATGGCGGCATGGGAACATGGGTGTAAAGGTTTTACCACTTACCGCAACAAGAGCCGTCAAAAGGTCGTTATGGCCCTCTCAGATGCACCCACAGTGTCAGATGCCCCGGTCAAAGAACCCGTAACCCTACCCAAAACCCGTCCGGCATGTGTCGAGGGGGTAACCTACAAGTGCGTGTCCGGGTGTTGCGAACTCTTTGTAACCGTGAACCATATCGGCACGGCGATCTACGAGGTGTTCGTCAGGACAGCCGGAAAGGGTGGGTGCGAGGCCAACAACGAGGCATTGGGGAGGGCAATATCGGTCGGTATTCAAGGAGGCATTGACCCAGAAAAGTTTGTCCGGCAATTCTCAAAGGTCAGGTGTGACGTTGCGCGGCACAACCACAACGCCCTCGGCAATTCCTGTCCCGATATAGTCGGGCATTGTATCCGCATGGCAAAAAACCGCATTGAAAAGACGGTTCTCAACCCTGATACCGGGTGTGAGACGGTAATCAAACGGATCGAGAACCCGTGTCCGAAATGCGGGCACGAACTCGGGTTTGACGGCGGGTGCAACTCCGGAACCTGTCAACACTGTGGATGGAGCGGGTGCTCCTGATGAGTGATAAACCACATGATGCTATACCGGGAAGGTGCTGCTCGATCACAAGTTTGAATTGGATTAAAGTAGATTGAAAGTTATACAGGAGTCTAAACATGACTGTCAAACTCAACGCAAAAGGGTATGAGGCGCTCCGCGAGCGCACGCCCGTGATCGAATGGTATGCTGAACTCCAGACGGCCGACGGAACGCCGGTCTGCGTTCGGTACGCTCTGGCATCGTATCGCACCTCGGCCGCCGGGGTCACGCCGATGACCTTTTCGCTGCCGGTGACGGGCGCGGATTGCGCCTCGCTCCCCGTACAGATCGAGCAGGTGCAGCTCTTCGAGGCCGCGAGCGGGGGAGACCCGCTCTCCGCTGCTGGCGTCACACCCCTCCTCCTGTTCCTCGTGGGGGATGCCGGGGCCGTGGTCCTGACCATCACCCTCCCGGCGGTGGTGTAGATGGGGCTGCCTGACCTCTATCCGGCTCAGGTCGGATCACCCTACACCACCCTTTCCGCGCCGTATACCTCCGGCGAGAGCACAATGACCCTTGTGGACGCGACGAAACTCCCGGACGCGCCGAACATCGTCTGCCTGACAGGGGATGTCGCGGGAGAGTTCAAATACACGGGAAAGGATGGTAACACCCTCACTGGCGTCACGAAACTATCGGGGACGCCGAACGCGACCTGGCCCGCCGGGACGTATGCATTCCGCGGGGTCTCCGCATACGACCATGCCTCGATAGTCGAGCATCTCACATTCCAGCGCTCCCATATAGTCGAGGCATCCCTGGACCTTACCCCCAACCTCACGTATTCCGGCAGAGTCCTTGAAGGGGCCGAGGCGGGCGAGAATCTGGCGTTCGGGGATCTCGCGGTGCTCGCGGAGAGCGGCAAGTTCGTGAAAGCCGATCCCGCCACCCTCGCCGCCGACCCGGCCAACCGCCCTTCGGGCCGGTTGCCTAACCGGGCCAAGGTGGCGCGTTTCCCCGCGAAACCGCCAACGCAATTCTTCTTTGGGAATGTGCCCGGCATGTTCCCTATAAGCCAAAAAGGAGGAACAAACCATGTCTGAAGAAAGAGGCGAACGCATTCGCCGTCCCCGCGGCCGCAAGCCGCGCAGGAAGGTCTGTGCATTCTGCGTAGATAAGGTTCAGCACATCGATTACAAGGATGTGGCGCGCCTTCGCCGCTTCACCAGCGAGCGCGGCAAGATCCTGCCCCGCCGCATGACCGGCACCTGCGCAAAGCA
>ENA-UOUL01003839-UOUL01003839.1-bioreactor-metagenome-genome-assembly--contig:-NODE-3839-length-14749-cov-2.244002_pt1 | contig 14749 bp, 11 predicted proteins | sample MGYA00249838_ERZ747220 | MGnify/ENA primary metagenome ERZ747220 (study PRJEB28778, sample SAMN05720191) | bioreactor metagenome | isolation source: Anaerobic biogas reactor | place: USA:Washington...
GTGACGAAGCTCTTCAGTCCGCTGCTGTAAACCGAGTCGTCGTGAGCCTGTTGACGAAATGGTGGAATGACATATACTTCGCTGTGACGTGACAGAATTGAAGAAAGAAACGAGGAGGAACAACGTACCGTGATGAAGCGAATACATCTCTTGCGGGCAGCCGTTATTGCCGCTCTGCTGTTTGCTTTTGCAGGGAATGCCGCCGGCGAAAGCGCCGAGTATTCGGATCCTGCGCGCTGGCTCTCGTTGCCGAGCTATACATTGATGGATACCGATATTTTCTATCTTTACCCTACTACATGCAGGAATGAAGAAGCTGCGATTCGCGGCGTCGACGATCCATAGCATGGCGGAAGGGGCGCTGGAGCTTTTCGAGCGTGAGCTGCCGGTTTTCGAAAAGCTGGGGGATGTGTACGCCCCCTACTACAGCCAGGCGTCGGCCTACCGCAGCTCGCTGCCCCGGGAGAGGCGGCGGGAACTTGTGAACGGCGCTCCCCGGAGGGACGTCTTCGCGGCGTTCGACTACTATATGGAGCACTACAACCTCGGGCGGCCGTTCATCCTCGTCGGGAGCTGCCAGGGCGCGGAAGTACTGATTCAGCTGCTTTCCGAATACATAAGCAAGGATTCGCCGATTTACGGAAGGATGCGCGCCGCATACCTCAGCGACTGCGACGTCCCCGAGGACTTCCTGCTGTCGAACCCGCACCTTCGGCTTGCACGGACGCCTGACGGGGATGGCTTTGTCATCTCGTCCGCAGGGGATGTCTCCGCCGTTCCGGGGAGTGAGCTGCAGAAACAGTAACGCGGAGCCCCCCTCTTTGGCATACAACGCCGCGCCCTGAGTTTCCTTCAGGGCGCGGCGTTTACGTTTCCGGCAGTTCGATCTCGACGGCGAGCCCGCCCTCCGGACGGTTCCGCGCGCTGATAACGCCGCCGTGCAGCGTCGCCGCCCTCTGCGCGATGGCGAGTCCGAGCCCCGTGCCTTCGCTTGCGGATATCCGCTCGCGGGCGCGCTCGACGCGCCGGAAGGGGATGAAAATAGTCTCCAGCTCGCCGGGAGGAACGCCGGGGCCTTCGTCTTCGACCAGGATGTGAAGCGGCCGCTCTGTCTCCGGAACGCGGAAGAGGGAGACTCGCACCTTCCCTCCGTCCTGCCCTGCTGTGTGCTGCGGGGTGTAGCGGAGCGCGTTGCGGATCACGTTTTCAATCGCGCTCCGAAGAAGCGCCTGGTCTGCGTGGAGCAGCGCTCCTTCGGCGAAGTCCGTTTCGATCCTCTTCCCGAGGGGAGCCGCTTCAAAGGCCGCGTCCGCACAAATCTGCCGCAAAAGCGCCGTCAGGTCGATGCGCGTCCTCTTCTCCGGCTGTTCGAGCGCTTCGAGGCGCCCCAGCTTCAGCAGGGAGCCGATGAGGTTGTCGATCCGCCCCAGCTCCGTCTCAATGCGTTTAAAGGCTTCGTCGTCCGGCGACGCGGAGCGGCGGCGCAGCAATTCGAGTCCCACGCCGAGCCGCGTCAACGGCGATCGAAGCTCGTGCGAGACGTCGGCAAGAAGCTGACGCTGCCCGCGAAGCAGCGCTTCTATCCTGTCCGCCATACGGTTGAAGTCCTTCGCCAGCTGGCCGATCTCGTCGTTCCGCTTCGCTGTATGCTCAGCCCGCGCGCCGAGTTCGCCGGCGGCGAGCCGCTGCACCGCGCCGCGAAGCTTCCTGACCGGTTTGGCGAGGCGGACGGCTAAAAACCACGAGAGCAGGCCGGCGACCAGCGCGGCCGCAATGAGGCGCAGCACCGGGAGACTTCTGCTTTCAAAGAAAGGGTTGAGAATGCGTCCTGCGAAGACGAGTCCCGGAAACTCCTCCAGCGGGACGGCAAAAAGAGGACGCCCCCGTTCCATGCGTACAACGGGCGCCCCTGTGTTTCGCGCTTCGTCGACGATCTTTCCGATCGATTCCGGCGCCTTCGGCTGTCCCGTCAGCTCCGTACCGTCTTCGCCGAACAGAAACCCGAAAAAACGGTGAGTACGACGGAGCCTCTCCAGGTAGCGGACCGCTTCTTCCGGGCCTTCCCGCGCTTCTTTCGATGCAACGCGCTCTCCGTAGACGAGCGCGATCTCCTGTACGTTCGCGATCATCTGCTCGCGGAAGATATTTCCCTCCGTGATCACACTGGTCAGGTGGTGCGCCAGTCCCGTCGCCGCCGCGGTCAGCCAGAACCACCAGAAGAGCTTTAATGTGTAGCCGCGCATGCAAGAAGGTACCCTTCGCTTCGGAGCGTCCGTATCCTGGACGAACCGTCGTCCGCCGGTCCGAGTTTTCGGCGCAGGTTGCTGACGTGGACGTCCAGACTTCTCTCGAACGGTCCCAGCGTTCGTTCAAGCGCGGCCATCGCCAGTTTTTCCCGCGAGACGACCTTTCCGGCGGAGCGGAGCAAGGCCTCCAGCAGCTTGAACTCCACTGACGTCAGCTCGGTGTCCTTCCCCGCGACGCGTACGGTCCGAGCGCCGAGGTCCATCTCGATATCCCCTGCGCTCAGACGTTCGGAAAGCGCTGTTTCCGGCCGCTCCCCCCTCCTGAGGACAGCGCGAATCCGAGCGAGCAGCTCGCGCGGATTGAACGGCTTCGGGAGGTAGTCGTCGGCGCCCAGCTCCAGCCCGACGATTCTGTCGATCTCGTCGCCCTTGGCGGTGAGCATGAGCACGGGAACGGGAGAGTGTGCGCGCAGCTCGCGGAGCACGTCGAACCCGTTTTTCCCCGGCAGCATGACGTCGAGAAGCACCAGGTCGACCGGCGACGAAAGCGCGGCGGCAAGCCCCTCCTCGCCGTCGTGTGCTACGAGTATTTCAAACCCCTCCGGGCGCAGGTATTCAGTCAGCAGGTCGCAGAGTTCGATGTCGTCGTCGAGCAGCAGTATTCGATGCACGTTCCTTTCCTCCCCGGGTGTGCGAAGTCCGCCTCTTCGGCGGCTCTCTATCCGTTCATTATACGACGACAGGCTTTGGAGGGGTGTAAGGAATTGAAAAGATGGGTATCAAGAGCTTTACGTTTCTTGACCTTTATCCACAAAGCGCGAAGAGCGCATTGAGAGATCGAGGAGTACACTCTTCGCGTCGGGCGAAGAATGCCGAAAACTCAACGGGAGGCGAAACACGATGAAAAAGATGAAAAAAAGAATTTTAGTAGGGTCTCTTCTATTTGTACTGGTTGTACTGCTTGTCGGCGGCGTTTCACAGTATGCGTTCGCAAGCAGAATGATGGGCGCCGGGCCTTGGGGAGGGATGTCCCGCGGGCATGACAGGGGAGATTCCGCGTTCAAAGCGGAGCTCCTTCGGGCGCTGAATCCGATGGATTTCACCGAGGAGCAGTGGAAGAAGTTCGACGAGATCCTCGGCGGGCTCCGCGATCAGGGAAAGAACTTCCGCCGGGGCATGATGAAGGAGATGTGGAACACTCGCAAAGAGATTCACGCGATGATGACCGCGGATGGCTTCGACGAAGAGAAGGCGAAGGAAATGATCGCTGCGGTCCGCCCGTCGTTCGTGTCGATGGCCCAAGAGGTCTTGAAAGCCCGGAACGAGGTCTACGGCATGCTGAACGACGCGCAGCGGAACAAGGTGGGCGCTGTTCTCGACGTCATCGGGAAACGGTTGGAGCAGCCTTTCAGCGGGCCTCAGGAACTGCACGCCGCAATGACGCGCCGCCTTGAACTGACGCCCGACCAGAAAGGAAAGGTCGAGGCAATTACGAAGGAGACCGCGCCCAAGATGCACGCCTTCGCGAAGACGCTGTTCGACCAGGTGAAGTCGGAGCATGCGGCGCTTGCGAACGGACCGATGAGCGACGAGCAGCTCGCGGAATCGGCCGGAAAAATCGCCGATCTTGCCGAAGGAGCTCTGATGGAGATGGGCAAAGTGAGGGCGCAGGTGTGGGAGACGCTTACTCCCGAGCAGCGCGAAGAGATGGGGAAGATGCGCCATCCCATGGGCGGAATGGAGCGCAGGCCGGGGAGGATGCGGAAGTAGCAGCTTCGCGGAACGAAGTGCTGCGCGCGGCGCGGGATCTTGATTCGCGCCGCGCGCAGACTGAAAAAACGACGCGCGAGAAGCGTTCCGTTCGTTTTTTGAAAGGCGTTCGAGGGAGAGGTTCCTCGGACGCTTTTGCATATTTCCCTTGTCTCCGGCGGCGCCTCTTCCTGAGTATTTGGGAGATATTCCTTTGTTTGACAGCGCTCACCTCCAAAGATACACTGTGCACAGAAGATACTTCAAGGGGGGCGTGTTATGAATAGGGGCTGTGAACATACCGGGAGCGACGCGGCGTTCCCTCCGTGGGGAGGAGCGATACGATGACCTCCTCCGACTTCGAATACGGGAACGATCCGCAACTCCGGGAGTCGATCGAGCGCAGCATTCTCCTGGGCAATCTGCGAAGGATGCAGCGCCTTCTTTGGGGGCTTGCGCTCTTTCTGGCGCTGGTGCTCCTCTGCAGTCCTTTTCTGTACGAAAAGTCGGTGCAGCACTTCGGATCCGCAGCTCCCCTTGAAGTGCAGATTCTCTGGCGCAGCGCCTGGCTTGCTTTCGACCTCCTCGCGCTTTTCGGTATCCGCCGCATTCTTTCGCATCCGCCGGAGCGGATCGACCTTTTCCACAGAGCGGTGGAGACGGGCGTTCCGCTCATGAACATGCTCTTCGTCGTTTTTCTGTTGACGGCGGGGTATGCGTACAACCCCTCTCTGGAAATTCTGTATATCGCCCTTTTCGCAATGGCGCCTCTCATACGGTTGAATACAGCCAAAACATTCATCGTCGTCGGGATGCCACTGGGGCTGTTTGTGGCGCTCATGGACCGCCGCGCGGCCGGAGTCGCGCATATGTCCAACATGATCAGCCTGACCGCCGTCGTCATTCTCGCGGCGATCGTCTTCAGAGAGATGTACCGTTCCACCGTCCGCGAAATGGAGCAGCAGGCGATCATCGAGCGTCAGCTCAAGATTATGGAAACGTTTGCAAACACGGACGGACTGACCGGGCTCGCAAATCGCAGGAGCCTCGACGAGAATCTGGAGAGCGAATGGAGAAGGGGTATGCGAGAACATAACTTCCTGGCAGTCGTCATGCTGGACATCGATCTTTTCAAGAGCTACAACGATCAGTACGGACATCCGTCCGGAGACGAATGTATCAGGAACATCGCCTCCGTCATCAAGGGGTATGCGCGGAGAGCGGGGGACATAGCCGCGCGCTACGGCGGCGAGGAATTCGTGATCGTGCTGCCGGGCGTCGATCTCGGGGACGCCGCGTCGATAGCGGAGAAGATTCGCCTGGAGATATTCTCCGCAAACCGTCCGCATGCCGGGTCGCCGGAAGGCCGGGTGACCGTCAGCGCGGGGGTGGCCTCCGCTCCGGCGGCCTCTCTCGACTCCGGCGAAGCGCTTCTTCGTTCCGCGGACCTGGCGTTGAACCGTGCGAAGGCGGAAGGGCGCAACAGGGTGGTCGCGGCAAGCGAGAGTGCGCGTGTTGTTGCGGAAAAGTGAGGCATGGAGTGTGAACAACGCTGATGGAGGTGTCGCGTATGTCTGGACGTGATGATGATCTTCTGGCGAAGGAGCTTGAAAAGCTTGCGGCGGCGGGCGGGAAGATCGCGGCGAAGATATCGGGCAAGTCAAGTCCTGCCGTAACCGCGGAAGATTCGGAGATCATGCGCAAAGCGGCTCGGCGATTGGATACCGATCAGTACAGAGAGGAGCGTATGATCGAGGGGGATGCGAGGAGCGTGCTGCAACTCGCGTACGACGCCTTGAAAAACACCGGCCGAATCCTGGAGGAAAACGAGCGTGAAAGCTCCGTGAATCCACGGGTTTCCGGCGTGGTGGGCGCGGGTTTCTTCGGGAAAAATCCTGCGGTGGTCCACGCGGAGATAGTCGGTGCGGATGAGAGGCGTTGTACTCTGCGCCTCACCGGGGCGGCCAAGGAAGGACTGATCAAGCAAGGGACTGCAAGAAAAGCAGTCGAGAAGGTATTGCGGGAGTTCGACTCCCTGAAGTCTTCGTAGAGGAATCTCCCGGAGGACGCCTCCCGTTCCGTGTACACGGAGGGTATAATCAAGCATCATTCTCTATTTCGGGAGGTTCCTATGCGAGTGAAACGAAACAGTGTCCGACACAGAGCGGGCATGAAGCGAACGCGCCGCTTCAGTCTTCTGTTGACGTCTCTTCTTCCGACCGGGTGTCTCTTTTGTTGTTCTTGTGGGCGCTCGGCAGCCTGCAGGCCGTGGCTCGGGGAAGGAGCGGCGTCATGAGCGGCATCAGAAAGTCGATGAGTCCGCTCGAATGGTTGTTGCTGCTCTTTCTTTCGGTTCTTTGGGGCGGCTCGTTCTTTTTCGTCGGCATCGTGGTCCACGCCCTGCCGCGCTTCACCATCGTCGCGCTCCGCGTCGGCCTGGCGGCGCTTGCGCTCCATATCCTTCTTCTCTTCAGGGGGGAGCGCATTCCTTTGGACAAACGGCTCTGGGGCGCCTTCTTCGTGATAGGGCTGCTGAACAACGTGATCCCCTTCAGCCTGATCATCCAGGGGCAGATGCACATCGCCAGCGGTCTTGCCTCGATCCTCAACGCGACCACGCCGCTCTTCACCGTCGTGGTCGCGCACTTTCTGACCGACGACGAGAAGATGACCGCCGGGCGCTTTTTCGGCCTGCTCGTCGGTTTCTCCGGCGTCGTACTGATGATCGGGCCGGAGGCCGTCGCCGGGCTGGGAACGCACGTCGTCGCGCAGCTCTGCGTCCTGGGGGCGACGCTCTGCTACGCCTTCGCGGGCGTGTTCGGCAGGCGCTTCCGGGGGATGAAGCTCGCCCCGATGATCGCTGCCGCCGGGCAGGTAACGGCATCCAGCATCATCCTCGTACCGCTCGCCCTCGTCCTTGAACATCCGTGGACGCTTCCAGCGCCGGCGCCCGAGGTGTGGGGCGCGATTCTCGGGCTTGCGCTGCTCTCCACCGCGTTCGCCTACGTCATCTACTTCCGCATACTGGCCTCGGCGGGAGCCAACAACGTGCTCCTTGTGACCTTTCTCATCCCGGTCAGCGCCATACTCCTCGGAACCACCGTCCTCGGAGAACGTCTGGAGCCGAAGCACTTCGCTGGAATGGCGCTCATCGGCGTCGCCCTCGCCGCGATCGACGGCAGGCTCTTCGGCATGTGGCGGCGCTTTTTCCGTACTTCCCCGGGAGACAACCCGGGAGATTGCGAGTGAAAAGGAGGTACCGACATGTTCCGACGAAAAATGAAAGGTTCTCTGCTTGTTGCGTTGTTTCTGCTCGCAGCGCTGCTTCCGCAGGCCCCCCGCTTGGAGGCAGCTCCGCCGGGAACGACGGACCCGTTCGCCCGCGCGCCCTTCCTGCTGATGGACGAGGAGGCGGTCGTTCTGACGCAGGAGAGCGGCAACATCTACAGCGACGTCTTCCTGCCGAACGTGGTACAGCGCGAGGACGGCTCCCGCACCTGGTCCGAACGACTGGACGATGCCAAGGCGACCTGGTCGCCGAGACCGCCGCTTCTGGACGGACGGGTCGGCGACGCGGCCGTGCTGCTACGGAACAGCCGGAACGAGGCGTTTCTGGCGCAGGTCTGGAATGCAATCTCTTCGACGGGGTTGACGATGTCGTTGGCGCCTGTGGACCAGAATGGCTACAAGGCGGAGATTATGCGAATAAATAGTAGATGGGGTTTCTTTTCAATCAATTATTTCGTCGCCGCCGCGGGGGATCTTAACGGGGATCGGGCCACGGAACTTGTCTTGGTCAGTACCGGCGATAGTAACGGACCGATATTTTTCACGGCCTCCGTCGCCGGATTCGACAATCCCGTTGGAAGCGAGTTTTCGAACGCAGGCGAAGTACCTCGCATACACTGGCGCTCCGGATTCCGCATCGCGACCGGCGACGCCGACGGGAACGGCAGGGATGAGATCCGCCGTGATGTACGTATCGGAGGCGGGAAAGTCCGAGGTGGCGCTTTTCAAGGCGGATGAGAATCTGAGGCTTCATGTCCTCGGCGTCCATACGCTCGACATCGCGCCCTACCGCGACACATACTACCCCCCGGACCAGTTCGACATCGCCTTCGCCGACTGGGAAGGCGATGGAAGGAAGAAGATCTTCTGCGTTACAGGGTACGCCGGAGACGGGTACGGAAGGAACGTCCGCCTGCTGAGCGTGACCATCCAGGACGGAAGAGCGACCTTCACCACGGAATCGAGACACTCCCACAAGTTCTTCGGGGACCAGGGCCCCATACTGGCGGCCGCGGCGGACATCAACGGGAACGGGAAGGACGAGCTTCTTCTGACCAATCGATGGGGAAGCCCCCCCTTCGAGCGTTCGGAACTCATCGCGGTGTACAACAAGGGCGACGGCTCCTCCGGAACCGCCAGTAAGTATTGGAGCAACGATCGACTCGAGATCTACCGGCCCATCTCCCATCTGAAGACGGGGCGCTTCACCGGCTCGCTCCACCCGTCGGCGGCGGCGAAAGGCGGATCGCACGCGATTGTCCTGCTCCATCACACCAGTTTGTCCTCCGGCGGGACGTTCGCCCGTCTTCTTCGTCTTGAGGGCGATACGTTGAAAGAAGTTTCCGCAGCTCGTCTCAGCGGCTTCTCGAATCCCGACCGCGCCCATCTCCTCGTCGGCGACCTCGACCGCGACAGCATGGTGCTGGGCTACCCCACGCACATCACGCTGGAGAACCACGTCACGCCGCTCCTCTTCATGAACGAGCCGCCGAAGCACATCGACGCGGACGGAACCGGAGCGGTGACGAACAGCACGCGCAGGGACGACCTGTACGTCCAGTACGCGCAAAGCGACTCGGAGTCCAGAGAGACCACCAACACCTTCGAGGCGGAGAGCACCCTCGGAGGCTCGGTGAGCGTGGAGCAAAAGGGAGGGATCGATCTCGGCATAGTGAAAGCCGAGGCGAAGCTGACCACCACCGTCGGCGGGTCGACGAAAGACCTGCGCTCCGAGATCGCCAGGAGCTACCAGTCGAGATCCACGTCGCTCACCGGGGCGACCACGAGGGACGACGTGCTGCTCTATCTCTCCAACCGCGTCCACCTCTGGCGCTACCCGATCCTCGGCTGGATGAGCGAACCGGAAGGAGGCGGGGCGAAAGTACCCACCTACTATCAGCTCTCCATCCCGGAAGCGGAAGCGAGCATGAAATTCCTTCCTGGGCTGAACGTCGACTGGTACCATCCGGCCCACATGAACGGAAACGTCCTCTCCTACCCTTCGAGAAGAGCACAGATAGGCGATTTCGCCGAAGACAGGCGACTCTCCGACAACGTCGAGTTCGGCGTCGGCGGCGGAACGGCGTTCACAAGAGGCATCACGTGGAAGGACTCGTTTACGAGGGAGAGCCTGAAGTCGGTCGAGGTGAAGATGAACCTCGACGTGGAGCTGCAGGCGAGCGGCAGCGCGCAGGTCGAGATCTTCGAGGTCGGCGGCTCGACGACCGCCTCCTTCCACATGGACAAGCGGACGACCGAGACGAGCGTGGCGAAGACGTCCGTGGAGAAGGAAAAGGCGTTCACCGTGAACATCCCGGCGTTCTCGACCCCGCTCGGCTATCAGATCACGCCGCTGATGTACAGAACCGGCGGCGGCGTCCTCAAAACATCCCACGTCGTGGACGTGCTCAACAACCGGTCGCTGTGGTCGAGCCGCTACGCGGCCCCCGATCCGGCCCTCAACCTTCCGCGCCTCTGGAGGTACGTCGAAGGCGACGGATGGAAGTGGGCGGCCGCCGACCCGCTCAACCCGGACGCGAGGAAGATACGCGGCATCTTCTTCCGGAACTCGAACGGCGTCGACCTGGGAAAGAGCCTCCCGCTGGGAGAAACAACGACGATCGCCGTGCGCGTGCACAACTTCAGCCTGGCCGAGTGCCCCGAGGTGGACGTCCTCTTCGAGGCCGTTCCCTACGGCGGCGGCCCGGCTGTCGTTATCGGAACCGCACGGACGCCCCGGATAGACCCGTGGGGCGCTTCCGTAGCGGCCAACTGGAAGTGGGCGACAGTTGCGTGGAACACCTCAGGGATGACGGAGGGGAACTACACGGTACGCGTCACGGCGAACCCCGACGGGCGGGTTGCGGAGCTTGAGGGACGGGCCCTGAACGAGCCGTTCGACAACAACCTCGGCTGGTACGACGTCTTCGTGGGCAGGTCGCGGAGCGCCGTCGAAGAGGAACTTGCCGCTGTGAACGAGAACCTCGTCGCCGCGACGCTCGAACTGGCGAACACCCCTGCCGACGGCAAGGCCTTCGCTCTTGGAGAAGTCGCGCTGCTTCGCGGAACGGTGCGGAACGAAGGCGTGCTGCCGGTCGGGAACATCTCGCTCTTCTTCTACGACGGCAACCCCGACGGAGGAGGCAAGCCCGTCGCCAACAGAATCGTCTCCGGAATCGTCCCGGGCGGTGGGTACGCCGTCGTGCTGACGCACTCCTTCGACACGCCGGGGCCGCGCAGTGTCTTCATGAGGGTGGTTCCCAAGGTCGGAGACCCCCCCGAGGACAACACGGTGAGCGTGGCCGTCACCGTGCAGGGCGGCGACTCGGGCGGCGGCGGATGCGCCGTCGGAACTGCGGGCGCATGGAGCGCGCTGCTCCTGATAGGACTGGCGCCGCTGGCGTTCGGAAGAAAGGAGAGGTAAGGCATGAAGAATCTCGGTCTCATCCCGAAACTGATCATCGGCATCATCGTCGGCATTCTCATAGGCAAGTTCGGCGGGGTTCTTCCCGTGCGGATTCTGGCAACCTTCAACGGTCTGTTCGGCAACTTCCTCGGTTTCGTCATTCCGCTCATCATCATCGGCTTTGTTGCTCCCGGCATCGGCGAGCTGGAGGCCGGCGCAGGGAAGCTGCTCGGCATGACGGCTGGCATCGCCTATTCCTCGACCGTCATGGCGGGGCTCGCCGCCTTCTTCGTGAACAGCGCGCTCTTCCCGCTCTTTCTGACGCCGGGGAGCATCGTGCTCGACGATCCGGGGAATCCGGAGCACGCGCTGCTCCCCTCGCTCTTCAACGTCGAAATGCCGCCGCTGATGGGCGTGATGACGGCGCTGCTGCTGGCGTTCACCCTCGGCCTGGGGATGGCGGCCATACGCAGCGGCGCGCTCCAGCGTGGGTTCAAGGAGTTTCAGCAGATCATCGAGAAGCTCATCAAGGGGATCATCATTCCGCTGCTCCCCTTCCACATCGCCGGTATCTTCGCCAACATGACGCACGCCGGGCAGGTGGCGGAGATCCTCTCGGTCTTCCTGAAGGTGTTTTTGATCATCATCGCGCTTCATTTGAGCGTGTTGATCGTCCAGTACTTTGCGGCCGGACTCATCGGCGGCAAAAACCCGGTCAGACTGCTCCGGACGATGCTTCCAGCATATTTGACGGCGCTTGGGACACAGTCTTCGGCGGCGACCATTCCGGTGACGCTCGAACAGACTGTCCGTAACGGGGTCCGCAGAGGCGTGGCGAACTTCGTCGTGCCTCTCTGCGCCACCATTCACATGTCGGGGAGCACCATCACCATCACGAGCTGCGCGATGGCGATCATGGTGCTCAACGGCATCTCCTTCTCCTTCTCGACGATGCTCGGCTTCATCATGATGCTCGGCGTTACAATGGTGGCCGCTCCCGGAGTGCCGGGCGGCGCCGTGATGGCTGCTCTGGGGCTGCTGCAGACGATGCTGGGTTTCGACCAGACGCTTATCTCGCTGATGATCGCGCTCTACGTGGCGCAGGACAGCTTCGGGACGGCATGCAACGTAACGGGCGACGGCGCGATCGCGGTGGTGGTCGACAGGATTTACGGAAAGCTCGCGGAGGACGAACCGTCGGGCGCAGCCTCCTGATCCGGTAACCGTTCCCACCTCTTCAGAAACAGCGAACGGGCGCATCTACGGATGCGCCCGTTCGCTGTTTCTCCGGCGGTTCGTGGTTTGACCGCGACAATCATGTCGTCAGCCAGCAGGTTCCATAGGGATTCAGCACGACCTCCGCGACGCCGCGCTCCGTCCTGTACTCCTCGTTCGTGAGCAGATCGCGGCAACTTCCGTCGAGGCCGGGAAGGTGTCCGGCGCTGATCGTGACGTGCATCGGGCTTACTGTGACGTTTTGGAGGCAGAGCACCGGGCGCCCCCCCTCTGGAGGTGTTCGGAGCAGCGCGAACAGCCCCTCGCCGATATCGACCACCTTCTGCTCGCCTTCCGGGTGAAAGGCCTGCTCCTCGCGTCGGACGCGGAGCAGGCGGCGCAGTTCGTTGAAGATCCGTCCCGGCCGCCCAGCGGGATCGGCGATTGCCTCTTCCAGCCCCGAGCGGTCGAACTTCTTGCGGTTCAGGGAGCGCGCCCGTCCGGTCTCGGCGAAGCATTCATGGCAGTTGCGCGAGCCGAAGAGGCTGTGGACGTAGATGCCCGGAACTCCAGCGAGCGAGAGCAGGATTGCCTGAGAGGCGATAAAACGCGCTGCGTCCGTCCCCGGCTCCGGTTTCGCCGGATCGTTCAGGAAGTCGTAGAGGGTGATGTTCAGCTCGTACGGACTGATGGAGCCGTCGGCGTTCGTCTTGTACGAGACGTGCCCTCCGTGAGCGAGCGCGCGCTCCGCGAGTCTCCGCACCTGTTCGTCGCTCAGGATGCCCCTGGCCGGCGTCACTCCGATGCCGTCGTGCGAGGCGATAAAGTTGAAGAAGGTCGCTCCGCGTGCCGGGGGGGAAAGCTCCGAGGCCCACGTCGAGAGGACGGTTGCGTCTCCTGTGAGCAGGGCGTGAAGCGTCAGCGGCGCCAGCGAAAAGTTGTACACCATCTGCGCTTCGTCCGTTCCTCGCCCGTCTTCCCGCGCCTCGCCGAAGTAGCTGACGTTTTCGGCGTGAGGGACGTTTGTCTCGGTGATCAGCAGCACGTGCGGGGCGACGTCGTCGAGCACGGCGCGCCAGAATCTTACCACTGCATGCGTTTTCGGCAGATGGATGCAGGATGTTCCCGGCGTCTTCCAGAGATAGGCGATGGCGTCCAGCCGGATGATCTCCGCGCCCCTGAATGCGTAGTGGAGCAGGATGCCGGTCATCTCCAGCAGCACGCGCGGCGCGGCGTAGTTCAGATCGATCTGGTCGGCGCTGAAGGTCGTCCAGACGCTCCGTTCGCCTTGGGCCGTCTCAACCTTTGTCAGCAGCGGCAGCGTGCGCGGCCGCACCACCCGCGAGAGATCCGCGTCTTCGGGGGGGGTGATGAAATAGTCCGTGTAGGGCGCCTCCCCGCGGAGAAAGGAGGCGAACCAGTCGCTCCGTCGTGAGATGTGGTTGGCGACGAAGTCCAGCATCAGGCGGTATCGCTCTCCCAGCGCGGCGATGTCGTTCCAGTCACCCAGCTCCGGGTCCACGCGCCGGTAGTCGACGACTGAAAAGCCGTCGTCGGAGGTGTAGGGGAAGCAGGGGAGGATGTGCACACCGCTGACGCACCCTTCGAGGTGTGTGTCCAGGAAGCCCCGCAGCGTTCGGAGGGGGGGCTCTCCGGGTGCGCGGAACTGGTCGCCGTAGGTGATCAGGATGGCGTCCCGTTCGTCCGGTAGATACTCTCTTCGCGAGGGGGCCGGTATTTTTCCTCGGTACGAATCCATCAGCGCCTTCAGCTCCGGCAGGACGCGCTCCGCCTCCTCCTCTCCGTAGAGAAAGATCAGCAGCCTCTTGATGTGTGCGCTCGTGTCGTTCATTAGCGTGCTCCTTTGAGAATGGGTGTAAAAAAACGGATGGCGTACGCAGGGCGGGATCAAAGCTGCTCGTGCAGCACGTCGATCAGCAGCGCCGCAGTCCATGAGAACCGGTGCGCGCCGTGCCCCTCTCCCGTTTCAGGGTTGAAGTACTCGCGGAAGCCCCCCTTTGCCGGGAGTTCCGCGATTGCGCGCCGGAGCCGTTCCGCCTGATCGTTGCGGCCGTATGCTCTCAGACCGTGCATCAACAGCCAGTTCATCTGGATCCACGCAGGGCCGCGCCAGTAGCGCCTCGGGGAGTATTCCGGCGCTTCCCGGTCGTAGCTGGACGCGGGATACCCCTTCTGCTCCGCTCCAAGGCCGAACGAGGGGGTGAGCAGGCGGCGCAGCATCGTCTCCGCGCGCTCCTCACCGGGGATGCGGGCGAAGAGGGGGGAAAACCCGGCCAGCGCGGGCATCGGTATCGGCTTTTCCGAGGCGAGATCGTAGTCGGCGTAGTAGTCCCTGTCGCCGTCCCACAGCTTCCTGTTCACGGCGTCGGCGGTGCGGCGAGCGCGCGCTTCGAACGGCGCGGGGTTTTCGCCCAGAAGACGGGCCAGCTCCGCCATGTCCTGTTCCGCGCGGCAGAGCAGCGTGTTGAACAGGACGTCCTGCACCAGAAACGGGCAGCCGTCGCCGAAGATCTTCCGTTCGTCGTACCCCCGCTGCCGGAAGAAGTCCACAAGAAAGATATAGCGGTCGTAGTCCGAGTCGAGCGGCCGTTCCTCTGGAGCTACGGCGCGAGTGTCTCTTCTGCGGAAGCCGGAAAAATGTGCGGGCGGCACGTCCATCCGCGCCAGCACGGGATCCCACAGGGGGGAGTTATCCTGGCCGGACTCCCACGGGTGGATGATGTACACCACACCCTCGCCTCTCGGGTCGCGTTCCCGGTAGAGCCAGTCGTGCCATGCGCGCAGCTTGGGGAACATTTCTCCTGCGAAGGCGAGCGCCGCCTTC
>ENA-UOUL01003840-UOUL01003840.1-bioreactor-metagenome-genome-assembly--contig:-NODE-3840-length-14748-cov-8.997001_pt1 | contig 14748 bp, 7 predicted proteins | sample MGYA00249838_ERZ747220 | MGnify/ENA primary metagenome ERZ747220 (study PRJEB28778, sample SAMN05720191) | bioreactor metagenome | isolation source: Anaerobic biogas reactor | place: USA:Washington...
CCCTGGCGAAGTTTGCCAACATCGCAGACATGAACCAGGCGGAGTTTCAAAACCTGGGCTCAGCCCTGGTCGACCTGGGCAACAACTACGCGGCCACTGAGTCCCAGATCCTGGAGATGTCCATGCGCTTGGCAGGCGCCGGGCACCAGGTGGGTTTGAGTGAAGCGCAAATCCTGGGCTTTGCCACTGCACTCTCTGCCGTTGGCATTGAGGCGCAGATGGGCGGCTCAGCCTTCTCAAAAGCCCTGGTCAAGATGGAGGTTGCCTCGGAGACCGGTGGTCAAGCGCTCAAGGACTTCGCCATGGTCTCCGGGCTGACCACCCAGCAGTTCAAGCAGCTCTGGGACAGCAACCCTGCCGAGGCCTTCCAGGCTTTCATTGGCGGGCTTGCGAAGATGGATGAGGAGGGCGCCAGCGCGATTGCAACCCTGCAGGAGATCGGCATCAGCGAGGTCAGGCTCAGGGACACCCTGATGCGTGCGACCAATGCGACCCAGTTGTTCCGGGATACCCAGGTCACAGCGAACAAGGCCTGGAAAGACAACAGCGCCCTGACCAACGAGGCCAGCAAGCGCTATGCCACCACCCAGAGCCGGCTGACCAACCTCAAGAACACCGCCGTGCTGTTTGCTCAGAAGGTGGGTGACGACATGAACCCCGCGATCCAAGGGCTCATCGACCGCGCGCATGAGCTGCTGGCAGCCTTCCTGAGCATGGACGAAGGTCAGCGCATGGCGATCATCAAGTTCGCGGGCTTTGCAGCGGCCATTGGTCCTGCACTCCTGATCCTGGGAAAGACCGTGGGCGCTATCGGTCAATTATCGAAGGGCCTGGGAAAGTTCAGCCTTGGGATGGGCAAGTTCTCCGCAAACATCAAGATGGCCGGTGGCGGCTTGGGCGGCTTTGTAAAGACAGTGGCCAGCTCAAAGTTGGCCATGGCCGCGCTCTCCGCCGCGATCATCTACGGTGCGGTGAAGCTGGTGGACTATGCCACGGGCGCCAAGAAGGCACGGGAAGCCCTGCAAGGAATGCAGGAGACAGCCAAGGCCTGGCAGTCCAGTGCTGCAGACACCTTCTATGCAAAAGGCGGCCTCTCCTTCTTTGACATGACGGCGGACGACTTCACCCGTGACAAGCAAAACGCCACGGAGTGGATGAATGGCTTGCTGGATGTCTGGGCAGGCAGCCGTTACAAGAAGCAAGCGGTGGTCAAGGAGTGGACCGAATCCTTCCAAGACCTGACCGAGCAGACCCGCAGCGCCCTCAAGGGCATGCAGCTTGACGCAAAGGACGCCGGCTACACCTCGCTGTCTGAGCAGATGGCAGCGGACATTCAAACCCTGGATGGCCTGGACAAGGAGATCGCCCGCCTGCTCAAACGCCGACAGTCCGGGAAGCTCACTGACAAGGACAAGCTGCGCTTAAAGGAGCTGGTGGACACCCGGGAAGCGCTGGAGATCAAGTACAAGCTGACAGCCGCAGACGCGGAGGGCTTTGAAAGCATCCGGCAGAAGGTCGAAGCCGAGCTCGCTCGCGCGCACGCCCGTGGACAGTCCGATGCGGATGTCCTGGTGTATGAGGCCGCCGTGGTCGCCTCGGCGGAGGGCATGGCTGCGATCAACGCGCAATTGGATGCACAGTACGACAAGGAATACCAATTAATCCAGCTCATGCAGGATGGCGCGCAGCGGGAAGCCGCCCTGGCAGCCTTGAACACCCGCTACCTTGAAGACCGTCAATTAGCGGCCCAGGAGTATGCGGACCTATTGTCCAGCCTCATCCTGCCGGTCTGGAACCAAGCGGAGATCCAGAAAGCAGGCGGGGACCTGGACAAGCTCACGGAGAAACTGCGCTTGTACAACCTGGCACAATCCAACAACGACCAGCAGGGCATGGCCAATGCGTTGGATGAGATGAACAAACTCACCCAGGGCATGGACGAGGGTGCGCTCACAGAGTACCTGGGCATCCTGACCCAGATCCAGGCACTGCTGGACAGTGGGATGAGCGTGGAGCAAGTCAATGCGCTCTTCCCGGAGATCGACTTCACTTCGCAAATGGAACAGATGGCAGCGCTCTCGCAGTTTGTGACCGATCACAAGGGCACCCTGACCGGACTCCATGAGATGTTTACAGGCGCCCTGCCTGAGGAAGTGCTCAAAATCGCAACCGACCTTGACATGACCGGCGCGCAGACGCGTTGGAGCGAGTTTGCCAGCAACCCTGGCGCCATCACCACCCAGGCAGTGATTGACGGATACACAGAGTCTGAAACCGCGATCATGCTGCAGCCCAAGGTCACCGCCTTCATTGAGAAGTACACCGAGGTGCCTGAGGGCGCTGACAAAGCCTCGCTAAGCCCTCAAGGGCTGGTCGCCTATGTCACCAGTTACGCAGAATCCGTCCTGGGTACGGACATCACCGGGCTTAACCCCACCAACATCACCGCCATGGTCGCAGCCTACAAAGAGCTGGCCGCCGGCGCGGACGTCTCTACCCTGACCCCGGACCAGATCACGGCCTACATCGCCAAGTATCTGCAAGACAAGCAGGTGGATGTCACAGGCCTCTCCCCCACTGGGCTGACCGCCTTTGTGCTGGCCTATGAGGAGGCGACTGGCGGTGCGTCCACGGCCGCGCTCACGCCTGGTGGACTTGCTGCCACCATCACCAGCTACCTGGAGGCCGAGGGCATTGACATCACCAAGCTGTCTTCGCCCCAGATTGATGCCGTGGTCAGCGCGTATGCAGAGGCGAGCAATGTAGACAAGTCCGCGCTCAAGGCCGAGCTTGTTGCCATCATCACCGCCTACCAGGACCAGGAGGGCGTGACCAAGCCCACCTCGATTGCTGCCCAGGTCGCCATTGTGGGCTATGACCTGACCGCCTACAACGCCTTTGTGGAAAACTATCCGGTGAACCTCAAGGGTGTGGTCCGCGTCTCTGAGAAGTACGACAACCCATCAGATGTGCTTAACGATCCCAACACCGTGTTCTGGGAGAACGGGAAGCTGATCCCTGTCAACCTGGTGCCGGCCAACAAGATCACCGCGGACACGCTCATGGCCTATGAGGCGGATGGCACCATGCATGTGCTCATCACCCCCAAAGTATCTGGCACCCCTGAAGCGGTTGCCCAAGCGGCTGAGGAAGTAACAAGCCCTGGCGACTTCATGAGTGGCAAGTGGGGATATAGCACCATCAGCATCGTGAAGATGCTCAACACCCAGCTCAAGAACTACATCGGCATGAAGGGCGGGCTGCTGGACTTTGACTGGTTCGGCTTGGGCGCAAGAGGCGCTGTGAACCAGGAACTGGGCAGCAAGATGAGCGGAGAGAACCTGGCAGGCCTTCAAACCTATGTCGCGGAAGTGGTCGCTGCCATCAAGGCAGGCGAAGCGGTCAGCGAAGAGGACATGGCCAACCTACAAGCCATCCTCACCTTTGTCTCCTCCCTGGAGACCGCCGGTGTGGGTGAAAACATCGTGGCAGGCATCAGCGGCGCCATGGCGCAGGCAGGCTGGACCAGTGATGCGGAGACCACCGCCGGGAACCTCGAGGCTGCCCTGAACACAGCGCTTGGGATCCAGTCACCCAGTACGCGCATGATCCCTGTTGGCGAGAACACAGCCGCGGGCATCGGCCAGGGCCTCTCTGCCTATGACCTGACCAGCGCAGCCCAGTCCTTGGCTGAGCGCTTCTTGCAGGCGGTATCAAACCTCTTTCACCCAGGCATGCTCTATCCCCAGGGGCTCATGGCCATGGCGGGTCTGAGCGCTGGCATTCGTGCTGGGCAGTCCGGCGTGGTCCGGGCGATGGTCGACGCTGCCCGCGCCGCCGTGCTTGCTGCCAAGCGTGAGCTGGACATCCGCTCACCCTCCCACGTGTTCCGCGACGAGGTTGGACGCATGACCATGAAGGGCTGGGGGCAGGGCCTGGTCCTGGAGAGCAAAGCCCAGGCACGCGTTGTCGCAAACGCTGCGCGCTACCTGACCGATTCTGCCAAGTCCAGTGCCCTTGCCTATGCCGCGCATGACAACCGCAGAACCTACAACCAATCCAGCAGCGTCACCCTGTCCGGGAACACCTTCCAGGTACGCGACGAGCAAGACATCCAAGCCCTGGCCATCCAGATTGCAGCGCTCACACGGCGCCAGCACCAATCCAGGGGACTGCGCCAGGCTTAGCAAATGGATTGCAATCCTGCGCGCGCTGAGGGATTCATAACAAAAAGGAGGATTGGCCCATGTTCAACGAGTTCCCTGACCAGAAGATCGTCGATCAGCTCAGGAAGATCTACCCCAGCGGCACACGCGTTGTGCTGGAAAAGATGGAGGATCCCTACACCCTTCTCAAGCCCGGGGATGGCGGCAAGGTCCTTTATGTGGATGACGCTGGCAGCATCCACGTGCAGTGGGACAGGGGCTCCAGCCTGGCTGTCATCTATGGCGTGGACATGATTAGGAAACAGTAGCCCCGCAACACACCCCAGAACCTACGCTCTTGCTAACCAGCAGGGGCTTTTTTGATTGGAGGGATGCCCTTGAACGACTGGTTTGAGTGGAAGGGCGTACGCTGCACGGCCCATGGAATCCGTGTGGTGCAGCAGCCGGAGATCATCAGGCCGCCGGAGCGCGCTACCTTCACCGCAGTGCGTGGCAGGAGCGGCACCTTGACCACCTTGGAAGGCGTGGATGTCTACGATGATTTCCTGCTCACTGTCACCTGCGTCATCGCGGACACCACCAAGCTCAACACCATCCTCGCCTGGCTCAAGGGTGAGGGCAAGGTCACCTTCGCCAACCGGCAGGGTGGCTTTTACTATGCCCGGATCGTCAACCAGATCGCCCTGGAGCAAATCCTGCGGGGAAACCTGCACCGGCGCTTCACAGTCAGCTTTCGCTGTCAGCCCTTCTTCTACTTAACGGGCATCGCGGACACTACCGTGAGCACTTCTGGCACCTATATCAACAACCTGGGCGGCGTGTTCTCTGAGCCCCTGCTCAGGGTCACCTTAACCGGGGACGCGCAGATCACCCTGGGGGCAAGCTACATCGAGCTGGTCGGGCTGACCGGTGTGGTGACCATCGACACGCCACTGAAGGAAACCTACAAGAACTACACCTCTTACAACCAACACATGACCGGCGATTACCCGCTGCTGAACACAGGCCAGAACCTCATCAGCTGGACTGGCGGTGTGACGCAGATCGTGATCACGCCCAACTGGCGCACGCTCTAGCAAAGGAGGGCCCATGATCTCCATCTTCCCGGCTGATGCGACGGACTTTAGCAGCAATGGCCTGTGCGTGCTCACGCCCTCCTCCTGCCTGGTCAATGAGACCCTCAATGGCGAATGGGAGCTGCAGCTGGCTCACCCCTTGGACGACCAGGACAAGTGGGCCTTCCTGCAAGTGGGCAGCATTATCAAAGCCCCGGTGCCTGCGGCCATGACCCCCCGCGTCAAGCTCATGCAGCAGTCCGAGGGCAAGGACATCTACCGCGTCCGCACCTTCCATGGCGGGCTGCTCAACCTCTGGAGCCGGGCTACGCGCAGCTCACCCAGCCTCGCCAAGTACAAGACTGGCCGTGAGGTCCAGGTCATCAGCACTGCAAACCCTGACTTCTTTGAGGTCATTACACCCGACGGCAAGCGCGGGTTCATGGGCAGCGAGTACCTGGTCTTTGTGCGCACGGAGATCACCAATGTCACCGCAACCGGCCAAGTGGTCGCACCCAAGCAATTGCGCGACCAGCCCTTCCGGATCTACCGCATCCAGCCGGAGCTCACCCAGGTCACCGCCTATGCCCGGCACCTGTCCTATGACCTCATGGACAACATGATCCTCTCCTACCAACCCCAAAAGGGCACTTCCGGTGCCATCATCGCCCAGGGCATCCTCTCAGCCTGCCAATCCCCGCATAGCTTTCAGATCTACTCAGACCTCAGCCAGGCAGTGGACGAAATGAAGCTTGAGCACACCAACCCCATGGAAGCGCTATTGGGTGAGGAAGGCTTGCTGGACAAGACCGCGGGCGAGCTGGCCAGGGACTGGTTTGACTTGTACGCAGTCAAGCGCGTGGGCAGGGACACGGACATCCAGATCCGGCAGGGGAAGAACCTGCTGGGCATCCGCTATGACGTGGACGACGCCAATGTGGTCACGCGCATCGTGCCCACGGGCGAAAACGAGGATGGCAGCATCCTCATGCTGGACGAAAAGTACATCGACAGCCCGCAGATCAACAGCTACCCGCACCCGCGCTGGATCCACCTGCCCGTCAGCGAGGCCAAGGTTGGAGAGGACATGAGCCTCACCCAGGCCAAGGACAAGCTGCGCGCTGCCGCCAGGGCGGAGTTTGACAAGGGTTGTGACCTGCCTGACATCTCCATTGATGTGGACTTCATCAATGTCGCGGATACCCAGGAGTACGCAGCCTACAAACCCCTCAGCGACATCTTCCTGGGCGACAGCGTGCGCGTGATTGTCAGAACCTTGGGCCTGGAGCTCGCCCTGCGCCTGACCGAGTACAGCTATGACTGCTTGCTCAAGCGGTATGCAAAGATGACCCTGGGCATGGCCTGTGAAACCATCGCCGGCAGCATGATCTCCCCGCGCCAGCTACCCTCCGGCGGCATCCGGGGCATGAAGCTGGCCATGGGCGCCATTGGCACCGGGCACCTGCAGACCATGTCCATTGGCTCCTTGCAGGTGAAGACCGCAGCCATTGGTTCAGCACACATCCAAAGTGCGGCCATTGATACTGCGCACATCAAGGACGCCAGCATCGAGACCGCCAAGATCAAGGACGCGCAGATCACCAGCGCCAAGATTGGCACCGCCCAGATCCAGACCGCGAACATCGCAGACGCTGCCATTACCAATGCACAAATCGCTACTGCCGCCATTCAAAGCGCCAACATTGCGGATGTTGCCATCACCTCGGCCAAGATCGCCTCTGCTGCCATTGAATCTGCACACATCACGGATGCCGCCATTACCTCGGCCAAGATTGGCCTGGCGGCCATTGATACCGCCAACATCAAGGACGCGGCCATCACCTCAGCCAAGATTGGCTTGGCGCAGATCCAGAACGCAAACATCCAGGACGCGGCGATCACCAACGCCAAGATCGATACCGCAGCCATCACCTCCGCCAAGATCGGCTTTGGCCAGATCACCAATGCGCTCATCGCCGATGCTGCAATCACGCAGGCCAAGATCGAGGACGCCGCCATCTCTACAGCCAAGATCGAGGACGCGGCAATCACCTCTGCCAAGATCGCGACGGCTGCCATTGACACCGCGCACATTGCCGATGCCGCCATTACCACGGCCAAGATTGGGCTGGCTGCAATCCAGACCGCGAACATCGCCTTGGCGGCCATCCAATCTGCGAACATCCAGGATGCTGCCATCACCTCGGCCAAGATCGGGGACGCGGCAATCACCGCTGCCAAGATCGACCTGGCGGCCATCGCCTCTGTCCACATCCAAAACGGCACCATCGATGCCATCAACATCGCGGACGCGGCCATTGAGTCGGCCAAGATCAAGGACGCTGCTGTCATCTCGGCCAAGATCGCTGATGCGGCCATTGACAGTGCGAAGATTGCCGACCTGGCCGTGATCAGCGCCAAGATCGCTTCTGCTGCCATCACCCAGGCCAAGATCGCTGACCTGGCTGTCACCAATGCGAAGATCGATAACGCGGCCATTGACTCGGTGAAGATCTCCCAGGCGGCGGTCGACTCCATTCACATTGGCGAGGGCGCGGTGGACTCCATCAACATCGCGGATGCCGCCATCATCAACACCAAGATCGGCCTGGCCGCCATCGCCTCTGCCAACATCCAGCAAGCCGCCATCCAGGAAGCGCACATCGGCAACGCCCAGGTCACCAGCGCCAAGATCGCCCTGGCGGCCATTGGCTCTGCTCAGATCCAGGACGCCGCCATCACCAACGCCCTCATCGCCCAAGAGGCCGTGTCCACTGCGCAGATCGCTGACGGCAGCATCACCGATGCCAAGATCGTCACGCTCACCGCCAACAAGATCAACGCGGGTGAGCTGTCCGTCGAGCGCCTCATCATCTCTGGCAGTGATGCCTCCTTAGTCTACGCGCTCAACAACATGGGCGAGCTCACCTCCCAGAGCATCAACACCCTGGACGGTGACACCTTGACTCCGCGCTCCATTACCGCTGACCGCATCGTAGCCGGCAGCCTCACCGCCAATGAGATCGCAGCGCGCAGCATTACCGCCAATGAGATCCTCTCTGGCAGCATCACCGGCAACGAGATCGCAGGCCAGACCATCACCGCTGCCAACATCCAGGCGGGCACCCTCACGGTTGACAAGGTCGCCTCCAACTTCGCCTCTGCCCTGAACCTGTCCAGCAACGAGAGCATCACCCTGCATGTGGTGAACCCGCTCAATGAAGCATTGGCTGCCAAGGCGGATGCTACCGCCCTGGACACGCTGGTCAGTCAGACGCAGCTGACTGAGGTCATCTCTACGGAGCTTGCCGTGGTCAATGGCAGCATCACCACCAAGTTCACCGAGGCCAAGGCAGCCGGCACCACGGCCAGCGATGCGCTCAACACCTTCCGCGAGAGCGTGGAGAGTTGGCAGCAGTTCTCGCCCACCGGCCTGACCCTGGGGCGCTCTGACAGCCCCTACAAGGTGGTCCTGTCCAATCAGAAGCTGAGCTTCCTGCAGGACAACGCCGAGATCGCCTACATCTCCAACAACAAGCTCTACATCACCGCGTCCGAGGTTGTCAGCCAGTTCATCATTGGCAACCCCCAGGAAGGCTACATGACCCTGGACGTGATGGATGGCGGGCTCACTGCCACCTGGAGGAGTTAAGCAATGCCCACCAAAGTGATCACCCTGGCCAACAAGACGCTGACCAGCTCGTATAACGCCTACAACGATGCCTTCGGGAACACCTCCCTGGACACGCCCTCCCTGGCCTACTACGGGAATACGACCATCGACCTCTTGGCCCAGGGCATCCCCGCTGGCAGCACCATCACTGGCGTGGTGATGTATGCCCTCTACTCCAGTTCCCTCCATGGCTACTCCCTGCGCGATTGCTCCATCAACGGCACCAATGCGCACACTGGCACCTGGGCCAGCGGGAACACCACCCTAAACCACGCCCTGATCACCGGTACCTCCTTCGTGTTCAACATGCGCTTCAAGTCCAGCACCATGAACACCAACTACCCGCCGCCCTCAGGGGACCCCTATGACTACACCACCAAGCTCAATAGCTCTTCTGTCACCTACTCCAGCATCAGCCTGAGCATCACCTACACCGAGCCCTACAGCCCTTGTTCTGCGCCAACAACCGTCACTACGCCCACGGATGTCGCCCCGGGCAGCGACTACACGCTCTCCTTTGCTGGTGCGGGCGCTGGCACCAACAATGCCATCACGGGCTACCAGGTCTATCGCAGCACCACTGCTGGAAGCGGCTATACGGCGCTGGGCAGCAAGATAGTCACCACCGCAACCAGTGGCTCTCTGGTGGTGACCTCCCACGCCACCAATGGCAGCATGTACTACTACAAAGTGATCACCCTGGGTACGGTGGCCGGCTTTGACAGCGGTCTGTCTAGTGCCTATGCCACGCTCAAGACCACCGTCACGGACCCCACGGCACCCACTGCCTTGAGCACACCCAATCATGTGGCGCCCAGCTCCACCCACAACCTCACCTGGTCAGGCGCTGGTGCGGGCACCAACAACGCAATCTCCACCTACGAGATCCACCGCTCTACCAATGGCGGGACGAGCTACAGCCTGCTCGCCACCGACAGCGCATCACCCTTGGCGGTCACTGCGCCTGCCAGCAATGGCGCTACCTACCTCTACAAGATCAAGACCATTGGCGCTCGCAGCAGCTCGGGGCTCTCCACTGCCACTGCCAGCCTTACCACCACCGTTGGTGCACCTGGCGTTCCCACTGCTGTGTCCGTGGCCAGTGGCTCTGAGGTCGCACCGGGGAAGACTCGTACCCTCTCCTGGTCTGGGGCGAGTGCGGGCACCAACAACCCCATCAAAGGCTATCAGGTTTACCGCTCCGTCAATGGTGGGGCCTATGCCTTCCTGGCGGAGGTTCTGACCACTGCCACCAGCGCCAGCCTCAGTGTCAGCGCAGCCACGGCGGCCGCGACCTATACCTATAAGGTGCTGGTGCTGGGGAGCACGCTGGGCGTCAATTCCGCCTTGTCCTCTGCCTATGGCACTTTGAAAACCGTCACCACGCCATCCACTGGCACGCTCACTGTGGCCAACATTGTAGCCACGGGCACCAGCAAGATTGGTATCACCCTCACAGCGCAACCCGAAACCAGCTACACCCACAAGGTCACCTGGTTCATCCCAGGCACCAGCTATACCTCTGGCGAGGTTGCGCTCATTGCTGGGGACCTCTACGACGAGTACATGATCCCTCAAACCTGGATTAACGCGACCACCAAGGCCACGACCTCAGTCACCGCAAGCTGCAAGGTGGAGACCTTCAACGCCTCCACCAGCATTGGCGCCAACACCTACACCTTTGTGGTCTCTGTCCCGCCCAAGTCCACCTTCACCCTGGCAAAAGGCCAGGTCACGGCCAATGGTGCAGACACCAACACCGCCACCATCTCACCATCATACAGCGGGTATTCGCACAAGATCACCTGGAGCACCAGCGGCTACAGCTCCGGGACACTGGCCCTGTCTGCCGGCACAAACACACATGCCTATGCAGTGCCCTTGAGCTGGAACAATGCCGCTCCCAGTGCCGTGAGCTTCTCCGTTTCCTGCGTGGTGGAGACCATCAAGACCACCGCTGACGGCAGCCTCTCCCTGGGCAGCAATACACGCACCTTCACTGCCGCTGTTCCTGCCAACATCCTGCCCACCATCAGCGCCTTCACTGCCAGCCAGGTCAGCGCCTATTGGTCCTTGTATGTGAAGACCAAGTCCAAGTGCAAGCTGGCGCTCACTGCTGCTGGCGCCTCTGCCAGCACCATCACCAGCTTTCGCATCACCGGCGCAACCCAGGACAGCGGTGCCCTGACCTATGCCGCCGGTGCCTCCTGGACCACCAGCACCCTCATGGTGCATGGCACCGTGCACTTTACTGTCACTGTCACTGATAGCCGGGGAAGGACTGCCAGCCAGAGCCTTAACATCACCGTCACGGACTACAGTCCGCCTAGCATCTCTGCTGTCACCTTTACCCGTGCCACTGCGACCGGCCTTGTCAGCAATACTGGCACCTACATCAACGCCAAGGCCACCTTGACCTTCTCAGCCATCGGCTCAAACGCAATCACGGCCCTGGCCTACTACCGCCAGTCCGGGACCACTGCCTGGTTGCCCGCTGCCGGTACAGCTCTTGCCAGCAACACCACGCTGACCTATGGCGCAGGCGCCATCAACCAAGCCTACATCTATGAGACCAGGATCACCCTGTCTGACTACTTCACCACCGTGGAGCACCTGGGTGCTGTGCCCAAGGCTGTCAAGGTCTTTGACCTGCGTGAGGACCGTGCTGCCTTTGGTGCCTTTGCTACCAATGCCAAGGAGCTCTACGTGCCCTCGGACTGGAAGCTCATGGTGGGCACTGCCAGCGCTTTTACCACCGCGCATACCATCCCGCTTGCCAATGGTGGTACCGGTGCGACCACTGCTGCTGCGGCGCGCACCGCACTGGGGGTTGCGGCCACCGTGCACACCCATACCAAGGCGCAGATCACGGACTTCCCCGCTTCCCTGCCCGCCAGTGATGTCTATGCCTGGGCCAAGGCCAGCGTCAAACCCAGCTACACCCATACCGAGGTTGGTGCGGCAGCAGCCAGTCATTCCCACAGCTACCTGCCGCTGGCCGGCGGCACCCTCACTGGCAAGGTTGCTGTTCCCACTGCTACCCGAAGCGCCGGCATCTATGGCGCCTATGACTCCACCAAGATCGGCCATGTCTGGTCCATGGGCACTGCTTACAGCATCCTAGACGACGGCACCACCTTTGGCACGCTCTACGGCATCGCCTACAAGCACACCAACAACACCACCGGCGGGACCATGGCAGGCGGTCATCAGATCGTGTTTTGCAACAATGGCACACCAGGCGCCGCCATTGGCCTGGCAGGCAATATCTGGACCAGTGGCACGGTCACTGCGGGCACCTTCTCAGGGCCCTTGACCGGCAATGTCACCGGCAACTGCTCCGGGTCCTCCGGCTCCTGTACCGGGAATGCGGCCACCGCGACCACTGCCAGCAACAGCAACGCTTTGGGCGGTTTGCCCCTGGGCAGCGCCACCCAGGGCTCACACCCGGGTGCTAACGTCGTGGTCAGGACCGATGCCAATGGCTACATCAACTGCGGTTGGATCAACACCGTCAGCGGTTCAGCCTCGGGCACGCCCACGCGCATCTATTGCTCCCAGGACGCCTACCTGCGCTACTATGCACCCTCCAACGCCACCCTGCGCCGCAGCCTGGGCGCCTACATCACCGCGGGCACTGCTGCGCCCTCAGGCGGTGTGGCAGGGGACATCTACATTCAATATGTCTAAGGAGGGCACGTCACCTTGGCCACCACTACGCGGACCTCCATCCTCAATGAGTACGGTTCCAGCGGTTGGACGGGCTCCGGCACCAACCAGCAAATCGGTAACAATTTCCACATCCGAGAGACCTTCAATGTCGGCGGCATCCAGGACCTGGGCACCATCACCGGCCTGTCCTGCGTTGTGGACCCGGTCAGCACCGCTGCCATGAACGGCACGCTCTATGTCACCGCCGACAGCACCGTGGCCGGCAACACCATCACCAGCGCCACCAGCATCGGCACCTGGGCCTTGGTCTCAGGCGGTGCATCCCAGACCATGACCGTTGGCAACTTTAACGGCGCTGCTTTCAAGTCCGCCATTGGCTCAGCCAGCACCTGGTACCTCATCTGGGCGCCGGTTGCGGGCATGGTCCTGCGCTATCTCATGGTCAAGTCCTATCACCCGGTCTGGACCATTACCTACACCCCAGGCAGCTGCTCAGTGAATGTCGCGGGCAGCATGCGAAAAGGTGAACCCTGGGTGAATGTCGCCGGCACCTGGCGCAAAGGCGTGCTCTGGACCAACATCGGCGGCACTTGGAAACAAGCCATTTAAAGGAGGAACCCATGAAAGAACTCATCTTCTGTTTCACTGCCAACGAGGCACAACTGCTCCTGGACGCGCTGGTGAAACTGCCCTTCAAGCGCTCGGCGGACCTGATCTTCAAGATCCAGAAACAAGCCGGTGAACAGGCTGAGGAGGTCCAGGAAGGAGTGTCCAGCAATGGCTAGCAAGCCCACCGCACAAGCCTGCGCCAACCTTGCCATGGACGAGCTGGACGGTGACTTCATCCCCTACATCCTGGGCAAGGAGACCCTGGACGGCGATGGCGCTGACTGCCAGGGGCTCATAGAAGCCATTGTCCGCGCACTGGGCGGCCGTCTTTCCTACCGCGGGTCCAATGATATGTTCCGCAACGCCTGCAGCTATGTGGGCACCATGAACCAGGCGCGCAAGGACGGTCGCCTGGTCCCCGGCGCTGTGCTCTTCATTGTCCGGCAGGATGGTGGGGAGCCGCCCCAGTACAAGGACAAGAAGGGCAATGCCAACCATGTCGGCTGGTACACCGGCGGTCGCTATGAGGTCGTGCACGCCAGCAGCTCCAGGGGAAAGGTCGCTGCCTCCACCCTCAAGAACGCCTGGACGCACGTCGGCTGGCTCAAGGCCGTTGACTACAGCAACAACAATATCATCACCCCCATCAAGGAGGAACCCATGAGCAATCAAGGCACCATCTTAAGCCAGGGCGACCGTGGAGAAGCAGTGGCAGCCCTGCAGTCTGGCCTGCTCTCCCTGGGCCATGACCTGGGCCACACCCCTTTTGGTCATGCAGGTGAAACCGTACTGAATGACTTGTACGAACCCGGGTTCCGGCATTACGAACAAAGCCTGCGCGTGGTGGACATCCTTGAAAAGCGAAGTGGCTCCCAAGGCTTGAACCTCAGCTATGAGGTGCGGGAGGGGATTCTGAACCACTCCAGGGGCAAGTGCCTTCTCTACGGCGAGGCGCCGCCACCCATGTCGCCCGAAAGCCTGATCGTCAGTATTTCCGATGCAATCGCCTATATCAACCATGATGTGGATGACGCCCTCCGCGCCGGGGTGATCACGGAATCGTCGCTGCCTGCAGACACGAAACGAGTTCTCGGCATCACACAGTCCGAAAGAATCGGCGCCATGGTTGTCGGCGTGATCGAGGGCACCCGCAACGGGGTGATCGACATTCTGCCGGGAACCCGGGAGGCCATGGGCACCCTCCGTGATTTTCTCTACCAGAAAGTATATCCCTGTGAAGAGATCGAACGGGAGATCCGCAAAGCGCGCCGGATGATACGGGAATTGTATCTGTACTTGCTTGAAAACCCTTCGCACGATGCCGACGACAATAGCCAGGACGACACGCTTGAGCGGCGCACAGTAGATATCGTCGCAGGAATGACGGACGAATACGCCATGCGCCTCCACCGGGACCTGCTTCTGCCCAGGCACTGGATTTGAATCTTCGGCTTATGCCGTTGGCAGGCTGTCCAGCGGCAGGGGCCCTTCCACATACAGGGGCTCACCGTAGCTCACGCCAATACGATTGCCCCAGTAACGGCCCCGTGTTTCAATACCCTCCCAGAATTCC
>ENA-UOUL01003844-UOUL01003844.1-bioreactor-metagenome-genome-assembly--contig:-NODE-3844-length-14728-cov-6.966146_pt1 | contig 14728 bp, 13 predicted proteins | sample MGYA00249838_ERZ747220 | MGnify/ENA primary metagenome ERZ747220 (study PRJEB28778, sample SAMN05720191) | bioreactor metagenome | isolation source: Anaerobic biogas reactor | place: USA:Washington...
CTCTACCAGCAGGTCACCCAGTACGTCCGGGAGGAGATGAACAAGGCCGACCGGATCGAGAACAACCAGCGGAAAGGTGCGGTCGGGTTCGCCCTCACCGGGCTGCAGCGGCGGTTGGCGTCGAGCCCGGAGGCGATCTATCAGTCCCTGAAACGCCGCCGCGAGCGGTTGAAGCGCCGCGTGGAGGAGATGAAGCTCGACTCGCGCGGCCGGGCGCTCGTCGAGACGCTCTTTGACGTTCGGACGAACGGCGATGTATGGGACGCCGACGAGGAGATGGCGGCCGACGAGTACGAGGAGTACGAGGAGGAGGTCGTCGATCAGGCCACCGCCTCGCGGACGATCCACGAGCTGGAGGCCGAGATCCGGATCCTCGAAGGACTGGAGGAGCGGGCGCGGCAGGTCGTCCGGTCGGGGCAGGACCGGAAGTGGGAGGAACTCTCCCGGCTCCTGCAGGATACGCCCCAGATGCGCGAGGAGGGCGGGCGGCAGCGGAAGCTGATCGTCTTCACCGAGTACAAGGACACCCTCCGGTACCTGGCAGCGCGGATCCGCGGGCTGCTCGGGTCCGAAGAGGCGGTCGTCACCATCGACGGGAGCGACCGGCGCGAGGAGCGGCGGAAGAAGCAGGAGATGTTCAGGAGCGACCCGGCGGTGCGGATCCTCGTCGCCACCGATGCGGCCGGGGAGGGCGTGAACCTGCAGAACGCCCACCTGATGGTGAACTACGACCTGCCGTGGAATCCCAACCGGCTGGAGCAGCGGTTCGGCCGGATCCACCGTATCGGGCAGACCGAGGTCTGCCGCCTCTGGAACCTGGTAGCGGCCGAGACAAGGGAGGGCGATGTCTTCCAGCGGCTGCTCCTGAAGCTGGAGACGGAGCGGCAGGCTCTCGGCGGCCGGGTCTTCGACATCCTCGGCGAGGTCTTCGACGAGCGGAGCCTGCGCGATCTGCTGATCGAGGCGATCCGCTACGGCGACGACCCCGAGGTGCGGGCAAGGCTCCTCCAGCGAGTGGAGGGCGCCCTCGACACCGAACGCCTGCTGGACCTCATGCGGCAGAACGCCCTCTGCGATGAGGTGATGGACGCGGAGCGGCTGTTCGCGATCAAAGCCGAGATGGAGAAGGCAGAGGCGAGGAAACTGCAGCCCTACTTCATCAGGGCGTTCTTCACCCGGGCGTTCGAGGTGTTCGGAGGCGAACTGCGGCCGCGGGAGCCAGGAAGGTGGGAGATCACCCATGTCCCGGCGGCGATCCGCGATCGCGACCGGCAGATCTCGGGGCGTGACCGACGGTATATGCAGCCGGTGCTGGGACGCTACGAACGGGTCTGCTTCGAGAAGGAGTACGTCCGGCTGCTCGACCGCGTGGGGGCGCCGATGGCGGCGCTGATCCACCCGGGTCACCCGTTGATGCAGGCGGTGACCGATCTCGTGCTGGAGGCGCACCGGCCGAAGCTGCGGCAGGGGGCGGTGCTGGTCGATCCGAACGATCCCGGCACGACGCCGCGGGTGCTCTTCATCATCGACCACTCGGTGCGGGATGGGAACGACGAGAACCGCACGGTCTCGCGGCGGATGCAGTTCGTGGCGATCGATGCCGAGGGACGGGCGGAGAACGCCGGCTGGGCGCCTCACCTCGACCTCCAGCCGATCGGCGAGGAGGAACGAAGAATGGTTGCCGACGTTCTCGCTTCGCCGTGGATCGGCAGCGATCTCGAGCGGATGGCTCTCGGGTATGCCACCGAGCGGCTCGTGCCGGCACACTTCGAGGAGGTGAAGGACCGGCGGGAGCGGATGGCCGACCGGACGCTCGCGGCGGTACAGGCTCGGCTGGTGAAGGAGATCAACTTCTGGCAGGACCGGTATCTCAAACTGCAGGGTGACCTACGGGCAGGGAAGGAGGTGCGAATGAACCTCGAGAACGCCCGCCGAACGGTGGACGATCTCACGACACGGCTGGAGCGGCGGAGGCGCGATCTGGCGGCGATGCGGCACGTCATCTCGGCGACGCCGGTGATCGCCGGTGGTGCGCTGGTGATTCCGGCCGGGCTGCTTGCAACACGCCGGGGCGAGGAACCAGGCGTCGATGCCGCCGCCCGCAAGTACGTCGAGGCGGTGGCGATGCGGGCGGTGATGGAGGCCGAACGTGCCCTCGGCCGCGAGGCGATCGATGTCTCGGCGGAAAAGTGCGGCTGGGACGTCACCGTCCTCCTGCCGGAGACCGACGGAACGGCGCCGAAAACGCGCCATATCGAGGTGAAGGGCCGGGCAAAGGGCCAGACCACCGTCACCGTGTCGCGCAACGAGATCCTCTACGGTCTCAACCAGGCTGATAAGTTCGTGCTCGCCATTGTACTGGTAGACGGCGATGAGTACGAAGGACCGTTCTATATCAGGGAGCCGTTCGACCGTGAACCGGGTTGGGCAGTGACGAGCGTTAATCTCGATCTCGCCTCTCTCCTTAATCGGGCGGAACAACCACACTAATACAGGAGTTTCCATGGCTGTCAGGATACCGAAGAAACTGATCGAGGTGGCTCTGCCGCTCGACGATATCAATGCCGCTTCCGTGCGGGAGAAGTCGATCCGCCACGGCCACCCCTCTACGCTCCACCTCTGGTGGGCAAGGCGGCCGCTGGCGGCGGCACGGGCGGTGCTGTTCGCGCAGCTCGTGAACGACCCCGGCTACGAGCGGGAGCTCGGCCGGGGCGTGAACAAAGAGAAGGCCGAGGCAGAGCGCAAGCGGCTCTTCGAGATGATGAAGAAACTTGTCAAGTGGGAGAACACCACGAACGAGGCGGTGCTCGCGGAGGCGAGGGCGGAGATCCTGAAGAGCTGGCGGGAGACGTGCGCCCTGAACAAGAACCACCCGCAGGCAAAGGATCTCTTCGACCCCGATAACCTTCCGGCGTTTCACGATCCGTTCGCGGGCGGCGGGGCGATCCCCCTCGAAGCCCAGCGGCTCGGTCTCGAGGCCTGGGCCTCGGACCTGAACCCGGTGGCGGTGCTGATCAACAAGGCGATGATCGAGATCCCGCCGAAGTTTGCCGGAAGGGCGCCGGTGAACCCGGAGAGCCGGAAGCAGAAAAGGGTCGGGACCGAGTGGAAGGGTGCTGCGGGGCTCGCGGAGGATGTCCGCTACTACGGGCAGTGGATGCGCGACGAGGCGGAGAAGCGGATCGGCCACCTCTACCCAAAGGTGCGGATCACGGCGGAGATGGCGAAGGAGCGGCCGGATTTGAGAGAGTACGTCGGCGAGGACCTGACGGTGATCGCGTGGCTCTGGGCGCGGACGGTGAAGAGTCCAAACCCGGCGTATAAGGATGTAGAGGTGCCGCTCGCCTCAACGTTTTGGTTATCGAAAAAGAAGGGGAAGGAGGCGTATATTGAGCCCATTGTGGAAGGTAAATCCTACCAGTTTAAAGTTAGGGTTGGGAAGCCCTCAGATCCTGAAGTTGTTTCAGGAGGGACAAAAACTTCGCGTGGTGCTAATTTTCAGTGTCTGATCTCAAAAACGCCAATCGATGGCGATTACCTCAAAGAAGAGTGTAGAGCAGGACGAATGAATGAATGCCTAATGGCGGTTGTTGCCGAAGGTAAAAATCGCCGAATCTATCTTTCGCCATCTCCAGAAATGGAAACCATTGCGAGAATGGCAAAACCATCTTGGAAACCAGAAACCCCCTTAGCTAACGATCCTCGGAATATCTGGATAGTGATTTACGGATTCAAGACTTTTGGGGAACTCTTCACCCCCCGCCAGCTCGTTGCCCTCACCACCTTCTCCGATCTCGTGGGCGAGGCGCGGGCGCAGGTGTTCCGCGACGCCCTCGCCGCCGGGATGCCCGACGATGGCCGGGGGCTGGAGGCTGGCGGGGACGGGGCGACGGCGTATGCCGATGCGGTGGCGGTGTATCTAGCGTTTGGGCATAGTCGATTAACGAACCGCCTCGCTACAATATGTATTTGGAACCGAATTGGAGAGAAAATTGAGCAGGTTTTTTCCCGCCAAGCAATCCCAATGACTTGGGATTTTGCCGAGGCAAATGTTTTCTCCGAAAGTACTGGAGGATGGGCTGGATCATTAGAATGGATACCGAAAGTACTGGAATTAATTTCCTCTACAAAAGAAGGTATAGCATCTCAGGCAGATGCAACTATTCAATCAAGTAATGTTAAACAAATTGTCTCAACGGACCCGCCCTACTACGATAACATCTGCTATGCAGACCTCTCTGATTTCTTCTATGTCTGGCTCCGCCGCTTATTGCGGCCGGTTTTGCCCTCCCTCTTCGCCACGATGGTCGTCCCGAAGGCCGAGGAGTTGGTGGCGACACCCTACCGCCACGGTTCAAAGGAAGCAGCCGAAGCCTTCTTTATGGATGGGATGACCGAAGCCATGCGTCGCCTTGCCGAACAGGCACACCCGGCCTTCCCGGTCACGATCTACTATGCTTTCAAGCAGTCGGAGACGAAGGGGAACGACACCACGTCCCCCGGCTGGGAAACCTTCCTCGAAGCGGTGCTGAAGGCGGGCTTCGCCCTTACCGGCACATGGCCTATGAGAACTGAAAGAGATTTTGGTGTAAAAACAGGATCAAATGTTCTTGCTTCCTCCATCGTCCTCGTCTGTCGGCGGCGCGACCCCGCTGCCCCCGCCGTCTCCCGCAAAGAATTCCTCCGCGAGCTGAAGCGGGCGCTCCCCGAGGCGCTCGACGAGATGACCGCCTCGTCGATCGCCCCTGTCGACCTTGCGCAGGCCTCGATCGGTCCTGGAATGGCAGTCTTCTCGCAGTACTCCGCCGTCCTCGAGGCGGACGGCACGCCGATGTCGGTTCACGACGCCCTCGTGCTCATTAACCGGGAACTGGACGAGTATTTCTCGGACGGCAGCGGCGACCTCGACGCCGACACCCGCTTCTGCCTCGGCTGGTTCGAGGAGAACGGCTGGGGGGAGGGGAAGTTCGGCGAGGCCGACGTGCTCGCCCGCGCTCGGGGCACCACCGTCGACGGCATCCGGGGTGCCGGCGTCGTCGAGGCAGGCGGCGGGAAGGTCCGGCTCATGAAGTGGTCGGAGTATCCCGAGGACTGGTCGCCGGAGAGCGACAGCCGGACGCCTGTCTGGGAGGCGCTCCATCACCTGATCCGCGTCCACCAGTGCGGCGGCGGCGAGCAAGAGGCAGCCGCCCTCCTCGCCGGGATGCCCGGCCGGGCGGCGGCGATCCGGCAGCTCGCCTACCGGCTCTACACCCTCTGCGAGCGCAAAGGCTGGGCCGAGGACGCCCGCCCGTACAATGAACTGATCACCTCATGGGGGGCCGTCGAGGCACAGACGCCCGCCGTGATGGCAACCCAATCCCAGAGAAGGCTTGATTCTTATGTGGGGTAAACCATGACGACATTGAGACCCTGGCGGGAGATCGCCGTCCCGCACGAAGACGTCCTGAAGGGCACCTTTCAGCAGGCGGAGTTTGCGGCCGACCTCTCCCGCGTGCATAAAGGTACCGCCAGCCCCGAATACCGCGATCCCGTGCTCTTCTTCAAGCGCACCTACATCACCGAGGGAATGCGCCTCCTCCTTGACTCCGTGGTGAAACGGATCACCGGTCAGGGCGGCGACCCGGTGATCCAGCTCCAGACCGCGTTCGGCGGCGGCAAGACGCACACCATGCTCGCCGTCTACCACCTCGCCCGCGGCACCGTCCCGGCCGCCGACCTGCAGGGCATCCCCCCCATCCTCGACGCCGCCGGCGTCATCGACCTGCCGAAGGCGCGGGTGGTCGTCATCGACGGCACCAAACTCTCGCCGAACATGCCAGAGACACGGGGAAGGGTCAGGGTACATACCATGTGGGGCGACCTCGCCTGGCAGCTCGGCGGCGAAGAGGCTTACGGGCGGATCCGGGAGGCCGACGAGTCCGGCACCTCGCCGGGCAAGGAGATGCTCGCCGACCTCCTCACAACATACGCCCCCTGCGTCATCCTGATGGACGAGCTCGTCGCCTACATCCGGCAGTTCGACGAGAAGACGAGGCTCGCCGGCGGGACCTACGACTCCAATATTACCTTCGTGCAGGCCCTCACCGAGGCGATGAAGGCGGTGCCGAACGTCGTCCTCCTCGCCTCCCTCCCCGAGTCCGACCAGGAGGCCGGGAGCCAGCGGGGCGTCGCCGCCCTCCGCACCCTCGAGCACTACTTCGCCCGGGTGCAGGCGCTCTGGAAACCGGTCGCCGCTGAAGAGGCCTTCGAGATCGTGAGAAGGCGGCTCTTCTCCGAGATCACGAACACTGCCGCCGTGGAGGCGGTCGGTCGCGCGTTTGCCGATCTCTACATCACCTCGGGAGCGGAGTTCCCCCGGGAGACGCAGGAGAGCCGCTACTACCAGCGGCTCGTCAACGCCTACCCGATCCACCCCGAGGTCTTCGACCGCCTCTACGAGGACTGGTCCTCGCTCGACAACTTCCAGCGCACCCGCGGCGTCCTGAAGCTGATGGCGAAGGTGATCCACCGCCTCTGGAAAGACGGCAACAACGACCTCCTGATCATGCCCGGCAGCCTGCCCCTCTACGACGGCAATACCCGCAACGAGGCGATCTACTACCTCCCGCCGGGCTGGGATCCGGTGGTCGAGCGCGACATCGACGGCGACCGCGCGGAGACGACCGAGATCGAGAGCCGCGACACCCGGTTCGGAAGCGTCCAGGCCTGCCGCCGGGTGGCGAGGACGGTCTTTCTCGGCAGCGCTCCCGGAACGCCCAACCGCATGGTGCAGGGGATCGAGCAGGAGCGGATCCTCCTCGGGAGCGTCCAGCCCGGGCAGCAGACGAGTGTCTTCCGGGATGCCTTGAACCGCCTGGCCGACCGACTCCACTACCTGAACGGCGCGAACAACCGCTACTGGTTCGATACCCGCCCCAACCTCCGGCGAGAGATGGAAGAGCGGAAGAGGCGCTTCGACGAGAAGGAAAACGTCATCCCGGCCATCGCGGAGGGCGTGAAGAAGGCCGTCACGAAAGGACACTTCGACGGCATCCATATCTTCACCGCAAGCGGCGACATCCCCGACGATTCGGCCCTCCGTCTGATCGTCCTCCCGCCCCATGCTCACTACGGGAAGCGCGAAGTTCAGATGGCGACGGTCTGTGCTGCGGAGTATCTCAAAAAGCGGGGCGACCAGCCGCGCCACCGGCAGAACCGTCTCATATTCCTCGCCGCAGATGCCGACAACACGCGGCTGCTCGCCGACCACGTCCGCTCGATGCTGGCGTGGGAGTCGATCGTCACAGATTACAAAAATAACCGGATCGTGCTCGACAACCTGATGGCGGGGAACGCGGAGAGCAACCTCGAGACCGCCCGCCGGACGGTGGCAAGGACGATCCGGGAAACCTACCGCTGGCTGCTCGTGCCGGTGCAGGAGATCACGAGCGGGCGGGTATCGCCCGAGGTCGCGTGGGAAGATTACAGTATCAACCCGGGTGCAGAAAGGCCGATCGAGGAGATCGAGCGCGTCCTTAAAGAAAACGAGGCCCTGATCACCGAGTGGGCTCCCATTCACCTCTCCAGTCTGCTCAAGCGATGGTTCTGGAAGGACGGCGTCGCCGAGATGCAGGCCGGCGAGCTCTGGGAGAACACCTGCCGCTATCTCTACCTCCCCCGCCTCCAGAACAGGGACGTCCTGAAGCGGACGATCGAGGCCGGGGCAAGTGCCCAGGATTACTTCGGCCTCGCAGCAGGGAAAGATGGAGAGAAGTACATCGACTTCACCTTCGGAAAGACCAGGCGATCGATCGTCATCGATGACTCCGTCCTCCTGATCGAGCCCTCGGCCGCGGCGGCATATGCGGGGAGCATCAAGCCGCCGGATACGCCCTATCCGGTAGATGCACCATTCGGCGGCAGTGAAGCCCACGAGGGAGGTGCTGTCGCGATAGGTGGAGCATCTTCCGGCGGTGGGCCGACCCTTAAGCCGGCAGGCACCCCACCTGTAAAGACACGGTTTTATGGGTGTGTTGAGATCGACCCGATCACGGCGAAGATGGCGTTCAGCCAGATCGTGGATGAGGTGGTCGCGCAGTTCACATCGCGGCCGAGTGCAACTGTCACGATCAAGATCGAGATCAACGCGGCGGATAAGAAGGGGTTTGACGAGAACTTGCAACGGGCGGTCCGGGAAAACAGTGCTCTCCTCAAGATTGAGCCTGCAGAGTTTGAGACGGAATAAAGGGCCGGAGTCAATGTCTATGGGGGACTCTCCCTCCTCCACCTTAACCGGCAGACCACACTCCCTCCGGTCGGCCGAGGCCCGCGCCTCCGGCGCTTCGCTCCGTTCCGCTCCCGCTCCACTCCGCGAGCCTCACCTCCCTCCAGTCGTGGCGTCCGCCTGGTCTTCTCTTCCTGTCCGAGACCTCTGACGACCATGACCGGCTCGACCCTCACCGGTCATCGTCTGCCGGGAAGTGCTCGTCGCGCCGTGCTGCGGCACCGCGCTCCTCGCACGGAGGGGTGCCTTGCGCCACCCCTCAAACGACCTCCACCGCTCAATCGGACCTGCCTCAAAATTGCAGAATACAGAGCCTATATGCTTTGCCAATCACAAATTCAAATAAAGTTAAAATACTGCTGGATGCGATTGAATGACTGAAAGAAAAACACAAAGCGTTGATGTGAGCAGTCTATTGAAAGCATATGCACCGACGATTGTTCTGTTAGCCATCATCATCGGCCTGATTATCTGGTCGTTTTCGACCGGCATGGCAGCAACAGAAGGGGCGCCCGCTATCACGTCAACGGCGGTAATCCTGCTCATCGTTGTCGGACTGGTCGCGGGAGTGCTTGGCGGCATCATCGGGACCGGCGGCTGCAGTGTCATGCTGCCGATCCTCCATTTCTACCTGGGGTATCCGGTGCCCATCGCTATCGGTACCACGCTGTTCGCTGTCATCTTCACAGCGATATCCGGAGGGTACGGTCATCTGATACGGAAAAACCTGGATGTAAAAACCACCCTGTGGCTTGGCGGGTTTGGCATAATCGGCGTGATTGCCGGTTCGTATGCCTTCAACCTGCTCTCGGATCAGACGGCCCTTCTGGGACTGATACTCGGTATAGCGTTCCTGTTGCCTGCGGTTCGCATGATTATCGAAGGAGTTGCGCATAGAAAGAAAAGCCAGCCGGAAGGAAACGTCATCCCCGGATCCGGGGGGAAAAAAGGACTGCTCGGGTTGATAGTCGGTGTTCTGACGGGGCTTGTCGGACTTGGCGGAGGATATGCCCTTGTTCCCGGTCTGATCTACCTGTTTAACGCGCCGGTGTACGTCACGATGGGAACGTCGCTGGCAACGATGATCCCCCTGGCCATCGTCGGTGGAGGTATCAAGCTCGCAGAGGGATATGTTGCAATCGGCGCTGCATTGCTCCTGGCCGCAGGAACGATCGTGGGCGCACAGATCGGCGCTGCCGTCATCAAGAAATTCCACCCCGCAACGTTGAAACTGATCTTCGGCCTGTACTTTTTGTACGTCTCTGTGAAGTTTATACTGGCCTACTTCGGAATTGCAATATTCTAAAGGAGATCCAGACGTCGACGCCATCCGGCCCACCTCTGCCGGGATGGCGCCGTCACCCCCCGTGGTCACGATGGGGGGAGCTTGTCTCCGGCCAGGGGGACGATTCCCGGGTGCGAACCCCTGCCCTCATCCCGGACGTACCTGTTTTCAACTCCGGGCGTCGCCTGCTATCTGCTGCGCCCAGGCACCGCCTTCAGTGGTCAGCCGGTAGATGATCCAGTTCCCCTGCGCCTCGCCGACGATCAGCCCTGCCTTCTTCAGGACCGAGAGGTGGTAAGATAACTTCGAATCCGCTATTGAGAGCACCTCCTTGATGACGCAGACGCAGAGCGGCTTCACGGAGAGCATCGCGAGGATCTTGAGGCGGAACGGGTCGGCGAGTGCGCGGTGGAGGGCGCTCTCCCGTTTGAGCGCCGCGTCGTCCGGCAGCTGCTCTGCCAGCCCTGCGATGCCGCCGCACCGGCAGAGCGACTCCTCGACGTCGGGAGGGAGGGGCATGGATGCGCCCCGGCATTTTTCGTCTTCTGTCATCAGGATGTCACGCTCGATATTTCAAATTAACATGAAATAAAAATGCCTATATCCTTTCGTTGCTACCATACGAGGCACGAACAAGTTGTTTGACAGCAGAGGAGAAAAAAGCATGGACACTATAAGCGTCGGTTTCATCGGCGGCGGCAGGATTGCCCGGATCATCCTGACAGGGTGGGAGAGGGCCGGAGCAATGCCGGAGCAGGTTATTGTCAGTGATGCGAACCCGGTGGTGCTCGCCGCGCTCAAAGAACGGTTCCCTGCGATCGAGGTCGCCGGCGACGACAACACCCGCCCGGCATCGGCGGATATCGTGGTTCTCGGCCTGCACCCGCCTGCCGTCGGAGCGGTGCTGCCGGCGATCGCCCCGGCTCTGCAGAGCAGGGCGCTGCTCGTCTCGCTTGCGCCGAAGTGGAAGATCGCCGGACTTGCCGGGGGGCTTGCCGGCCGGCAGGCGATCGCCCGCATGATCCCGAACGCCCCGGCGGCCGTCGGGAGCGGCTACAACCCCGTTTCGTTCTCCGAAGGGGTGACACCCGAACAGAAGCGACAGTTTGAGCAGGTCTTCTCCATGCTCGGCAAGATGCCGGAGGTCGCGGAGGAGAAGCTCGAGGCATACGCCGTCCTGACCGCCATGGGACCGACCTACTTCTGGTTCCAGTGGTACGAGCTTCTCGACCTCGCCCGGTCGTTCGGGCTCACCGACGCCGAGGCGAGGGAGGGGCTCGTCGCCATGGTCGAGGGGGCGCTCCGGACGATGCAGAGTCCGGACTTCACGCCGGATGCTGTGATGGATCTCGTCCCCGTCAGGCCCATCGCGGCCGGCGAGGAGGCTATCCGGGAGATCTACCGGACGAACCTGATTGGGCTCTACCGCAAGCTCGCCGAATGATCCCGCCGCTTCAACTCTTTTTGAAACCAGAACCTTTATCGGGTGGTGGTGCCCACATTGTTTCAAATTATGTTGAAACAGTGTGGAGAGTACTACCATGACGGATGACACCAGCAAAAAACAGAAGGAAAGCATCGCCGGAAGGTTCAAGAGACTCCTTGCACCGGAGAGCGACTGCGGCTGCTGTTGCGGCGGCGTGAAGGTTGTGCCGAAGAAGACGGACGAGAAGAAGGAGTGACCGGAAGCGGAACATGGCAGACGAACCGACGACCCTGACGGAAGATGAACTGGTCGACGAGATCCGTGCCTGGGCGGAGCAGTACGCCCGCGACCACGATCTCGTGCTCAACCCGGACGAACGGGTCAGGAACGCTGTCATCCGGGGGCTCGCCCAGAACCAGCTCCGGCACGGCAGGCGCTACTGCCCCTGCCGCATCCGGAAAGGTGTGCCCGAAGAAGACGCAACGATCGTCTGCCCCTGCGTCTACCACCGGGAGGAGATCGAGGCCGAGGGCAGATGCCACTGCAACCTCTTCTTCCGGAAGGGTGCGGTCGGACGGGAGGAGTGACGGATGAGCGATCCGGTACTGACAATCGAGATAGGAGCGGAACTCCTGTGGGTGCTGCTTGCGGCCGTCATCGTCGCGATGGCCCTTCTCATCGGGATGCTCTTCATGATGAGGAACCGTATGGCGGCCATGATGGACTACGGCTGCTGTTGCATGCCGCCGGCGGAGCGCGAGCCTTCCAGAGACCAACAGGACGGTGAGTGACGAACATGGATCTCATTTCCAGCCTCATCACCGCCGGAGAGTTCTTCATTGTCATTGCCGGGGAACTGATCCTGCTCTTTGTGGGGATCACCTTCCTCGTCGGGTTGCTGCAGGCCTATATCCCGGAAGAGCGGATCCGGGGCGTGCTTGCCGGGAGGCGGCAGGGTGTCGGGAACGTCCTTGGGGCCGGGTTCGGGGCGCTCACCCCGTTCTGCTCCTGCTCGACGATTCCGATCCTGCTCGGCCTCCTCGACATCGGGATCCCGTTCGGGGTCTGCATGTCGTTCCTGCTCGCCTCCCCGCTCTTAAACCCGGTGATCCTCGCCCTCCTCGTCGCGCTCGTCGGGGTCGTCCCGACCGCCATCTACGCCGTCTTCACCTTCACGGCCGCAGTCGTGCTCGGCTGGCTCCTCGGCCGGCTCGGCTACGAGCGCTACGTCAAGGACGTCATGGTCGAAGGCCGGCCGGAACCGTGCGACTGCAACAGCAGCCACGGGACGCGGATCCGCGGGGCGTTCTCCTTCGCCGTCCGTCTCTTCCGGCAGGTCTTCCCCTACCTCATCCTCGGCGCAGGGATCGGGGCGTTCATCTACGGGTTCATCCCCGGAGACCTGATCGTCGCGGTCGCGGGGCCGGACAACCCCCTCGCCATCCCGGTCGCGGCGGTCATCGGCGTGCCGATGTACATCCGGGCGGAGACGCTCATCCCGATCAGCGCCGTTCTCCTCGAGAAGGGGATGGGCATCGGCGCCGTGATGGCGCTGATCATCGGCGGTGCGGGAGCGAGCATCCCGGAGGTGACGCTGCTCGCCGCGATCTTCGAGCGGCGCCTTCTCGCCGCCTTCGTGGCGGTCATCCTCGGGGTTGCCGTCCTCGCCGGCGTGGCCTTCCAGGTCCTCGCCGTCATCTGAGTTGCAGATAGAGGAAACGATAAAAGAACACCAGATTACAAAGGAACAGATCATGATCGACATACTCATCGGCGCTCTTGCGTCGGGGCTCGCGGCAGTGCTCGACTACCTCTCGGCGCACGTCCTCACCTGCCTGGTCCCGGCGTTCTTCATCGCCGGCGCCATCGCGGCTTTCGTCAAGAAGGACGCGATCCTGAAGTACTTCAGCCCGGACACGCCCAAGCACATCTCCTACGGGATCGCATCGGTATCGGGGACGATCCTCGCGGTCTGCAGCTGCACCATCCTCCCGATCTTTGCCGGCATCCTCAAGAAAGGGAGCGGCATCGGTCCGGCGACCACCTTCCTCTTTGCGGGTCCCGCCATCAACATCCTCGCGATCATCTACACCGCATGGGTGCTCGGCTTCGACCTGGGTATTGCCCGGGCGATCTCGGCGGTCGTGCTCGCGATCGTCATCGGGCTTCTCATGGCGCTGATCTTCCGGTCGACGGACGTTGAAACGCTCAAGAAGAAGGCGATGGCACCGAGCGTCTCCGGGGCGTGCGAGGAGGAGAAGCCGCGCTGGGTCACGCCGACGTTCTTCGCCCTCCTCATCGGGGTGCTGGTCTTTGGCGCCTCGCCGCTCGACTGGACGCTCCGGCTCGGCATCGTCTACGTCCTGACCCTCGCGATCGCCATCCTCCTCATCTACTACTACGATAAGGACGAGGTGACCGACTGGGGGATGGAGACCTGGGACCTGACGAAGAAGATCTTTCCCATCCTGATCGCGGGAACCTTCGTCGTCGGGATCATCGCCTTCTTCCTCCCGCCCGAGACCTTCCAGCCCTACTTCGGGAACAACTCGCTCGTGGCGTGCTTCCTCGCGGCGATCGTCGGGATGATCCTCTATATGCCGACGCTGCTCGAGGTCCCGATCATCGGCACGACGTTCGGCTACTCGGCAGGCCTTATGGCCCAGGGCCCGGCGCTCGCCCTCCTGCTCGCCGGGCCGACGGTCAGCCTCCCCTCCGTCCTCGTCATCCACCGGATCATGGGGGCGAAGAAGACAGCGGCCTACGTGGCGCTGGTGGTCGTCTTCGCGACCATTGCCGGGTTCCTCTTCGGGAACGGGATGCTACTCATATAGGGGAGAACCTATGGAGACAAAGAAGAGAGAGAAACCCTGCTGCGCTGCCGAAGCCATGCGCCGGATCCGCCGGATCGAGGTCGGCGGGGTCGTCGTCGGGCTCGCGATGCTCGATGATGCCTTCCAGGACGTCATCGATCGCGGTATCACGGGCGAAACCGCTATCGGCGATGAACTCGTCAGGCAGATAAAGATCTACAACTACATCCCGAAGGAGGCGGAACCGCTCTACCGGGCGGCGCTCCTTTTAGCCTATCAAAACGAGGTGAAGAAACGATGAAGGTAGAAATACTCGGAACCGGCTGCGCCAAATGCAAGCGGCTCACGAAGAATGCAGAAGCAGCGATCAAGGAACTCGGCATCGAGGCCGAACTCGTCAAGGTCGACGACATCACCGAGATCATGGACCGCGGCGTGATGCTGACCCCCGCCCTCGCCGTCGACGGGGAACTGAAGGTCTCCGGCCGGGTGGCCGACGTCAAAGAGATCAAGGAGATCCTGCAGGGGTGAGATCCCTCTTCCCCTGCAAAGGAGTCTGAGAGATGGTGCTGGTTGAAGTATTCGGGACCGGCTGCGCCAAGTGCGGGCGGATGATCAAAAATGTCGAGATCGCGGTCAGGGAACTCAAGATCGATGCGGAGATCCGCAAGATCGAGAGCCTCGATGCGATGATCGAGCGGGGCGTGATGCTGACGCCGGCGCTCTACGTCGACGGCGAGGCCAAGGTCGTCGGCCACGTTCCCTGCGTTGAAGATATCAAACAGATCCTGCTTGGAGAGAAGTGATATGGCAGAACAGACAGTACCGCAGTGTACCTGCGGGGGTGGCGCGGAGCCGGAAGGCGGCACGAAACGGATCATCTTCGCCTGCGCCGGCGCATCGAAGGCCGGACAGCTCTCGAACGAGGCTGCCGTTCA
>ENA-UOUL01003846-UOUL01003846.1-bioreactor-metagenome-genome-assembly--contig:-NODE-3846-length-14727-cov-3.921775_pt1 | contig 14727 bp, 10 predicted proteins | sample MGYA00249838_ERZ747220 | MGnify/ENA primary metagenome ERZ747220 (study PRJEB28778, sample SAMN05720191) | bioreactor metagenome | isolation source: Anaerobic biogas reactor | place: USA:Washington...
GATTTTGAATGAGTAAACGCGCTGATGGGGTGAGGATTTTTGATGGCTGCGCTAATCCGAAAGGATGAGGCGTAGCCGTAGCCTGCGCTGAATGAATGAGGCGATGCAGAGGCGCAAAAAGACCGGCCCATCGCAGCGTTTACGATTGAATTCAGTATTACAGGGCTTCAATGCCCGCGATAATTTGCGACAGGTACAGACCCCAGGTTTCATAGGCCTGTTCCGGGCAGCCCAAGGTAATTTTAAGCGGCACACCCTTTAAGGTGATGAGCAGGATGCGTAAAATCTGCCCTTCTTTGCCCGCGCAAAGGAAGTTCAGGCTGTCGTTGTCCTGGGGAAAATTGAAAAAATGAATGTCGTTTTCACAAGCCTGAACCGTCCATCCCTCCTGTTCCAGCTGCTGCCTGATTTCCGTCAATGAGGGCGCTGCCTTTTCCACCGCAAGATAGGGAGTGGACTCCAGCTGGTTTTTCTGGGCATAAACAACGGTGTGCTCATCAGCTGTATACAAGTCAAAGGCTGTTTGGTCCAGCCAGATTGCAAAGGGCAAGCCGGCAAGCTGAACTTTGCTTGCCAAAGCATCTTCCCATTTGCCGTAGGCAAAAGCCGAGGTCTCACGCAGGCCCTCAGGCGGCGCCGGCTGGTCAGAAAACAAGCGCTGATTTGCAAAGGCGCGGTAGACCCGACCGTTCTGCCTGCCCTCAAAATACACAAAATCCCCAAAGCGGGACAGCAGGGTAACGGGGCTGTCCTTTGTTGTTTTCACCAGGGCGCGCATTGTGCCCAGCGGGTCATCGGTGGGTTGCGCGGCAAACAGGGTGCTCTCCACCCGCGTGAAGTTCAAGGGATTTTCTGCTGCCCAGTCTGACACATACCAAGGGGGCAGGTGCTTTTGCTCAATGTAGCCGATTCTGTACTCACCCGGGAGCATGGCATACTGCACCAGGGCAAAATCCCCCTCTACGCCAAAGACCTGCACCCAGCCCCGGGGGCTGAGGGCAGCCTTGCCGTTTGCCCCGCGAAGGGCCTTCCTGTCCGGCGCGCTGTACACGGGAATCAGTTCCTCTCCTTCCAAGGGCACTTCCCGGGCTGTCAGCCAGCCCACGGGCAGAGCTGGCGGAAGCATGTTTGGCTGGCGGGCCTGCCGGGGTGTTCTGGGCAGAAAAGCAAAATTGAAATCCTGCATTTTCCCCCTGAAGTTAAAGGAAAAGCGGGTGTTTTGCCTGCTTTCCTCCAGGAAGTAGAAGACTGCGGTTCGCCCGTCCTTATTGCATTCAATGTCAATCATACCGCCTTGCCCGGCGTTGGCGTAAAAGGCCAGCATCCAATCCTGATGTTCATTGCGCTCAAACACGAAATAGTTTTCGTGGTATTCGCCGTTGCTCCAATAGAAAGAAACAGCATGCCCCCTTTGATGCCCTAAGCTTGAATCCGTCAGCTCGCCCCTGATTGAAAACCGTTCAGTAAAGCTCAGATCCTCCACATAAAAGCGCATCTCGCCCCGGGGCAGCGCATTGATGTTGACAAAGGCCCGCACCCATTGCCCCTGTTTCATTTCATAGGCCGCCAGGGTGTTTTGCAGCCCGCTTTTCAGGCTGGCAAAGGCAAAGCCGCTGCCTTCAATCGGGGCATAGGAAACCAGTTCATATGCGGATAGTTCCGGGTCTGAAAGGATGGCCGTTTCAAGGCTTGGTGTCTGCCCTCCAGGCGGACTGCCCTGTGCGTGCGCAAAAGAAAAACAGGCCATCAGCGCGCACAGAAGCAGCAGCATTTTTCTTTTCATACAAGTTTCCTCCTGTTGCATCCGCCCAATAAACGGCCAAGGTTCCGCGCTTCATCCATTTTTGCCAAATTTTGGGAACCGCTGATTTAAGCGTCAATTACGGGATAACCATGGGATGGTGTTATCACTTTTCAAGAGGCATCGTTGCATCCCGGACGAAAAGCCCGGTTAGGCTGCGATTGTCATCGTTTGCCCCACTGTTTTCCCGCTATTTCAATGTCATGGTATCCAGGAACTCTTCCCGCTTGGTGATCCTGGTCCTGCCGCCATATTCGATATCATTGGGCCACCTCGTTTTATCGTTTGACTTCTTGCGGCTGTTTTACCATGAAACAACACATATATGGAAATTAATCAGCGGTTCCCTAAAGTCTTTTTGGAGGGTGCGGGAACCTTTTTCGTAAGAATTAGGTTCCCACTCGTCCTCGTTCTCATTCGTCCCCGTTCCCCTCACCCCTGCCCGTAGTAGGCCCCCGGGCCGTGCTTGCGGTAGAAGTGCTTGTCCCTGAGGGCGTCCGGGGCGGGCTTGACGGAGGGGTTGATGGTTTCCGTGAGGGTGGCCATGCGGGCCACCTCCTCCAGCACCACCGCGTGGTAGACGGCCTGGGCGGCGTCTGTGCCCCAGGTGAAGCCGCCGTGCTTGGCGCACAGGACGCCCGGGGTGTGGAGGGGGTTGATGCCCAGGGCTTCCAGGGTTTCGATGATGACCAGGCCGGTGTTGCGCTCGTAATCCTGTTCGATTTCCTCCGGGCTTAAGAGCCGGGCGCAGGGGATGGGGCCAAAGAAATAGTCCGCGTGGGTGGTGCCGTAGAGGGGAATGGCCCGCTCAGCCTGGGCCCAGGCGGTGGCCTGGGGGGAATGGCTGTGGACGATGCCGTGCAGCTCCGGATAGCGGGCGTAGAGGGCCAGGTGGGTGGGGGTGTCGGAGGAAGGGCGCAGGCGCCCTTCGATGATTTTGCCCTCCGGGTCCAGCACCACCATGTCCTCCGGGCGCAGGTCCTCATAGTTGACGCCGCTGGGCTTGATGAGGATGTGCCCGCTGTCCTTGTCCCGGGCGCTGACGTTGCCCCAGGTGAAGGTGACCAGGCCGTGGCGGGGCAGGGCCATGTTGGCCTCATAGACGGCTGATTTAAGTGTTTTTAACATGATCAAGTCTCCTTATAGTGCTTTACCGCCGCCTGTTCAACGGCCAGGGCTTTTTTGAAGGCGGCCACATAGTCCTTTAGGCCCTGTAAGTCATCCGGGTCCGGGCTTAAGGTTTTGCTGGGCAGGGCTTTAAAGACCCGCTGGTCCAGATAGTCCCCCAGGCTTTCGTCGGGGTTTCGGTGGCTGAGGTAGGCGGCCAGCAGGGCGATGCCCCAGGCGCCGCCCTCCCCCGCGGTTGCAAGCACCGAGACGGGGGCGCCCAGCGCCGCGGCGGTGAAGCGCTGACCCGCTTCCCCGGTTTTATAAAGGCCGCCGTGGCCCAGCACGCGGGTGAGGGCCACCTGCTCCTTGTTGAGGATTTCCATGCCGATGTTCAGCGTGGCCACGGTGGACAGGAGGATGGCCCGGGCGAAATTCTGGAAGGTAAAGCGGTCATCCGCCGGATAGAGAAGCAGGGGCTGTCCCTCTTCAAAGCCGGTGATGTGCTCGCCGGAGTGATAGCCGACGGCGGAAAGGCCGCCGGCCTCGGGCTGGCCCTTTAGGGCCGCGGCGAAGAAGGCCTCGAAGATATCCCCCCGGGAGAGGGCAAGCCCCGCTTCCCCCACGAACTGGGAAAACAGATCCACCCAGGCGTTTAAGTCCGTGGTGCAGTTGTTGCAGTGCACCATGGCCACCGGGTTCCCGGCGGGGGTGGTGACCATGTCGATCTCCGGGTACACGCGGCTTAGGCTGTGGTCCAGCACCACCATGGCGAAGATGGAGGTGCCGGCGGACACGTTGCCCGTGCCCGCTGCCACAGCGCCGGTGGCGGTCATGCCGGTGCCCGCGTCTCCTTCCGGCGGGCAGAGGGGGATGCCCGGCTGAAGGTCTCCCTCCGGGTCCAGGCGCTTTGCGCCCTGGGGGCTTAAGCGGCCCGCGTCCTGGCCGGCCACCAGCACCCGGGGCAAGAGATCATGAAGCTGCCAGGGCACCTGGTGGGCGGCCATCAGGCGGGAGAAGGCGGCCAGCTTGTCCTTATCATAGTCCAGCGCCTGTGAATCAATGGGGAACATGCCGGAGGCATCGCCTATGCCCAGCGCCTTTTCCCCGGTCAGCTGCCAGTGGATGTAGCCGGCCAGGGTGGTGAGGAAGCGGATGTCCTTAAGATGGCTTTCCCCGTTCAGCGCCGCCTGATACAGGTGGGCCACGCTCCAGCGCTGGGGGATGCTGAAGGAGAAGGCCTGGGTGAGCTTTTCCGCGGCCGTGAGGGTCATGGTGTTGCGCCAGGTGCGAAAGGGGGTCAGCAGCTGGTCTTTGTCGTCAAAGGCCAGGTAGCCGTGCATCATGGCGCTGATGCCAAGGGCGCGCAAGCTGGTGAGCTTGACGCCGTAGGCGGCCTGCACCTGGCGCTTCAGGTCCAGATAGGCGCCGGACAGGCCCTCCCAGGCCTTTTGGAGGGGATAGGTCCAGATGCCGTCCACCTGCTGGTTTTCCCAGTCAAAGGCGCCGGAGGCCAGCACTTGGTGCGCCTGATCAATCAGCACCGCCTTGATGCGGGTGGAGCCCAGCTCGATGCCCAGGATGGCCTGGCCGGAGGCGATAAAATCCTTATAATCTTTCATCCTGCCCTCACTTTCGGTAGTAGAGGCTGCCCAGCATCAGCTCCTGCTTTAAGGACTTGATGGTGGTGTCCTTGTCCAGCACCACGGCTTCAACGCCCATGTGGTGGCTCCAGTCGCTCATCTGTTCCGCCGTTAAGTCAAAGGTGAAGGCGCTGTGGTGTGCGCCGCCCGCCAGCACCCAGGCCTCAAGGCCGGTCTTGAAGTCCGGCCTGGGCGTCCAGAAGGTGGTGGCCACGGGCAGCCTGGGCATGGGCTTTTCGTTCTTTTTGCAGTCCACCTCGTGGATGATCAGGCGGAAGCGGCTGCCCAGGTCGATCAGGGAGACCGCGATGCCGGGGCCCGTCTTTGAGGTAAAGACCAGGCGGGCCGGGTCCTCCCGGTTGCCCATGAGCAGCGGCAGGCAGCGGATGGCCTGACGGCCATCGGCTAAGGAGGGGCAGATCTCCAGCATATGCGCCTGGAGGATGCCCTCCTTGCCGGGCACCATGTTGTAGGTGTAGTCCTCCAGCATGGAGGTGCCCTTTTTATCCTTGACGCTGGCGGTCATCAGCTTCATCACCCGCACCATGGCGGCGGTTTTCCAGTCCCCCTCGGGGCCAAAGCCATAGCCCTTCTCCTCCAGGCGCTGGATGGCCAGGCCCGGCAGCTGCTGGAGGCCCTCCAGGTCGTCAAAGTGGGTGACCACGGCGTGGTAGTTGCGGGCCAGCATGAAACGCTCCATGCCGATCTCAATTTTGGCCTGGGCCGCCACATGGCGCCGGAAGTCCTCCGGGTCGCGGCCATCCAGGATGATGTCATAGAGGCTGTAATACTCGTCCACCAGGGCCTTGACCTCGCCCTCGCCCACGGCGCGCACCGCTTCCGCGATCTCGCTGGAGGGGTAGGCGTCAATCTCCCAGCCAAAGACCTGCTGGGCCTCCACCTTGTCCCCCTCGGTGACGGCCACGTTGCGCATGTTGTCCGCCATGCGCATCACCCGCACCTTGCCGCTTTCCACAATGCCCACCGCGGTGCGCATCCAGCTGGCCAGGCGCTCCAGGACCTCAGGGTCCTTCCAGTGGCCGGCCACCACCTTGCGCTCGATGCCCAGCCGGGTCACCATGTGGCCGTACTCCCGGTCGCCGTGGGCGGACTGGTTTTCGTTCATGAAGTCCATGTCGATGTCGTCATAGGGGATTTCCTCATTGTACTGGGTGAGGAAGTGCAAAAGCGGCTTGCGGTATTCCTGAAGGCCCCTGATCCAGGACTTGGCGGGGGAGAAGGTGTGCATCCAGGTGATCACCCCGGCGCAGGCGGGGTCCAGGTTGGCGTCGTTAAAGACCTGGCGGATCATGCCGCTTGATACCATGGTGGGCTTAAGGGTCAGCGGAAAGGGCAGCACGCCTGAGGCGTTGAGGGCCTCCACCATCTCCCGGGAATGGCGGGCCACGTTGTCCAGCACCTGGGGGCCATAAAGCTCCTGGGAACCAACGCAGAACCAGAAGGTGTAATCTTGGCTGAGTTTCATGGTCTATCCTCCTTTGAAGGCGATTATTATAAACGGTCTTAGCTATCTTACCACATTCTGAGGGCCCGGTCACGGGTGCGGGCGGGAATATCGGCGCAAAAGCGCGCCTTGAAGGCCGGGGGGATTTTGCGTATACTGGGGGCACAAAGAAAACACAGGCAGGTAAGGAGAGCAAAGTGACAAAGAGAATCGCGGCGCTGAAAGAATACCAGTGGGATAAGCGTCACCACGCCTATAGACAACCAGCGCCCCAGGTGAGCGGGCAATACCGCAAAGCCCGGCTGCCTGATTTTGAGCGCACGGCCATCAGGCTGAACGCCGCCCTTGAGGCGGAGCGGCCGGTGCTTCTGCCCGGCGAGCTGATCGCCTTCACCCGCACGGTGCCGGATCTGCCCATGATCTTCACCCAAACGGAGTGGGAGGATATTAAGGCGCGGCACACCATCCACGAAAACGGCAACGTGTGCAACCTGTCCCCGGGCTATGCCCCGGTGATCGCGGGGGGCCTTTTGGCGCTTAAAAACCAGCTGACCGACAGCCCCTATCACCAGGCGATGGCCATGAGCATTGAGGCCGTGCTCAAGCTGACCAAACGCTATCAGGCGCTGGCGAAAGAACAGGGGGATGAGGCGCTGGCGGATACCCTTGCCCGGGTGCCGGCCCAGGGTGCCCGCAGCTTCCGGGAGGCGCTGCAATCCTTAAGAATCCTGCATTTCGCCATGTGGTGCGAGGGCAACTACCACAACACCCTGGGCCGCTTTGACCAGTATATGATGCCCTATCTGCAAAAGGACCTCAGGGAAGGGGTTTTGACCGAAGAGGGGGCACTGGAATTGCTGGAAGCCTTTTTCCTGGCCTGCAACCGGGACAGCGACCTGTACCCCGGCATGCAGCAGGGGGACAACGGGCAGAGCATGGTGCTGGGCGGCATGACCCCGGAGGGCAGGGACGGCTTTAACCTCTTAAGCAGGCTGTGCCTGACGGCCTCAAAGGAGCTGCGGCTGATTGACCCCAAGATCAACCTGCGGGTGAACAGCCAGACCCCCCTTGAGGTGTTTGAGCTGGGCACGGAGCTGACCCGCCTGGGCCTGGGCTTTCCCCAGTATGAAAACGACGACGTGGCCATCCCGGGGCTTGTGCGCCTGGGCTATGAGGAAAAGGATGCCCGGGACTATACGGTGGCGGCCTGCTGGGAGTTCATCATCCCGGGAAAGGGCATGGACATCCCCAACATCGGGGCGCTGTCCTTTGCGGGGGTGGTGTCGGACACCCTAAGGGCGGCGCTGCCGGGGGCCCAAAACATGGACGAGGTGAGCCGGGCGGTCAAGGAGGCGATCTTCGCCCGGGTGGGCGAGCTGGTCCAGGGGTTTAAGGATATTTACATCATCCCCTCCCCTTATATGTCCCTCTTCTTTGAGGGCTGCCTTCAGAAGGGGCGGGACATCTCCCTGGGCTGCGAGTACAACAACTACGGCCTCCATGGCACCGGCCTTGCCACCGCGGCTGATATGCTGGCGGCGGTGGAGAAAGAGGTGTTTGTGGAGGGGCTGCCCGTGCCGGTGCTGTTTCATGCCCTGGACCAGGACTTTTCAGGGCATGAGGCCCTGAGGGAGCGGCTGATAAAGGACAGCCCCAAGATGGGCAACGATGAGGACGGAGCGGACCAATACGCCACCAGCCTTTTAGACATATTCTCCCGGGCGGTGGAAGGGCATAAAAACCAGCGGGGCGGCATCTTCAGGGCGGGCACCGGCTCCGCCATGTACTACGTCTGGCACGGAAGCGAGCTGGGCGCCACCCCTGACGGGCGCAAAAAGGGGGACCCCCTGCCCGCCAACTACGCCCCTTCATTAAACGCCACCCTTAAGGGGCCCCTGTCCCTGATCAAGTCCTTCACCAAGCCGGACCTTTCCCGGGTGATTAACGGCGGGCCCCTGACCATCGAGTTTTCCCACGCCCTGTTTCGAAACGAGGAGTCCATCCGCAAGGTGGCCCAGCTGGTGATGATGTTTGTGCGCCTGGGCGGGCATCAATTGCAGCTTAACACCGTCAACCGGGAGCAGATGCTGGACGCGCAGAAGCATCCGGAGCGCCACCGCAACCTGATCGTGAGGGTCTGGGGCTGGAGCGGCTATTTTGTGGAGCTGGACAAGTGCTATCAGGACCACATCATCAGCCGCGCCCAGCTGGGGGAATAGTGGATAAGGAGCGGGGCATCGTCTTTGACATCAAGGAGTTCGCGGTGTTTGACGGGCCCGGCATCCGCAGCACCGTGTTTTTAAAGGGCTGCCCCCTGCGCTGCCGCTGGTGCCACAACCCGGAGGGGCTTTTAAGGCAGCCCCAGATGCTCAGCCCAAAGGAGGGGCCGCCCCGGCTGTGCGGCCAGGAATGGGAGGCGGCGGCTCTTGCCCGGCGCCTGATAAAGGACCGGGATTTTTATGAGTTCTCAGGCGGAGGCGTCACCTTCTCAGGCGGGGAGCCGCTATGGCAGTGGCCCTTTGTGCGGGCGGTGATCAGCGGGCTTGGGGGCATCCACACCGCGGTGGAAACCTCCGGCTATGTGCCTGAGGCGGTGTTTTCAGAGGCCATGGACGTTTTTGATCTGGTGATGCTGGACATCAAGAGCATGGACGATGAGATCCACCGCGCCTACACCGGCAGCGGCAACGCCCTGGTCCTGGCCCAGGCGCAAAGGCTGATAAAAGGGAACACGCCCTTTATCATCCGGCTGCCCCTAATCCCAGGGGTGAATGACAGCCTTGGGAACATGGAGGCCGTGGCCCGGTTTTTGGAAGGGGTGCCCCGGCTTTTGCGGGTGGAGATGCTGCCCTATCACCAGACCGCTGGGGCCAAGCACCAGATGACGGGCCTTTCTTATTCCCCGGGGTTTGACACCACGCGGGATCCGAAAGCCCATGTGGAACCCTTCAAAAACAGGGGAATTCCTGTGAAAATACTGTAAAATCCGCATATTTTTTCATTCTTTTTCCCGCCTGATTGACGGAGCGTGCTTTTTGCGTTAAAATACGCCCATACTTGGAATGGATAATTCTCGAAACCCCGATTTGATTATCATGCGGCTGATCTTGTTTGGCCGATGAAATTATTAACTCAAGGAGGCTCCTATCCCCATGAAAAAAATGCTATCCCTTCTCACCGTCTTCTGCTTGCTGTTTGGTATGACAGCGGCCCTGGCAGAAGCAGCCCTGCCTGAAGAGCTGGACATCCGCGCTTTGATCTGGAAGTATGACGACACCTATGGCTCCACCGTGCGCGTGGCGATGGACAAGTGGGTCCAGCACTATGCGGAGGAAATGGGCATCAAGATCAATTTCCAGATGTATGACGCCGCTGATGATATGGCCAAGCAGATCGAATCCGCCACCATCCTCACCAGCGAAAAGCCGGACTTCGTCATCATCAACCTGGCGGAAGTGACCAACGGCCAGGTGCTGGTGGACATGTTCCAGGGCGCGGACATCCCCTTCCTGTTCTACAACAAGCAGCCCAGCGAGGACACCACCCAGGAAGTGCTGATCGACACCGGCACCATCTTCATCGGCACCCTGGCGCGCCAGGCGGGCGACATGCAGGGCGAGATCCTGGCGGAACTGTACGCCGAGAACCCCGGCATCGACCTTAACGGCGACGGCGTGCTCACCTACATCATGCTCATGGGCGAGCCCCAGAATGACGAGGCCATCGCGCGCAGCCGCTATTCCGTGGAGACTGCGATTGAGCAGGGCCTGAAGCTGGAGCAGATCGGCGAGACCCTGGTCGCCAACTGGGACCAGGCGCAGGCGCAGGACGCTGTCAACGCGGTGTGGGCCGCCAACCCTGACGGCGCCATCGAAGTCATCTTTGCCAACAACGACATGATGGCCCTGGGCGCTGTGGCTGCCCTGAACAGCTATGGCTGGAACACCGGCAAAGAAGGCGACCCCAGCGTGGTCATCATCGGCGTTGACGCGGTTGACTCCGCCATTGAATCCATCAAGTCCGGCGGCATGACCGCCACGGTCGCCCAGGACGGCGATGCCATGGGCAAGGCCAACGTCCGAATCGCCATCAACGGCGCCCTGGGCCGCGAGTGGCTGGACGGCACCGACTACACCTACACCGATGATCCCTACCACTGCATCCGTATCCCCTACGCCAAGATCACGGAAGTGGAATAAGCCTTACTAAAACGAGGCTGCCGGACATCCGGCAGCCTCGTTGCCGTACAGACCGGAGGAGAGATGAAAACCACACAAGCGCCCCTGCTTGAAATGACAGATATCGACAAGGCCTTCCCGGGCGTTCAGGCGCTGTCCAAGGCGCAGCTCACCCTGCGGGCCGGCACGGTGCACTCCCTGATGGGGGAGAACGGCGCCGGCAAGTCCACCCTGATGAAATGCCTGTTTGGCATTTACAACAAGGACGCGGGCGAGATCAGGATGGACGGCAAAAAGGTGGACTTCCGCGACCCCAGGGACGCGCTGGACAACGGGGTAGCCATGGTGCACCAGGAATTAAACCAGGTGCTCAGGCGCAATGTGATGGAAAACATCTGGCTGGGCAGGGTTCCCTTAAAGCGGGGCCTGGTGGACACGGACAAGATGTACCGGGAGACCAAGGCCATTTTTGATGAGCTGCAGATGGACATCGACCCCAGGGCGATCATCGGCAGCCTCTCCGTCTCCAACCGTCAGATGATCGAGATCGCCAAGGCCGTCTCCTTCAACGCCCGCATCCTGGTGCTGGACGAGCCCACCTCCTCGCTGACGGAAAAAGAGGTGACCCATTTATTTCAGATTATCCGCCACCTGACCCAGCGCGGCGTTGGCATCATCTATATTTCCCACAAGATGGATGAGATTTTAAGGATTTCCGATGATGTCACCATCATGCGGGACGGCATGTGGATCGCCACCCGGCAGGCTAAGGAGCTGACCACGGCGGAGATCATCCGCCTGATGGTCAACCGGGAGATGACCCAGCGCTTTCCGCCCAAGACCAACACGCCAGGCGGGGTGGCCCTGGAGGTCAAAAACCTCTGCGGCAAGCATGAGCCCACTTTTAAGGACGTCTCCTTCACGCTGCGCAAGGGTGAAATTTTGGGCGTCTCCGGCCTGGTGGGCTCCCGGCGCACGGAGCTGCTCAACACCCTGTTTGGCTTTTACGCCAAGGAGAGCGGCGACATTTTGCTTAATGGCCAGCCGGTGGACAACAGCCAGCCGGACAAGGCCACCCGCAACGGTTTTTCCCTGCTGACGGAGGAGCGCCGGGCCACCGGCATTTTCCCCCAGGCGAACATCACCTTTAACAGCATCATCGCCAATGTCCGCAGCTATGGCAAGCTGCTTTTGGACAGCAAAAAGATGAACAGCGACACCGACTGGGTGATTGACGCCATCAACGTCAAAACGCCCAGCAAGCGCACGCTGATCCGCAGCCTTTCCGGAGGCAATCAGCAAAAGGTCATCATCGGGCGCTGGCTTTTGACAGCGCCGGAGGTGCTGCTTTTGGATGAGCCCACCCGGGGCATTGACGTGGGCGCCAAGTATGAGATTTACAGCCTGATTTTAAAGCTGGCGGGGGAGGGCAAGAGCGTCATCATGGTGTCCAGCGAAATGCCCGAACTCATCGGCATCTGTGACCGCATCCTCGTCATGTCCAATGGACGTATGGCCGGCATTGTGGAGCGGGGCAAGGATTTTGGCGATATTCCCGGCGAGCAGGAGACCATTTTGACGCTTGCGGCGATGTATGTATAAGGAAGGCGAGGATTGACAATGCAACACGCGAAAACACTCAACAAGCAGCGGGTGGTGGACTTTTTTCTCCACTATGCCATGTATATCATTCTGCTGGCGATATTGGTAACCGTCAGCATCATCAAGCCGAACTTCCTGGCCCTGGGCAACATCCTGAACATCTTAAAGCAGGCGTCCACCAAGGGCATCCTGGCCCTGGGCTGCGCCGGGCTGATCGTGCTGGCGGGCACCGACCTGTCCATCGGGCGGGTGATGGGCTTTTCCGCCGCGGTCACAGCCGCCCTGGTGCAGTCGGTCACCTACCGTTCCCGCTATTTCCCGGAGATGGTGGCGGATCTGCCGCTGATCGTGCCGCTGCTGGCCTCCATCGCGGTGGCGGTGGCCTTCTCCCTGATCAACGGCTTTGGCGTGTCCAAGTTAAAGATGCATGCCTTTATCATCACCCTGGGCACCCAGCTGATCGCCTTTGGCGCCAACTGCCTGTTTATCGAGGCCCAGCCCTCCGGCACCGCCCAGGCCCTGTCCACCTTTAACCAGACCTTTAAGGATGTGGCGGCGGGGGATTTGATTTTGGGCACGGTGAAGATTCCGCTGGTGGTGCTGTACTTCCTGGGGCTGGCGGCCATCATGTGGGTGGTGTGGAACAAGACGCGCCTGGGCAAGAACATGTTCGCTGTGGGCGGCAATGAAGAGGCCGCCCGGGTGAGCGGCGTGAACGTGGTGAAAACCATCATGCTGGTCTACCTGATCGCGGGCGTGCTCTACGGCATCGCGGGCTTTCTGGAGGCGGCGCGCATCCAGTCCGTGGGGGCCAACACCGGCCTTGGCTACGAGACGGACGCCATCTCCGCCTGCGTGATCGGCGGGGTGTCCTTCTCAGGCGGGGTGGGCACCATCCAGGGGGTGGTGATCGGCGCTGTCATCCTGCAGGCCATCAACTTCTCCTTAAACTTCATCGGCGTCAACCCCTACTACCAGTACATCATCCGGGGCCTGATCATCGTGCTTGCGGTGGCGATTGACGTGCGCAAGTACATCGTGAAGAAATGAGCGGCCAGCATCCCAGGGACCTGCGCGGGGAAATGGCCCAGGCGGAGGAAGCCGGCCGCCCGCGCAAGCCCTGGCGGGACAGCCTCTATGGCCGGATCAAGGTGTCCGTTGCCACCATGGACAAGATCATCATCGGCCTGGTGGCGCTGCTGGTGGCGGCGCTGCTGCTGGGCCTTGTCACCGGGGGGCAGTAAAGCCCCGGCATCAAGGTTTTTAAGGGAAGGGTTTTGCCCCTTCCCTTTTTTATTTGAGGGCGTGAAACAACAGGAGCCAGCATAGAAAGGCCCATAGCAGGCTGGGGCCTCGATCAGTATCGTGTGGTTTCTGGTTGGGGGACGTATGCCCACGACAACTATGCGGAGTTGCTGACTAATCAAGGACTCATCGGGCTGATGTTGTATCTTCTGGTCTATGTGTCAGCGCTGGTGTCTCTGCTGCGAGCTTTTCGACGATCGGAGTACCCTGAGGCGGCAGCGCGTGCGTTCTGGGGGATAGCGGTTCTGATCGTGATAGCGGCGGGGGATTTCGTTAGCGTTCGATACTACAACAAGTTCCATTGGCTGACGCTGGGCGTCGTGATTGCGTTGGCTGCTCGGGGAGGGCGCGATTACTCTCATCCATCGCCTACGAGAGCCGGTTCTTCCTGACCGCCGACTTCCCGTTCCTGCTCAAGAGCGTAAGCGTCGTTATCGGTCGTATCTTCTGCCGGAAGCCGGCATTACGAAGACCAGAGGCCGCAGGTGGGCCTTGGCGGCGCCATTGCCTTGGAGGCCCCGACCAATAGCGTCGCCGCGCTGCCCTCTCAGTCCGCTGAGAGTGCTCTCAATGAAGCCAGATATGAGACGTTTTGCCGGCTTCTGTCGGCCATCTGATTGCCCCATGAAGAGAGTCTACTTCTCAACTCGTTACCTTGCTCTAGATACTGGAGTAACTGCCGTTCTATGGCAGCTGATTCATGCTCCAAATTCAGCGTGTCGAACGTCTTCGGAGGCAAGCCGGCCATTTGGGTCAGCGCCTGCATCTTAAAAGTCGTCGAAGAAAGAGGAAGGACAGGCGTGCCTCCTCGCAGAGCGAAGATGCTCGGATGCCACCTGCCCCCTATGTACGCGTCGGCGTTCCCGACAATGTCTACCGCCTGTTGGACCGGGGTCACAGGGCCGATCAAGGGGAGGTCTAAGAGCCCAGCAAGCGACCGGAATACGGTCTGATCGGTGCAATCCGAAACCGTCAACACTACCTGTCCCCCATAGGAAGATCTGAGGCGTGATATCAGGCGAAGGTATCCGTTGACGATAGACTCTCGAACCCCAGAAACACCGAATAGTGCGGAACCGCCGACACACAGATAAGGCTGGGATGGGTCGAAGCCAGCCGTGTCGGGCCATACGTCAAAATACGTAGGACGACCCGCGAGAGGCGCCCAGGTACCTCGCGGAGCCGGTTGGAACCAGAATGCGGCGTCCGCTCCGACCTTGCTCGCGCAGAGCGCCCCATAGCGTTCCGCTGAGACATGGTCACGGAATACCACGTCATCAAACAGCGGGTACACCTCTTGTGCCACTCTGAGGAGGTCTGGATGCTCAAGGTCGGCAGTGTGATCGACCATGACCACCGGTTTGCCGAAGTGCTTCTTGATGAGGAAGCTCAAGAAGAACAGCGTGCGCGGAACGATGCCGTTTCCGTAGATATCGCCATCGCCGAAAACGACTGCGACGTCAATACTGCCAAGCGACTGTAGGAAGGTGGGCCATGGACTAGCCTCGCCAAGCACTTCCCCCATGCATCTATCGTAGTCGGCCCATCTTCTTGGTATGAGTCGCTCGTTGCGGTCTCGGAGGAGATTGGGTGCCAATCGTCTTCTTAGCGCAAGGAGCCAATCGG
>ENA-UOUL01003847-UOUL01003847.1-bioreactor-metagenome-genome-assembly--contig:-NODE-3847-length-14726-cov-3.217967_pt1 | contig 14726 bp, 13 predicted proteins | sample MGYA00249838_ERZ747220 | MGnify/ENA primary metagenome ERZ747220 (study PRJEB28778, sample SAMN05720191) | bioreactor metagenome | isolation source: Anaerobic biogas reactor | place: USA:Washington...
AAGAGGGCGGCGGATGGGGTCGCGGTCCGTCCTTGGCACGGAATCGGGCGGCAGCGGCGTTGGCCCAGGCGGTGCTGATCGCCTGCAGGTCGGCGCGCGTCGCGAAACCCTTGCGCGTGGCGTCCTCGGCGAAGTCCGAGGCGAGCATCCAGTGGAACGTCGCCAGCCAGCGCACCTGGCAGGCCTACGCCGGCCTGAACGAGGCCCAGGCCGCGCGCGACGCCAGCCTGGTGGCGGTGCGAGAACTGCAGCGGCAGCTCGCCCAGCCGCTGGCGCTGCACCATGACGCCAGTGATATGATCGTCGCCCAGCACCTCCACCGGATTGGACAGGAAGTGGAACTGGATCCCCTCTTCGTAGGCGGCATGCACTTCCTCCGCGTAGGCCGGCATGTCCTGCCGCGTGCGCCGGTACAAAACGTGCACTTCCTTCGCGCCCAGCCGCCAGGCGGTCCGGGCTGCGTCCAGGGCCACGTTGCCGCCACCGACCACAGCCACGCGCTTGCCGGCAACCTCCGGCATCGTATGGCCTTCTCCCGCGCCACGGTTGATCAAGCCTACCTCGCGCAGGAAGTCAGTGCCATGCAGAACGCCTGCCTTCTCCTCGCCAGGAATGCCCAGCTTTCGGCTGCGATGTGCGCCAATAGCCAACACCACCGCGTGGCAACCCTCTCGGTCAAAGAGGTCGTCCAGTGTGAAGTCGCTGCCCAAGGCCTGATTGTAGCGGATTTCCACGCCCGCGCGCCGGATGTTCTCCACCTCGGCGAAGAGCGACTCGGTGGGCAGGCGATATTCCGGGATGCCCACGGCCATCATGCCGCCCGGAATGGGCAGCTTCTCGAAGACCACGACGCGATAACCACGCTGTGCCAGGCGGAGCGCTGCAGTCAGCCCGCCCGGGCCTGCGCCCACGACGCCCACCTTCAGCCGCTTGGCGGGCTCAATCCGCTCGGGCGTCCAGGGCGCCTGCACCTCGTGATCCGCCATGAAGCGTTTCACCAGGCGGATGCTGATCGACTCGTCGATTTCGCCGCGGCGGCACTTCTGCTCGCAGAAGGCGGGGCAGACGCGGCCGCAGACCGATGCGAACGGGTTACGCTGGCGGTGAATGGCCAAGCCCTCTGCAAAGCGGCCCTGCGCCACGAGCGCCAGGTAGGCCGGGCTCTCGACCCCCGCAGGGCAGGCATTGATGCACTTTGCGCGCACCAGGGCCTTGCACTGACCTGCCGGACAGTTCTTGTTATCGATATGCTCGAGAAATTCCTGCTCGAAGAAACGCAGGGCCGACATCACCGGGCCGGGAGTCAGCTGGCCCAAAGAGCACAAAGAAGCCGCCTGCATGTTGGCCGAGAGGTATTTGATCGTGTCGACGTCCTCGCGCGTTCCCTTGCCCTCCGTAACCCTCGTCAGGACCTCGAGGAGCCGCACGCCGCCTACGCGGCACGGCACGCACTTCCCGCACGACTCGGCTGTCGCGAACTGCAGGAAGTACTTTGCGAACTCGACCATACAGGTGTCGTCATCGACCACGATCATGCCGCCCGAGCCCATCGTTGCGCCCGCTGCGGTCAAGGAGTCGAAATCGACGGGCGTGTTCAGCGCGGAGGCCGGAAGACACCCGCCCAGTGGGCCGCCTGTCTGGACCGCCTTGAACGGTTTCCCCTTGGGGATGCCGCCGCCCACGTCGAAGATGATTTCGCCCAGGGAAATGCCCATCGGCACTTCGATCAGCCCGGTATTGTTGATCTTGCCGGTCAAGGCGAAGATCGCGGTGCCGGGCGACTTCTCAGGACCGATCGCCTTGAACCATGCCGCACCCCTGAGGATGATCTGGGGCGTCATGGCGTAGGATTTGACATTGTTGACGTTGGAAGGCTTGTTCCAGAGACCCGCGACCGCGGGGAACGGTGGCCTGGGCCGGGGTTCGCCGCGCTTGCCCTCGATGGAATTCATCAGCGCGGTCTCTTCGCCGCAGACGAACGCGCCTGCGCCTTCCTTGATCTTCAGATCGAAGGAGAAGCCCGAATCCAGGATGTTCTCGCCCAACAGCCCATATTCATGCGCCTGTGCGATAGCGGCCTTGAGGCGTTGGATTGCCAACGGATATTCTGCGCGGCAATAGACGTACCCCAGGTTGGCGCCCATCGCATAGCCTGCGATGATCATCCCTTCCATGAGGCTGTGCGGATCGCCTTCAAGGATCGAACGATCCATGAATGCGCCTGGATCGCCCTCGTCTGCATTGCAGATGGCGTACTTGGGGTAGTTCTGGCTGCGACGTGCAAACTCCCACTTCAACCCGGTCAGGAAGCCCGCGCCGCCGCGGCCGCGCAGCCCCGAGTCTTTCATCTCCCGAAGCACATCCTCGGGGGTCATGCTCGTCAGCACCTTGCCCAACGCCGCATACCCGTCGTGCGCGATGTACTCGTCGATCGACTCCGGGTTGATCAAACCGCAGTTGCGCAGCGCAATACGGATCTGCTTGCCGTAAAATGGAATGTCGTGGTAGAACGGCAGCGCCTTGTGCTGGATCGGCTCTTCATAGGCCAGCCGCTTGATCTGGCGGCCCTTGAGCAGCGTCTCCTCCACGATCTCAGGGACATCGCTCGGCTGCACCTGGCAGTAGAGAATGCCCTCAGGGTAGATCATCATGACCGGACCCATGGAGCAGAAGCCGCGACAGCCGGTGGGTACCACGCGCACTTCCCCGGCCAGACCGCGGCGCGTCACTTCAGCCTCCATCGCCACCGTAACCTCGTGGGAATTGGAGGAGTGACAGCCGGTGCCACCGCAGATCAGCACTTCGGCGCGCAGCAGCGGGTCGATCCGGGGGCCCGGGCCCACTCGTGGGTCCCCTGCAGCGGGGTTCACAAACACGTTGCTATCCATACTTAGTTGTCCTTGTAAACAACCTCTTCGTACGTCTTTTCAAGGACGTACTTGTGGCGCAATTCTTCGGCGGCCAGCATCTCGAACAGATTCTGGACGAGCTTGTCGTCGACCATCTCGCCCATGGTCTTGTAGAATTCATGCGCGGTCTTCTCGCGCTGCGCCGCAAAGAGCAGCACGTCCTGGTAGTCGGCCTGGGGATCCAGCGACCCGCCCACAAGATGATCGCTCAAGCGCAGGTCCTTCACCGGCTCGGCCTTGGAGCGCCGGATGGCCCAGCGCACGTTGCCCGCAAGGATATCCTCGAGCTTGGCCTTGTGACCCCGCTCCTGCGCGGCCATCTCCAACAGCCGCTGGCGCACTGCGTCATCGGTGATGGTCTCCGCCGCATTGCTGTAAAGGGTCATGGCCTCGACCTCAAGCTGGATCGCTCGATTGATCACGGCCTCAATGCTGTCATACTTTTCCATTAGCTGCTCCCCTTTAGTTCTTGTCCATGCGGCCGACGACCCACTCTTCGACCGGCCGGCCATTGATCAGGTGCTCTTCGATCAGATGTGGCACCATGTCAGGCCGAATATTGGCATATGTGATGCGCGGCTGGCCGGCCTGTTCGATGTCGACCAGCGGTTCTTTGACGCACTGGCCGATGCAGCCGACGGTGGTTACGTGGGCGTCGATGTTGCGCTTGGCCAGCTCGGCCAGGATGGCGTGCATGGTATCGCGCGCCCCGGCTGCGATGCCGCAGGTGCCCATTCCCACGATAATCGTCGTGCCGGTATCCAAACGCGTCTTCAAAGCCTGTTGTGCGTCCTCGCGGATGCGCTTCAGGTCATCCAGGGACTTCAGCTTGGGCATATGGTTCACCTCAACGGATAAGTTCTGCTTCGCCTTCGGCCAGGAACTCCGCCAGCCACTGGGCCACCTGGGGGTGGTTCAGCGGCACGCCGGCGAGTTCGGCTCGAATGTCGGCGGTGTCAAACATGAATTGGTTCTCAGCAGCTGGTGGGCCGGCAGACGCGCCCTTGGCCAGCACACGATGCTGGTACTCGAGATCCCCCGCCTGCCCTGTCAGCAGAAAAGCCAGCAGCGTCCCGGCCATATCGCCCAGCGGCTGCCGGTCGGGGTGACTCAATTGAAAGGTGGTTTCGACCGTCGTTCCCTTCCCAGGCTGCGAGCGGATCGCCAGTCCCCCACCTGCGCCTTCCGCCGCTGCAGCAAACAACGGCAATCCAAGCCCCACATGCCGAGTTGTACGGGTGGTGTAGAACGGATGCAGCACCCGCCGTGCAGTCTGTTCGTCCATCCCGCGTCCATTGTCGGTGACGGTGATGGTCAGGCAATCTGCCCCTTGATCCTCAACAATGGTCAACCTGACACGTGTTGCGCCGGCCTCGGCCGTGTTTTGCAGGATGTCCAATACGTGCAGGGCCAACTCCAACATGGTGATCAGTCAAACCTCCGAGGTCTGGCAGACCTCGGAGGTTTCCGTTCATCCAAGCGTATCTAGCTGCTGCACAAGGGAGTTGGGCGTCAGCCGGCCATAGACTTTTTCGTCAATCACCGCCACCGGCGCCAGGCCGCAAGAGCCCAGGCAGTAGACGATTTCCATCGTGTACTCGTAATCCTCGGATGTGCCGCCTGCGGGCACACCGAGTTGTTTTTCAACTGCCTCGATACACTTGCTCGCGCCGCGGACGTGACACGCAGTGCCATCACACACGCGAATCAGATGCTTCCCGCGGCGGTCCAACCGGAACTGAGCGTAAAAAGTCGCCACTCCGATCAGGCGGCTCACCGGGATGCCAGTCCGCTTCGAAATCTCTTCCAGGACTTCCTTCGGCAGAAACCCATAAGCTTCCTGAGCGTGCTGCAGGATAGGGATGACTGCGCCTTGCTGACCGGCGTACTCCTCAAGGATCTTGTCCAGAGGAGCGAAATCGAGGGTAGTGAGGTCTTCAATCATTAGCAGGATCGTCCGATCGTGAAATATGCCACGTAGGCAATTGTGTAGTATAGCATAGTGCGCCCTGACGCAAAATGATGCATGTCATACCTCTCGTGCTCATCAGGACTGCAAGGTGATGCCGTCCGGTTTCGCCAACGCAGCCCGCAGTGTTTCGATCGAAGCTGTGTCCGCCTCAAACGCGATCCCGCGGCGCATATCGCTCAACTGGTGCGCATCGCTGTCCCGCACCAGGGGATAGCGGCCAACCGAGGGACGCCTGGCAAGCAGGGTTGCAGGCTCCGTCAGGCGGAAGATCTCCAGCGCGTGCGCCGCAAGGTTCGGGGGCACGAAGCCCAGGTTCGAAAGCAGGCTGAAAGATGGCCGGTCTATGTGCGCTGGGATGGCCAGGCCCCCAAGGTCGGTCACCCGTCGTATCGCCTCCTCGATCACCAGATCGGTCGATGTCGCGAGCAGCCGTTTCTCGGTCCGCACATAGTCGCCTTCGCGGTCCACCACATACTGCCCGCCCAGCAGATCCTCCGGGTTGGGCTCATCCGGCAGGTGATCGAATACCGTGCCCTGCCACGTGAGCGCCTGTTCGAGCGTCTCGAAAAGGCACAGCAGGTGGACTTCCTCGGCAGTCTGCATCTCCATGCCGGGCAGGACGACCAGGCCTGTGCCCTCTGCAGCGGCCATTACTGCCGCACAGTTCGCGGCCGCATTATGGTCGGTCACCGCGATCAGCCCCAACCCCAGCGCCAAAGCTCGCCGGACAATCAAGGGCGGAACCATCTCGACTTCCGCGCACGCGGACAGGACGGTATGCAGGTGCAGATCGGCGTAAACTCGGTTCAGTGGTATGCCTCACCTCACCTGATTCCGAGATCCCACAGCCGGCCGGCGACCTCATACGATGTCAACGGGGTCAGCAGCAGGACAACGCCCTCTTCCTCCGCCTTGGTAGCCGTCTCTTTTGACACCGGCTTGCCCTCGGTCACGATGACGCCGGCCAGCTCGTTCAGGCTGGCCACGGCCACAATATTGAGATGCCCCTGCAGGGTGATCCACAGATTGCCCTGCGCGGCGCCCGCCATCGCGCAGCTCAACAAATCGGACGTGTAACCACCGGTAACTTCGACATCCAGATGTCCGGAGCCTGCTGCCACCCGCAGCCCCAGCTCATCAACGATTTCCGTCAGTTTCATTGCTCGTCTTGCCCTCCCCGGGTTTCAGGTAGATTACGGCTTCCAGCCGGGTGCTCCTGCGCGGCCACGAATCCAGGTACATCTCATCCGCCGTCGCCTTGATGTTGACCAGGCCCATGCCCGCACCGAAGCCCATCTCACGGATCCAGTCCGGCGCGGTGCTCCAGCCGGGTTGCATGGCGCACTGCACATCTTCGATGCCGGGTCCCGAGTCGTACGCCAGGATGGCGATCAGTTCAGGGTTGATCTCCGCCACGAGATTGCCGCCGTTTTCGCTGTGAATGACGATGTTCATCTCCGCTTCGTAGGAGACGATCGCCACGCGACGGACGATGCGGGGATCTACCCCCAACCGAACCAGCGTCTGCTTGAGTTGGCTCGACGCGCTCCCGGCGCGGGTGAAGTCGCGCACTGCAATGTCATAACGCAGGATCAGGCTCGTCCGGTCCGAGGTAATGTCCTCGAAGACGTGACGCACGCGATACTTACGGAGCTCCTCTTCGTGATAGGCTTGCTCCAGCGCGCGCAGCACCCCGCGGGTGATATCTCCCGGGGTCAGGATGCCGACGAGCCGGCCTCCCTCATCCACCACAGGCAACCGTCCGACCGCCGCGCGCGAAAAGACGTTGATCGCGCGGACCGCGGACTCGCGCTCGCCGATCGTATGAACCAGGCTCGACATGTAGCGATTGACCTCTGCGTCGAGGTCATTGTGCTCGAGCGCCTGAATGAGATTCTCGATGCTGACGATACCCACGAGCTGATCGCCGCGCATGACCGGCAGACCTGAGATGCGATGGTCGCGCAACAACTGCTTCACCTCGCGCATAGTTGTCTCGGGGGTGACGCTGATCAGCTGGCGCGTCATAATATCGCCGATCTTCAGCTCGTAAACCAGCTCCTGGGCCTTTTTGACCTCGGATGGGCTCATCAGTTGCCGTTAAAGAGCTTGCAGGCGGGCAGGCCCGCCGCGAAAAGACGACCGCACGATTCGAACATCGTCATGTCGGTGCCCAGGAAGGGAATGCCGATTTCTTCGGCCAGCTCAAGGGTTTCGGGGGTCGGGGTCTTGCCTCGCACCATCAGGATGGCGGCCACATCGGCCATCTCGGCCGTCCGCACCACCTGGGGGTTCGCGAGGCCTGATACCAGCAAAGCCCCGGACAGATCATAACGCAGCGCGTCGCTCATCAAGTCCGCCGCAAAACCTGCCCGCACATCAGTATGGGGATCGACATCGGGAGAGATGAAGCGGGCACCGAGGACCCCCAAGACGTCGCGAAGCTGCATGACACCAGCCTTCATTTTTCGTAATAATAGAGTACCCTCGTGTTACCACACGAGGGTACGAACTGCAATGACGACTGTCATATGCCCGGCCAGCCTCAAGGAGTCGCCGCTTGCGCCTGCGTTTGGTCGTTGCCGATGACCACAGCGATATCCCGATCCTCTGCGGCCGGCTGGGTGGTCACACGATCCTCAGTGATGCCAAACCAATCCATCAGGGCATTCACGGTGGCGGACTTGGCCTCCCCATAGATCATCAACTCAGACTCGGCGTAGTCTGCGCGGTCCGCGTTGCCCACGGTGGTGACGTTGTATCCCTGGGTAATCAACGTGGCCTGCAGCTTTGAGGCCAGACCTTTCTCCTGCGTGCCGTTGAGCAGCACGATGCGTGCGGCCTCTGCCTGGATCGTGTGGCGAGCCACCTCTTCGGGGGAGGGTCCCGCCGCGACATCGGCGAAGATCGCATCAGCCGCGGCCCGCACCTTCGTGAGGTCGGGCACGAGCGTATAACCCAGCTCCGGATCATCCAGGGTGACCCGGCCCATCTTCGGGTCGATGACGACGCGCGCGATGTTGTTCAGATCCATCTTATCGATCGCACGTGCCAGGCCGATCGCCTTATCGACCGACATATCGGTCTTAACCGAGTTGGCCATGGCCACCGCCAGACCAGGAAGCCGCGGCAGCAACGCTGCCATCTGTCCCGGCGCGGTCACCTTGTCCTTGATCGCCATGATGACCTGCTGTTGGCGGCCGGCACGCGCGTAATCGTTGTCGGCATGTCGCGTGCGCGCGTATTTCAACGCCGTATCCCCGTCCATCACTTGCTTGCCAGGAAGAAAGTGCACCGGTGGCAGGTATCCATAATTCTCATCAGGATACTTGTCGTCGTAGATCTCGTACGGTACGGTGATCTCGACGCCGCCGATGAGGTCGATGATCTCCTTGAACCCGTCGAAGTTGACTACAACGTAGTTGTCAATCGAGTAGCCCAGCAGATCGGTGATCGTCTCCCCGAGGAGTGCCGGGCCACCGCCAGGATACCCTGACGCCTCGCCTGCGGGAAACACCGAGGTGATCTTCATGTCCCGATTCAGAGCAGTGGGACGGACTTTGAGGTCGCGGGGGACCGACAACATGCCGGCAGCACCCGTTTCAGGATTGAAGGTCAGCAGGATGATGGTGTCCGTGCGGGAGACCGTCTGCCCGGGGCGTGCGTCAACCCCCAACAACAAGATCGTCGTGCGCTTCACGGCCGCGACCGGCTGATCCTCCTGCGCCCGGCCCACCGGTTGGAAGACGGTTGCTTCGGCCGAGGTCAGCTGGACCGTATTCTCACTTGCCGGCCGTACGATCCTGGGCAAGGCAAGCGGAGCCATCTCGGGGGCTTGCTGAGCAGCCGCCTGGCCCCAGGAAAGAAACAGATAGGCGACATAGGCGAACATCGCCACGAAAACGGTGAGCAATCCACCGAGCAAGAGCCCCGACCACAGGGATCGGCGACTCGATGAAGGCTGATTTTCAGACATAGCAGTTGATTATACCTTGAAGGCTTTTTGGACCCAAAGATTGCGGAGACGGCACTCGCCCGCGCGCAAAAACAGCGCCGCCTCACAAGAGACGGCGCTGCCAGCCGTTCGGTTCCAGGATATGCCTACTGAGCCTGCGTTGCCTGCGGAATGCTCGCCTTATACAACTGATCGGCCGTCACGATGTAGAACATCCCCTTCGACTCGTCCAGGAACAGGTGACGGATGCCGGACAGCAGTGTGCCCTCGCGCGCCTTGAACTGGCGTAGGAACTTGCCATCCTTGGTAGCCTCAATGATGCGGCTGTTTCCGGGGTCGGCCACGTACAGCCGGTCGCCCTCCTGTGACAGGGCCAGCGCGGATGGGCTGCTGAACGGACTCGGCAGCCCGTCCCAGGCAAACGCCCGCTGTTCGCCGCTCAAGAACTTCAGCAGCCGGCCGTCCGAGTGCAGCAGCCAGATGTGCCCGTCGATAGCCATGGCGACCAGGCCGGCCATGTCCGGCTTCTTGTCATCCGCGAACCACGCGGCGGGCTCACCCTCGTAGCCATTCGCTGTCGGCGCATAACGCCAGACCTGATCTGCACCGGGATCGGCCACGTACAGATTACCGTTGTACCCGGCAATCAACTGCGCCGTCACCCACTTGGCCCGGTCAACGACGAGCCGCTTCTGCCCGTATACTTCATCGAAAGCCACCAACTGGCCGGTCGCATCCATCACGTGGAGCAAGCTCCGCTGATTCGCAGTGGCCGCCTCGACCCAGGTCATGTCCATGAGATCGCCGACGGTCTGGTCGCCCACAGGGTCGCCCTTCTGCACCGCGGGCTTATCGCCCACCGGCTCGACGCTGTCGCCGAGGGCCGAACGTGTGAAGCGATTGACCTGGTTCGTTGCCTTGTCGAGGACAAACACCGATTCGCCGGTCACCACCACCCGCTCGAGCTGGTGGCCGGTATCGCCCTGAAATGGCCAGAGCGGCACGATGCCATACAGCGGCGTGACCTTCTCCACCCGCATGACCAGGTTCTCGTAGCGGTTGAGCATCTCGCTCAACTGCTCGTCGTTCGGGCGCAATGCCTTGGCCTGATCCAGGAATTCCTTTGCTCCAGCAAGCCGCTGGGCTGCGGCCGCATCGTCGGTGGATTGCTCCGCCTGAGTGATCACGTTGTTCGCGCCTGCCAGCACTTCCGCAAACTGAGCGTCGGCAGCACGCGTGCGGGCGAGCAGCATGCCCACTACGACCGCGAGAATCAGCAGCGGTATGAAGATCAAAGCCAACACCAGGGGCCATGCACTGCGGCGTGGGGGCGCCGAAGGCTCGAATGGCTCCGGTTCGAAGCCAACGCCCTCGGTAGCAACCTCCGCCTCCGCCGTGATCCTTTCCTGCCATGCAGCTCGCCGGCGGCTCTCAGCTTCTGCAGCCGCTCGCTGCTCCTCGAGAGATGGCGCCGGCTCCGGCTCGTATCCCACATCTGGCGGCGGGGACCAGGTCACCGGCTTTGTCGCGATGGGCGCGACAAATTCCGGCTCAGGTGGAAGTTCTGTCTCCGTCTCCATATCAAGGGGTGCTGCCTCGACGACCTCAGGTTCAGCTCGGTCTGGCGTCCGACCCCTGCCAAACAACCCGCCAAACAGCCCCTTGCCCTGTGGCCTGGCAGGTTCGGCTGCCGCCGGTTCGGCTTCTCCGGCTATGCCGGTTGCGCCGCCCTGCAGGGGCCTGAGCCCTGCTCCGGCGTCCCTGACAGACGGGATGTCGAGGTCGAACGAAACGAGCAGCGCGCTCAGATCCGCGCTGCCCGCCAGTTGGCCCAGGTACTGTGTTGCCTGGCTGACGCTCGGTGAGGCCGCGGCCACGGCGAGCGCCTCGAGCTTGGCCTGTTCCGTCCAATCGCTCTGCGCCATCAGCACCATGCTGCCGGCCTCGACGGTGGCGTCGTAGATGACTACCTCCGGCCGGTCGGGGCCGCCCAATGCAGGACCGGAATCACCCAGTTGGGCAGGAAACACGTCGACGGTCTTGGGGTGGCTGACCAGCACCAGCGAAGGCCCCGCCTGCCCGATGACCAGGTGCGGACCGTAGCGGACGACCATGCTCAGTCCGGCGCGCCAGGCAGCCTCCGGCAGCGCCTCGTTGGCGCGCCTGAGAACAGCCTGCACCTCGCGAACCGCCTGCCTTAAAGCAACTTCTACGGTGTCGCCGACCTCGTAGAAGGCCGTCTGCGCTGCAGTCAGAAGCTGCCGGTACAGTGCGCCGTGGCCGCCGCCAGCACCGGTTACCTCGATCAAAATATACAGGCTGCCCCGTTCCGCTCGCGGATGATCGGGCGCCGGTTCGACTGCGCGCATATTCTGGCCGCGCGGCTGCCAACGCCCGCCCGCGCTGCTGAACTGCCCCACGGTAGAGCGGAGAGGTTCGGCCATGAAAACGCTCCTTTGTTCAAAGCAAAAAAAGCCTATATATGAATTCTAAGCGAGTCGCCGCGATTTGTCAATCACTTGCACGTAGCGCAATCCCACGCTATAATGCCGGCGAATATCTGTTCGGTTCACGGAGGAGCCGTTGACTCTTGAACTAAGTCGCCTGACCGGTCAGGTGGACGCGATGGGCGAAAAAATCATGCAGCGCCAGGATGATGTGCAGAAGCGCGGTGCAGAAGCCCGGCAACTGCTCGGTGCGCAACCCCAGGTGACCGAAGAGCTTCTTCGCAAGATCGAAAGAGCACGCGAGATCGACGAATGGCGGCGCGGCGCCAAGCCCCTGGGCGAGCGGCTGGACGAACATCGCTGCGTTGCCGCACAGACGTCACCGGTCACTCTCATCGCTGCAGACGGCAGCCAGATCTTCCCGGACCGGCATGCAATCACGACGTATTACCTTGTTAACACGGGAACGATCGTGCTGCGCAAGGGGTCAGGTCTTGCGCCCGCCACCGACAGCGCACCCGAGATTCATTTCGAAGACGATGATGTCTACGACGACGAAGGCCAGCTCGTCAGCAACGAAGACATCAGCCTGATGCGCAGCCGTCGCGAGATCGAAGCGCTTGCGCGATTGGCCGAGCAGGAACGTGAAGCCCTGGGCGGCGACCTTTCCACCCCCATCGTCGCATTGGTCGATGGACCGCTGCTCCCCTGGTTGCGGCCCGATCCTCAGCGATCGGACAAAATCAACGAGGAAATCGACTTCGTGATCGCACAGCTCGCTCGACTGCGCAAGGCCCATGCCATCCCGATCGGTTACGTCGATCGACCCGGCAGCGCTTTCACTTTGCGCATCCTCGAGCTCCTGAACCTGCCCATCGAGAAGATCACCCGAGAGGCGCTGCGCCGGGGACGTTTCATCGGCCTGACGGATCGCGTCCTCTTCAAGGACCTCGCGCCGAATGAACGGACCGGGCTTTTCACACCTTATACCAACGCCAACGACCGGTACCAGGCGCGGTCTGACGGCGATCGTGTCGCGTTTGCTTATCTCAATGTTGCGCATGTGGATCGCGGCGAGCGCTCAGTCATCGCCCGCATCGAGATGCCCGGCTGGGTAGCGTCACGCCCCGACTGGCTCGACGCGGCACAAGCGGCAATCTACGCCAACTGCGAGCCCACCGCCTATCCGTATGTGCTCGCACGCGCTCACGAGCTGGCGGTGGTCACCCAAGGCGACAAGGCGGAGCTCGACTCGCTGCTGATGCAGGTCATGCTGCGCAACGGAATGGTGCCCGAGATTTCGGTCAAGGCCAGCAACAAGCTCCTGACCGGCCGCACTTCAGGAAGGTGACATGGACGAACAAATCCCGGTCGGGCGCGTCTTGCGCGCCAGCACGTCCGCCTTTACGGTGGGCTGCCGCCAACTGATCGCCGAACAGGATCTGATGACCCCGAAGCTCGGCGCGCTGCTGAAGGCAACCGGCCGCAACGGCCGCGTCGTCTATGGGCTGACGTGCAACGTCACCATCGAGGATGACGCATTTGTCCGCCAATTGGTTGCGGCGGGCGTAGAAAGTGCGGAAATCATCGAAGACCAGCGCCAGAAGCGGCAGGTGCCCATCGTGGTCGAAGTCATCATCGTAGGGCACGGCGATGAGAACGCAGTCTTTCACCGCCTGCCCCCCCAGCCGCCCCGCACGCTGGACGAGATCCACACGTGCAATAACGCGGAATGGGTGCGTTTCACCGAACGCCACGACTGGATCCGGCTGCTGCTTCCCGCGATCGACGCGCCCGTAGACCAGATCATCGTCGCGGCGCTGCGAATGGCGAGCGAGGCGCGGCCGTCGCGCTTGGAACGCGAGCAGTACCTGATCAGCGCGGGCCGGGAGTTGGCTCGCCTGTTGGCATTGGACTTAACCCGCCTGGACGGTATACTCAGGCAGTTACGCTAAATACCATTCTCTCCGAGGAGCAACTTTTATGTCAATCAAGACCTCACTTGACGGTCAAATCGCACTTGTCACGGGCGCGAGCTCCGGCATCGGCATGGCCACCGCCAGTGCGCTGGCAGCAGAGGGCATGCGCCCGATCCTGGCAGCGCGACGCATCGAACGGCTGGAGGAGCTCGCGGCCCAGCTCAAGGAGCTGCACGGCACGGAATCGCTGTGCATCGAACTGGATGTGCGGGACCAGGAAGCCGTGGCTGTTGCCTTCGGGAGCTTACCCCCGGAATGGCGCGCGGTCGAGGTGCTCGTCAACAACGCCGGCCTATCACGTGGCCTCAATCCGCTGCATGCGGGCAGCACGGAGGATTGGGATGAGATGGTTGACACGAACATCAAGGGCTTGCTTTATGTCTCGCGCGCCATCCTGCCCGGCATGGTCGAGCGGGGACACGGCCATGTGGTCAACTTGGGGTCGGTGGCGGGCCGCGATCCCTACGCGGGTGGAACCGTTTATTGCAGCACCAAGGCTGCGGTCGCGATGCTCAGCCGCGCACTGAAGATCGACCTGCTGGGGAGCGGCGTGCGCGTGACGAACGTCGAACCGGGCATGGTCGAGACGGAGTTCAGCACCGTGCGCTTCCACGGCGACGAGGAGCGGGCCAAGAAGGTTTACCAGGGGCTGCAGCCCCTGTCGCCGGAAGACGTGGCTGACGCGATCGTCTGGGCGGTCACCCGGCCGCCGCATGTCAACATCCAGGACATCCTGATCCTGGCGTCAGCCCAGGCCACGGCCACGACTGCCCACAGAAAGACGGAATGATGAACGAGCACAAGCTGAATGAACTTAAGAAACGCCTGACCGGCGTCTATGATCTGCGCAATGCCGGGGCCGTCCTGTACTGGGACCAGACGACTTACATGCCGCCCGGTGGTGCGGAAGGCCGGGGACGCCAGCAGGCACTGCTGGCCCAGCTGGCGCACGAGCGGTTCATCGATCCTGCGAACGGCCGGCTCCTCGATGAGCTCCAGGCCTACGCGGACTCGCTGCCGTACGACCATGACGACGCAGCGTATCTCCGCGTGGCGCGGCGCGAGTACGAGCGCGCGATCAAGGTTCCGCCCCAATTCATCGCCGAGCTGTCCAGCCACCAGAACGAGTCCTACGTAGCCTGGGAACATGCCCGGCCGGAGAATGACTTCGGCAGGGTGCGCCCTATGCTCCAAAAGACGCTGGACCTGAGTCGCCGCTACGCCGAGCATTTCGCGCCCTTCGCCCACGTGGCGGACCCCCTGATCGACGAGGCCGACTACGGCATGACTGCCGCGGTGATCCGGCCCCTCTTTGCGGAGCTGCGCGCGCGGCTCGCGCCCATGGTCGACCGGGTCACCGCCCGGCCCCCGGCGGATGACGCCTGCCTGCGCCAGCATTATCCCGAAACCCAGCAGTGGCAGTTCAACCTGGATGTCGCGCGGCAGATTGGCTACGACTTCCAA
>ENA-UOUL01003848-UOUL01003848.1-bioreactor-metagenome-genome-assembly--contig:-NODE-3848-length-14725-cov-7.263585_pt1 | contig 14725 bp, 12 predicted proteins | sample MGYA00249838_ERZ747220 | MGnify/ENA primary metagenome ERZ747220 (study PRJEB28778, sample SAMN05720191) | bioreactor metagenome | isolation source: Anaerobic biogas reactor | place: USA:Washington...
GTCCACCACCATCAACATGCTGGTGGGACTGGCGCCGCCGACGTCGGGCCGAGCGGCGGTGGCCGGCTTCTCGGTGACGGAGGCTCCCCTCGAGGTCAAGCGGCGCATCGGCGTGGTACCGGAGAAGCTGGGCCTCTACGAGCGGCTTACGGCCGTGGAGCAGATCGAGTTAGTCGGGCGTCTCCACGGGCTAAGCCAAGCCGAGTTGGATCGGCGCGTGGAGCCGCTCCTGGACGCGCTGGACCTGGGTGAGACCGCGGGCAAGATGGTGGTGGACTTCTCGGCCGGCATGCGGAAGAAGACGACCATCGCCGCCGCCCTCATCCATGCCCCCGAGGTCCTCTTCCTGGATGAGCCCTTCGAGAGCGTGGACCCCATCTCCACCCGGGTGGTCAAGGACATTCTGCGCGACATGGTGGACCGGCGCGGCACCACTGTCTTCTTCTCCACTCACGTCATGGACCTGGCGGAGCGCTTCTGCGACCAGATCGCCATCATCAACCGCGGCCGGCTGGTGGCTCAGGGCAGCGTGCAGGCGTTGCGGCGGGCCGCCGGCCTCTCCGAGGAGGCCCCTCTGGAGGACGTCTTCGTTCACATCGTGCAGGCGCAGAGCCGGAGTGGGGCGCATGAGTCGCTCCTTCAGTGGCTGACCGGGCAGGATGAGGCCGGTGAGGGCTGAGATTCGGACGCTCCTCTGGCTGCAGTGGCGGCTGACGCTATCGCTCTTCCGTAGCCGCCGGCCGGACATACTGGCGCGGCTGGGTCGTCTCCTGCTCGGCGTGTTCATGCTCCTCTTCAGCCTACCTGCCTTTGCCGGGATGGCGGCCGGGCTAGGCTTCCTGCTGGCGATGCTGTCGCCCGCGGCGGCCCTGGAGCTCGTCGTCCTTGTGAACGCCGGGCTGCTGCTTCTCTGGCTCGTCCTCCCGGCCAGCTACAACTCGAGCATCGTGGAGCGGTTCGAGGTCTCCCGTCTTCTCATCCATCCGGTGAGCCATCTGGGCCTGGTCGTGGGGAGCAGCCTGGTATCCCTAACCGACGTCTTTGGGGTGATGACGGTCCTGATGGTGGTGGGGCAGGTGGCCGGTCTGGCCTGGCATGCGCCTCTGGCGGTGCCGCTCCTCGCGGCGGCGGCGCTGGTACTCACAGCCGTGCTTCTCTTCTCCGGCCGGATCATGGAGGACGTGTACGACTTGGTGGCCGGAGACCGGCGGCTGCGAGCGGCCATGCTGTTCGTGCTTTCTCTGCCACTTCTGATTCCCGTCTTCGGCAACCTGTTCCTGCAACTCACCGCGCAGGAGTATGGCAGCCTGCGCGAGTGGCTGGCCCCGCTGATCGCGCTTCCGGATCTTAGCGGGCTCAGCTTCGTCGAGAGCACCGAGGCGTTGCTGTTCGCCTTCCGGCCCTCGCGGTTGCTGTTCTGGCTTCCCACCACCTGGGCCTCCGGGGCACTGGCCTACCCCGTTCTGGGTCGCTGGGGAGCAGCCGTCGCGCTCTTGGTACTGGCGCTGGCTGCCGGTCTGGGCCTGCTCTGGTGGCACAGTCGGCTGGTGGCGCGGCTGATGCAGGGGGCGGGGATCCGCCTGCGCACTCAGCGGGTCCGCAGCGAACGCTGGCAGCGGAACTGGCCGGGGCCGCCGCAGCTGTGGGCGCTGCTCCTGAAGGACTGGATCTGCCTGCGTCGCAGCCCGGCCACTGCCCAAGCGCTGGCCATGTCGCCGCTGGTGGCCCTGGGGCTGGGCGTCGTGCCGGTCGTGCTGGTCCGTGGTCTGGCGGCTCCCGATAGTGGCTGGCACCAGACGCTGCCGATCCTGGTGGCCGTTCTGCTAACGGTGGCGGCCAACCTGGCACTGACTTCCATCAGCTCCAACTACTTCGGCACCGTGGATCGCGATGGCCTGGCAACGTTGCTGCTCAGCCCGGTAGACCGGCGCTACGTACTGATCTCCGGCAACCTGGCAGCGCTTGTGCTCGCAATGGCCCTTAGCCTGCTCTTCCTGCTTCCGGTCGCGCTTCTCAGCGGTATGTGGGTGGTGATTGTGGGCGGCCTGGTCCTCGCCCTTCTGCTGAATGTGTCGGCCGCTCCGCTGTACACCCTCGTCGGCATTCTCGGCGCTCGGCGGCAGAATGTGGAGAACTGGAATCAGGACACCGGCAACCTCTGGACGCTACTGGCCTGGCCCTTCGCCATCGCGCCGGCTCTGCTGTTGGTGGTCGTACCCTATCTGCTCTGGCGACCGGCGCTGCTGGTGACGCTTCCCCTGGCCGTCGTCTATGCCGTCGGCCTAAACCTGCTCACGCTCCGGCCCCTGGCGCGCCTGCTGGATCGGCGGGCGGGGCAGATCGTGCAGGCGGTGAGCGAGCAGTCTTAGGTTCGGGGCGCCGAGGCCGGCGTCTCCTCGCGTGCTCTGGGCGCGGTTGGGCCCGGCGGTAGGCTCATCGGTGGGGGCAGACATGCAGGATGCGGTGGCTTTCGATTTCGGCCCGTTTCCGGTGCTGACGACGGAACGGCTGATCCTGCGCGCGCTGACGCCGGCTGACGCCGGGGACGTGTTCGTCTTCTGGGGCGACCCGGAGGTGCAGCGCTTCAACGCCGAGCCGTCGCGTGATTTCGAGGAGACGCGGCAGTTCATCCGGGAGATGCACGCCGCCTACCAAGCCGGAAGATCGGTGATGTGGGCGGTGGCCGAGCGCTGCGACGGCAGAGTCGTCGGCGCGGTGAGCCTGCACGACTGGAGCCGCCGCCACCAGCGGGCCGAGGTGGGCTATACCTTGGCGCGGTCGTGGTGGGGCCGCGGAATGGCGTACGAGGCAGTCGCTGCCGTATGCGCCTTCGGGTTCGACCAGATGGGCCTGCACCGCATCGAGGCGGAGACCATCGCCGATAACCACCGTTCTGTGCGCCTGCTCGAGCGGCTTAGCTTCCAGCGCGAAAGAACCAGGCGCGAGTATTCGCTGGAGGACGACGGCTTGTTCCATCACAGCGCCATGTACGGCCTCCTGGATTATGAGTACCAACGCCCTGAGTGTCTCTAGGTGCACCCTCGGTTCGTCGAGTGTCCTGGAGGACTTCGGGCTCTCGGCCTAGGTTGCGTCTCGGCCGACGGAAGGTAGAATTAGTGTCCGCTGCGATCCACTAGCGCTCCGGGCCTTGACCCCACCGCGGCCGTCCTTGAGGGGGAGTGGGGTCCCGTCTTGCCGCGGTGATCGCGCCTCGAGACACATCCGTGCAGGGGGAGGGTGGCATGAAGAGGGCAGTGATCATTGGCGCCGGAGTGGCCGGCGTTACCAGCGCCGCCCGGCTGGCCAAGGCCGGGTACCGCGTTACCGTGCTCGAGAAGCAGCCCACCCCGGGTGGTAGGTTGGCCGCTCTCCGCCGCGACGGGTTCCACTTCGACATGGGGCCTTCCCTCTTCCTGATGCCCCCCACCTTCGCCGCCACCTACGCCGACTTGGGTGAGCGGATGGAGGACCACCTCGACCTGATCCGCATTGACCCCACCTACCGCGTGCACTTCCACGATAGCACCTCGCTCGACCTCACCGGCGACCTGGCGACGCTCACCGAACGCCTGGAGGCCATCGAGCCGGGGGCAGCCATCGGCCTGACCGACTTCCTCGCCGAGGGGTCGCGCTGCTACCACAAGTCGCTGGGCAACTTCGTGGGCCGCAACTTCTACAACTGGACCGAGTTCTGGAGCCTGTCCAACTTGCCCCTTCTGTTCGAGTTGAAGGCCCTCCAGAACCACTACCGCAACACGGCCAAGCACTTCCGCGACCCGCGGCTGCGTGCCGCCTTCACCTACCAGAACATGTACTTGGGCCTGAGCCCATATGAGGCACCGGCCACCTTCACCCCACTCCAGTACACCGAGTTGGCCGAGGGCATCTGGTTCCCGCGGGGCGGCATGTACCGCATCGTGGAGAGCCTGATGAAGATTGCCGAGGGGCTCGGGGCCGAGTTCGTCTACAACACGCCGGTGGACCAGATCCTGGTGGATGGCGACCGGGCCACCGGTGTTCGCCTCCAAGACGGCGAGACGGTGCCCGCCGACGTGGTGGTAGCCAATGCCGACCTGCCCTACGTCTACTCCAAGCTGCTGCCCAACGATCCCTATGCCGCCAGCCTGCAGAACAAGAAGTACACCTCTTCGGCCTTCGTGTTCTACTGGGGGTTGGAGGGGGCGCCCGATCCGCGCTTGCTGCATCACAGCGTGTTCCTGGCCAGCGACAACTACCGCCAGTCTTTCGACAGCATCTTCAAGGACCTGTCTCTGCCCGTGACGCCTTCCTTCTACATCCATGCCCCGGTTCGCACCGACCCCACGCTGGCGCCGGCGGGCAAGGACGGCATCATGGTGCTGGTGCCGGCCGGGCACCTGAGCGAGTCCGGGACGCAGGACTGGGAGATGCTGAAGGATAGGGCGCGCGAGGGCGTATTCTCCCGGCTGGCCGACATCGGCATCACCGACCTACGCTCGCGCATCCTCTTCGAAGAGGCCATGGAGCCGCTGCGCTACCAGTCCGAGTACAACCTGGCCAAGGGGTCGGCCTTCGGGCTCAACCACCAGTTCAGCCAGATCGGGTACATGCGCCCCCACAACCGGCACAGCCGCTACGGCAACCTCTACTTCGCCGGGGCCAGCACCCACCCAGGTACGGGGGTGCCCCTGGTTATGCTCTCGGCCAAGCTAGCGGCGGAGCGGATCGCCCGAGAGCAGCCTGGGCCATAACCTGCGATCATGACGAGCGCCGAGTCCTGGGAGCGGAGTCTGTTGCGCCTGGCCCGCCTGGAGGAGGCAGAACCGCCCCTCCGTCCGGCCTGCCCGGGGGGCGATGCCGTCCTGGACGAAGCCTACCGGCTGTGCGGCCGAATCACTGCCGAGCACAGTCGGACGTTCAGCCTGGCGGCGGCACTGCTGCCTCCCGCCAAGCGCCGCGCCATGCACGCCCTCTATGCCTTCTGCCGCACCACCGACGATATCGTAGACGAGATGGACGGCAGCCGCGCCGCCCTGGCCGCGTGGGAGCGCGAGGCCCTGGCTGAGGGTCACCATCCGCAGGAGCCGGTGGCGCTGGCCTGGCGAGACGCTGTGGCGCGACACGGCATCCCACCGCTCTACGCTCGACAACTGGTGGAGACCGTGGCGCAGGACCTTTCTGTGGACCGGTACGCCACCTTTGAGGATCTGAGTGTTTACTGCTACGGGGTCGCCGTCACGGTCGGGCTGATGGCCATGCGCATAGTGGGTTACCGTGGGGGAGAGGCGGAACCTAGCGCCATTCGGCTGGGGGTCGCGCTTCAGCTGACCAACATCCTGCGAGACGTGGGCGAGGACTGGCGATCGGGTCGCCTCTACCTGCCCCTGGACGAGTTAGCTCGCTTCGGCCTGAGCGAGGGAGAGGTGGCGGCCGGACAGCTGGACGAGCGCTGGCGCGGCTTCATGGCCTACCAGATCGAGCGGGCCCGGCGGCTATACCGCGATGCCTTGCCGGGGTTGAGCTACCTGCACCAGGATGGTCGCTTTGCCGTGGCCGCGGCGGCAGAGCTGTATCGCGGCATCCTGGACGACATCGAGGCGCACGACTACGACGTGTTCAACCGCCGCGCTCATCTGGGTGGTGGGGCGAAGCTGGCCCGCTTGCCCGGGATCTGGTGGCGGGCCACCACCGGCGCCTACCGCGCCGAGACGATCTGAGCGGAGGGGCCATGAATTTCCTGGCAGTGCTGGTGGTCTTCCTGGCGGCAGCAATCGGGATGGAGGGGGTGGCCTGGGCCACGCACCGCTACGTGATGCACGGGTCGCTCTGGGTGCTCCATGCCGACCATCACCGGCCCAGCGGCCGCGGCCTGCAGCGCAACGACGCCTTCAGCCTGTTCTTCGCCGCGATCGCCATCGCGCTCATCGCCGGGGGAGTGCTGCTGTGGCAGTCGCCGCTGCTGGTTGCGGCGGGCGCGGGCATGACGCTCTACGGTGCCGGCTACTTCCTCTTCCACGACGTGATGTTCCACCGCCGGGTGCGCCGGCTGCAGCTGAAGGCCGGCACCCGCTACCTGCGCCGCATCGTTGCCGCGCACCGGGAGCACCACCGCCACTCCGGCCCGGCTGAGGGTGAGGCCTTCGGCTTCCTCTACGCCCCCGCCCGCTACGATGTCGGCTAGCGGGCGCCGGCTCTTGCACCCGCGCGAGGCAGCCCCGTGACCTACATGCAGTTCCTGCTCGTGTTCATCGTCGCTCCCTGGCTGATTCTCCTCTTCCTGACGGCGCGCGACCGGCGCCGCGGCCGGCAGGTGCCGCCCTGCCTGCGCAACCTGCCCGTCTGGGCCGCCATCGCCCTGCTGTGCCTGGTGGCGCTGGTGTACACCACCCCCTGGGACAACTACGGCGTGGCGACGGAGGTGTGGAGCTACCCGCCGGAGCGGCTGGTGGGCATCACCTTCGGCTGGGTGCCGCTGGAGGAGTACATGTTCTTCGTGCTGGAGACGCTGCTGGTGGGGCAGTGGCTGTTCTTCCTCGCCGGGCGGTTGCCCTGCCCCCCTCCACTGCCGGCCAAGGGCGCCACGCGGGCTCTGCTGGCGCTGATAGCGGCGACCTGGGTGGCGTCGGTGGCGGTGCTGGTGCTGGGTTGGAGGCCGGGGACGTACTCGGCGATCTTGCTGGTCTGGTTCCTGCCTCCGCTCATGCTGCAGGTGGCGGTGGGCGGGCCGGCGATCGTGCGGCACTGGCGACTGGTGCTGCTGGCGCTGGTCCCGGCGTCGCTGTGGTTGGGATCAACGGATGCGCTGGCCATCGGGTCGGGCATCTGGGCCATCAGCGAGGAGCAGACGGTGGGGATCCTGTTCGGGCCGCTCCCGTTCGAGGAGGGGCTGTTCTTCACCGTGACGGCGATGCTGATCGTGGGCGGGCTGGTGGCGGTGCAGGCGGAGGAGAGTCTGCAGCGGCTGCCGCGCTGGGCGGCGCGGTTGTTGGGGAGGTAGGGGTGGGGGCGCACCCGAGACGGCCTCGGCCCCCGAAACGCGTCATAAGGGACCAGCGCTTGGCAGGCTCGTCGCCGGCCGCTATCATCCTGGTATCCTCAGGGTGAGGCCGGGTCCTGGACCTGGCCAGAGAGGCAAGGAGGCGACGATGTCCAAGCGGGAGTACCGTAGAAGGCAGTTCCTAGGATACGTTGGAGGCCTCGCTGGCGCAGCTGCTTTGGCTGCCTGTGGCGCTACACCTGCCGCGGGACCGGCTGAGCCTGGTGCGCAGGAGCGGGTTGAGGCTGCCAGTGAGGTCACGCTCGAGTGGTGGGAATACCCCATGTGGGAGGGCGTTACCGGCCAAGAGACCGTCGGCTTGTCTCAGGACGACCCGAAGCGGGCAGAGTTCACCGCCGCTGACTGGCCGAACTGGGCCGCAGCCGAGTTCGCCAAGGACAATCCCGGCTTCAGCGCTAAGGTCGAGACGCTGACCTGGGACGAAGGCCGTAACAAGCTGACGGTGGCCGCGACCACCGGTGCCGGTCGGCCTCATCTCTTCCTTGAGGACGGGCCGGTCATCATCAAGTTCGCCAAAGTGGGCGCGATGCTTCCGGTGGAACTGTCCGCCGAGGACCAAGAGGACTTCTTCCCCGGGTCCCTCCAGGCAGGCAGTTCCGACGGCAAGCTGTGGTACCGCCCTTGGCTTGCCGGCAGCCGATTTCTGCTCGTGAACCGCGCCATCTTCCAGGAGCGAGGTGTCGAGGACCTGATCCCTACCGAGGGCGATCGGCTCTGGGATTTCGAGCAGTTCTTGGAAGCGGCGTTAGCCACCACTTTCACCCGTGATAGTGGTGAGCAAGTGTTTGGTTACACCTCGCACTTCGCCCACTCAGCGGCCCACTTCTGGGTAGACTCGTTCCTTTGGGGCTACGGCGGCCGGATCTTCGACGAGACGGGCGAGAAGTGCGTCATCAACAGCCCGGAGTGCGAGCAGGGTCTACAGCTCATGGCCGACATGCAGAACAAGCACAACGTCATGCCGCCTGGGTCCGCCGGCCTACAGTCTACCAATGTAGACACCATGTTCTATCAGGGCCAGTTGGCGATGATGCTTGGTAGCCATGGGTCGTCGCGCGCGATCAGAATGGCCAAGGAAGACGGCACTATCCCGAACCCGGACGCCATCGACATCTACCCGATCATGTTCCCGTCCAAGCTGCCGGACATCCAGCCCAGTGTATACACCGTGTTCATGGGCTTTGGGCAGTTCGACACTGGGACCGATGTCGAGAAGGCCACCGCCGCGCGTTTCGTGGACTTCATCACCAACACGGAAAACGCCAAGGCGCCTCTGGCAGCGAATCTTCTCCCGTGTCGTAAGTCGAGCTCGGATGTGTTTGAAGGCGACGAGTTCATGCTGTATGCCCTCCAGGCCATGAACTTCGGTCACGAGGATACCCTGAGCCCGTACTACGATGCCTGCAACAGGATCCTCAACCCTATGTGGCAGGCTATCCTCTCGGCCGAACGTACGCCGAAGGAGGCGCTGGCGGAAGCCGAGGAGCGCTGCAACGATCTCATTGCTGAGATCCAGAGCGCCTGACAGAGTAGTGGACCTAAGTAGCCACTGCTGAATGGGCTGGTGGGGGATGGGCTCGCGACGCCATCCCCCACGTTTCTCGTTCGGCCCAGACTGGGAGGCACACAAGTATGGTTTCATCGATGGCCGAAACCTGGCGGCGACACCGGGAGGCCTATCTCCTGTTGGCGCTACCCCTCGCCATTATCGTCATATTCCGTGTTCTCACGGTAGGGGGAGCGTTCTGGATCAGCGTGGTCCGCTACGGCCCACGGGGCGCACCCTTCGTAGGGCTGGCTAACTACGCCGCGACGCTACAGGATGACCTGTTCTGGCGTTCCATGTTCAACACTCTCTACTACTCTGTCGGCGTCGTTCCACTCGGCATCGCCGTATCGCTTGGGTTGTCGCAGCTGATCTTCAACCTCGGCCGGCGCACGCAGATGTTCTACAAGGCGGCGTTCTACCTCCCCATGGTTGTCTCGGGCGTGGTGATGTCGCTGGTGTGGCTGTGGATGTTCGATCCCGTCTATGGTCTGCTGAACTGGCTGTTCCAGCAGGTGGGGCTGGAACCACTGCTGTGGCTCAGGAGTCCGAAAACGGCGATGCCGTCACTGATTCTCATGGCGGTGGCGACCGGACAGGGCGCCTCCATAGTGCTACTCACAGCGTCGATGGGGAGCATCCCAGACCCTCTCTACGAGTCTGCTCGGGTAGATGGGGCGAACGGCTGGCATGAGTTCCGGCATATCACCGTTCCGCTGCTTCGTCCGACGATCCTCTACCTTCTCATCATGGGAACGATCGGCTCGTTCCAGGTGTTCAACTCAATCTACGTGATGACTTCCGGTGGCCCCTATCATGCCACTGAGACGGCCGTCTATCTCCTCTATACCTATGCGTTTCAGATGCTGAACTTCAGTCGCGCCAGTGCCATCGGAGTGATTCTGGCGGTGATACTGGCCCTTGTCTCGGCTCTTCAGTACCGATTCGTGGCCCGGGGTTCCGTCGAGTACTAGGCTGCCGGCACCCTAGCAACAGCAGGTCTCAGACGGAGCTCAATGCCCGACGTGGGCCTGGACGACACGGCGCAATGGAGGACTCGTGAACGATTCGCAACCAGCCTTGGCGGCGAGCAGGAATCCGTCCGGGGCGGCGCTAGAACCGAGGACACGACGCAGAGGGCGCAGGACATCCGCTACCCGCGTGATAGCCTTCCTTCTGCTCACACTCTGGGCCCTGGTCAGTCTATTCCCCCTCTACTGGGTGTTCGTGACTGCCCTCAGCCCCCCGTCCGTGGTGATGTCGACACCACCGCGTCTGATTCCTGATCCGCCGACACTGGTCAACTTCGTGCGGCTCTTCGGCCGCAGTCAGATCTTCGGCTGGCTGGCCAACTCCGCCATTGTGTCTGTCACGGTGGCTCTGTCGAACATACTGCTCGGAACGATGGCCGGTTATGTCCTGGCGAAGAAGCGGTTCCCGGGGGCCTCCATCGCCTTCTGGATCGTGATCTTGACCATGATGATCCCTGGTCAGGCGACGCTTGTTCCCATGTACTTGCTGGTCAATAAGCTCGGCTGGCTGGACTCTCTGAGGGCCGTGATCGTGCCCGACCTCGTCATCGCGTTCTCCATCTTCCTGATGAAGCAGTACCTTACGAGCTTCCCGACGGAGATGATCGAGGCCGCGAAGCTTGATGGCGCGGGAGAGCTGCGCATCCTGCTCCAGGTTGTTATGCCGGTTGCCAAGCCGGGGATCGCCGTGCTGGGGATATTCACGTTCGTCGACTACTGGAACGGGTTCTTCTGGCCCCTGCTTGTTCTGAGCAGCAGCGAGAACCTGACGATCCAGGTAGGGTTGTCCACACTCCGCTTCCAGTTCACTACCGACTTCGGGCTCTGGAACGCCGGTGCCGTGTTCGCCATGATTCCAGTGTTCATTGTCTTCTTCTCGTTCCAGCGTTACTTCCTGCGCGGCATCACCATCGGAGCAATCAAGGGCTAGTACCGACGCCGCGATGGCGGCCGGTGAGGAGACTGCACATGCCAACCGAGCTCATTTTCGTCGGGCCTAGAGAGCTTTCCTTCCGCGAGTACCAGTTGCCGGATACCCTCGCCCCGCGCGAGGTGCGTGTCCGGACCAAGTACTCCGGGATAAGCCACGGGACCGAGATGAACATCTACCGCGGCACCGCACCCTCGTTTCACAAGAGTCTGGTGGACGGACTCTACTCCGAGGGTCCCGCCGCCTGGAGCTATCCCATGCCGTACGGCTACGAGGAAGTCGGCCGGGTGATAGAGGTCGGTTCCGAGGTCACGGAGGTCAAGGAAGGCGATCTCATCGCCTCTGCCTACCACCACCGCGAGGAAACGATTCTGGACATCGATCAGCAGAGTTACTTCAACGTGGTTCCAGCGGGAATGGATCCGGCAAACGCCATCTTCCATGCTCTTGGCTCCGTTGCGCTCGACGCCTACCTGAGTTCCGAGATCCGGCTCGGCGAAAGTGCGGTGGTGATCGGACTCGGTGTGATCGGTCAGTTCATCGTGGAATTGTGCCGACTAGGTGGAGTCAACCCGATCATCGCCGCTGATCTGCTCGAGGGTCGGCGCGATAAGGCCATGAGGCTCGGCGCAACGCACCAGATCGACCCGCGGCAGCAGGATGTTGCTCGCACGGTGCGGGAGATCCTGGGACGCCGGGGGGCGGAGGTGGTGTTCGACGCCACCGGATCATACCGAGGTCTGCAGGAGGCCATACGCTGCGGGGCGCCCATCTACGGTCGGGCCATGGCTGTGGGTTGGTATCAGGGCGAAGGCATTGGGCTGCGGCTGGGCGAGGAGTTCCATCACAGCTCGTTCGGCGCCGGCGGCACCTGTCAGATCCGAGCCAACAATCACCGTGTGCCCCCGGCACCGGCTCGAGCGTGGGACATTCGCCGAGTGGTGAACACCTTCTTCGGCCTGATGGCCGCCGGCAAGGTCGATCTGGAAGGGCTGATCTCGCACCGGATTCCTTTCCGCGAGGCCGCTAAGGCCTTCGAGCTGGTCGACAAGCACACGGACCAGGTCAGCAAGGTCATCCTGGAGTTTGAGGACTAGGGATCTGGCGTAGAAGGCCTCCCGACCCCAAGGCCTGATCCCACATGGCCGATGGGTCGGGGGCCTCCTTTCCTAGACCTCCCTCCCCAACTGCGCTAGTCTGTCTCTCATTCGGACTAGTCCATCCCCGGGAGGACCCCATGTCCAGCCCACAGACCGCTCCCTACGGCTCCTGGAAGTCGCCCCTCTCCGCCGCCATGGTGGCCCAGGCGGGCATCCGCCTAGCCGACGTCCGCCTCGACGGCGAGGACGTCTACTGGCTGGAGGGTCGCCCGGCCGAGGGCGGGCGCAACGTCATCGTGAGGCGCAGCCCGGACGGCGCCATCGCCGACGTCACCCCGGCCGGCTTCAACGTGCGCACCCGGGTGCACGAGTACGGCGGCGGCGCCTACACCGTCCGCGGCGGCACCATCTTCTTCGCCAACTTCGCCGACCAGCGGCTCTATCGGCAGGAGCCGGGCCATCCGCCCGTGCCCATCACCCCGGCGGCGCCCTACCGCTACGCCGAGATGCTCCCCGACGTGGGCCGGCACCGTCTCATCTGCGTGCGCGAGGATCACAGCGACGGCGATGGCGAGGCGGCCAACGCCATCGTCGCCCTGCCGATGGACGGTGCCAGCCCGGCAGAGGTGCTCGCCGCCGGCCACGACTTCTACTCCAACCCGCGCCTGAGCCCTGACGGCGCCCAGTTGGCCTGGCTCGCCTGGGACCACCCCAACATGCCCTGGGACGACATCCGCCTCTACGTGGCCCCGATCCTGGACGACGGCAGCCTCGGCCGGGCGGAGGCGATCCCGCCGGCGGCCAGTCCGGAGTCCTTCTTCCAGCCCGAGTGGGGTCCGGACGGCGACCTCTACTTCGTTGCCGATCGCACCGGCTGGTGGAACCTCTACCGCTGGCGGGACGGCGACGTGGAAGCGCTATGGCCGATGGAGGGAGAGTTCGGTGTCCCCCAGTGGTCCCTAGGGGTGTCTACTTACGCCTTCGATGGTGCCGGCCGGATCGTCTGCACCTACGGCGACGCCGCCGGAAGGCACCTGGCCGCGCTGGACCCGGGCACTGGGCAGGTCGAGGCAATCGTCGACGCGTATTCGTCCATCGGCTACCTGCGCGCGGCGGGCGGCATGGCCTGCTTCGTGGGCGCCACTCCGGTCGATCACGCCGCCGTGGTCGAGGTGGACCTGGACAGCCGTCGCCCGCGCCTTCTCCGGCGGTCCTCCGACGTGGCGATCGACCCCGGGTACCTCTCTCCTCCCGAACCCATCGACTACCCCACCGCGGACGGCTCGACGGCGCACGCCCTGTACCTCGCCCCGCGTAACCGCGACTACAACCCTCCCGTGGGCGACAAGCCGCCCCTCATCGTCACTATTCACGGCGGTCCCACATCGGCCACGTCCACCGCCCTGGACCTGGACACACAGTACTGGACCAGCCGCGGCTTTGCGGTGGTGGCGGTCAACTATCGAGGGAGCACGGGTTACGGCCGCCAGTACCGGGATGCCCTCCAGGGCCAGTGGGGCGTCGCCGACATCGAGGACTGCGAGCACGCCGTGCGCTACCTGGTGGAACGCGGTGACGTCGATCCCGAGCGGGTGGCCATCAGGGGCGGCAGCGCCGGCGGCTACACCACCCTGCGCGCCATCACCAGCAGCGACGTCTTCAAGGCCGGCGCCAGCCACTTCGGCATATCCGACCTGGAGCTGATGGTACTGGAGACGCACAAGTTCGAGTCGCGCTATCTGGACGGCCTCATCGGTCCCTATCCGGAGCGGCGCGACCTCTACCTGGAGCGATCCCCCATGTACGCGCTGGACCGCCTGTCCGTGCCGGTGATCTTCTTCCAGGGCCTGGAGGACGCGGTAGTGCCGCCCAACCAGGCCGAGGTTATGGTCGAGGCCCTGCGACAGAAGGGCCAGCCCGTCGCCTACGTCGCCTTTGAGGGGGAGCAGCACGGCTTCCGCAAGGCGGAGAACATCGTCCGCTCTCTGGAAGGAGAGTTGTACTTCTACTCGCGCGTGTTCGGCTTCGACCTGGCCGAGCCCATCGAGCCGGTGGAGATAGCCAACCTATGAGCAGGGGAGGCGGCGGGTTGAACTTGTTCGACCTGACGGGAAAGAAGGCACTCGTGACCGGAGGCAGCCGCGGACTCGGGCACGGCATGGCCGAGGGCCTGCGGGAGGCGGGCGCGGAGTCGGTGCTGCCGTTCGTGCTCTGGCGCCGCCCCTGACCCGCCGTCCCGATCCGCCCCCATCTCCATCTGTTCTCCAGGAGTGCAGGTCCACCCTCAGTTCCGGGACACAGAACGGGGTCAGGCGGGGTGTTGGCAGGTGGGGCACCAGTAGGTGACCCGGGCCAACTCGCCGCGGACGTCGCTCGAGATCCTGGTGCCGCAGCGGCGGCAGGGGGACCCGCGCCGCCCGTAGACGGCGAGGCCCTCGGCGACCGTCCGCCGGCGACCGGGGCCGAGGTTCGCTCGGAGCAGCCGCGCGGCGGTGCGGACGAGCCGCTCGCGGGTCGCCTCGTCGACGCGTCCGAGCGGGACGAACGGGTCGACCCGCTCGTGCCAGCAGACCTCGGACTTGTAGACGTTGCCGACACCCGCTGCGACGCGCTGGTCGAGCAGCGCCTCGCCGATGCTGAGCGGGAGGATCGCCGGATCGCGCTCGCTCGCCCAGCGCGCGACGGGCGGCGCGACGAGATCGGGCGCGCAATGCGGATGCGACATGGGCACTCGATCGGTCACGCCGGTGATGGAGTAGTAGGCGACGCCCGGCGCGTCGGGGAAGGCCTCGGCGAATTCCTCGGTGGCCTCGGCCGTCATGCTGAGGAGCGAGGTGTAGAGGCTCGTGGTGTCGCCGATCTCGTCCCAGACGAGCGGGAAGAAGGTCTTCACCACGAAGTTCACCACCGCCTCGATCGTGGCCCCGTCCTCGAGGAGCGCGCGCGCGATGTCGACCGCGGGGGTGCCGTAGTGTGGCGATGCCACCGAGAGGACCGCCTCGACGAGGTCGGGGCGCGTGCTCGCCACGTAGCGGATGTCGAGGCCGCCCTGAGAGTGTCCGACGATGATGAACTTGGCGT
>ENA-UOUL01003852-UOUL01003852.1-bioreactor-metagenome-genome-assembly--contig:-NODE-3852-length-14717-cov-4.227664_pt1 | contig 14717 bp, 13 predicted proteins | sample MGYA00249838_ERZ747220 | MGnify/ENA primary metagenome ERZ747220 (study PRJEB28778, sample SAMN05720191) | bioreactor metagenome | isolation source: Anaerobic biogas reactor | place: USA:Washington...
CGCCCTCGGCACGGGCGAGCCCGCCGGCGACGCCCCGGAAGAGGCCGGTTCCGCCGAGGCGGACGAGGCGCGGACCGGGCGTGAGACGGTACGGGCGAGCGTGACCTTCCTCGGCGCCGACGGGCCCGTGACGCTGCCCGGTGCCGAGACGGTCGAGCTCGTCCCCGACGAGGTCGTCGACGTCGACCTCGGGGGGCTGCCCGCGGGGGAGTACGCCGTCGTCGTCGAGGCCGAGCAGCCCGTCGTCGCAGGGACTCGGGTCGCGCGCATCGGCTCGCCCGCCGAGCCGGGCGACGCCGCGCCGGTCGAGCTCGCCTGGACCCCGGCGACGCCGCTCGGCGACGGGGGGATCCTCGCGCTGCCCGCGGGCCTGTCGGCCACGGCCGTGGTCGCTGCGGTGCCCGAGTCGCTCTCCGCGCCGACCGGGGTCCGTCGCGGCGTGCTGCGCGCCTACGACGAGGCGGGTGCGCAGGTCCTCGCCGAGGACGTCCTCGTGACCGCCGGGGCGGCCCTCGCCGTCCCGCTCCCGAGCGGCGCCGCCGCGGTCGAGCTCGAGGTCGAGGCCGCGGACGACGCCGTCACGGGCGGTGCCGGGCTCGTGTGGGGCGTGGTCGGCGAGGCGGTCGCGCCCGACGGGGCGTTCGTCTCGACGCTCTCGGTCCCCGTGCGCCCCGCCGTGGTGGACACGGTCGCGGTGCGCGAGGGGCAACGGCTCCCGCTCGACTGAGGCGCGGTCAGGGGCGCAGGGGGTCGGGCGTCGTACCGGACGGCGGCGGTTCGCCGACGGCGGCGGTTCGCGGACGGCGGCCGTCCTGGATGTGCGAGGCGGGCTCAGGCGCCGTCGCCCGCGTGCGGGTCGACCTCGTGCGGCTCGCGGCCCAGCATGTGGGCGACCTGCTCGACGACGACGACCCGCACGAGGTCGGCGAGGTCCGCGGCGTCGATCGCGCGCGACTCGATCGGCCGTCGGTAGACGACGATCGTCGGGTCGAGCCCCGGCTCGGCGGGGAAGAAGCGCCCGAGCGGCACACCGCCGTCCTCCCACGGTGCGGGGTTCGAGGGCGGGACGTCCTCGACCGCGAAGCGCGTGCGGTGCAGCTGGGCGCTCCAGCGCATCTCGAGGCGCTCGACGGCGTCGAGCACGTGGTCCTCGAAGATCTGTGCGCGCGTGCGGTATGCGGGCATGTTGTGCGGGAACAGCGGACCGCGTAGGCCTCGGCCGCGGCGTCGATGGCGCGGTTGGTCTCAGCCGCCGTCGAGAGCGGGGTCTCGGCCAGGGTCTGGCCGGTGCTGGGGTTTTCGACCGGAATGTAACCTGAGTTCTCCGGGTCGATCCACTTGCCGTTGACGTAATTTCGCATTCGCGTTGGAGCCATGATTTGTCCTTTTCTGGATGGTCGTTGGAGCCATGATGAATGCACAGCCGGTCGGCATCGCTAACTCAGACGGCCGTTGTCATTGGTCGGCGACGGCCTGCTTGGCCGCTGCGATGATGTTCTCCACATTGACGCCGAATTTGCTGAAGATCGCCTCGTTGTCGCCCGATTCGCCGAAGCAGTCGGGAAAGCCGAGTCGCGTGAGGCGGCATGGTGCGTATTCGGTCAGGACTTCGGCGACCGCGCCGCCGAGGCCGCCGAGGCGGCTGTGGTTCTCGACCGTGATGACCCGGCCGGTTTCGCGGCTGGCGGCGACGATGGCCGCCTCGTCGATCGGCTTGATCGTGGGCATGTGGATCATTCGGACCGCGATGCCTTCCTTGTCCAGTTCCCTCGCCGCGGTCAGGGCTTTGGGCGTCATCATGTCGGTCCCGATGATGGTCAGGCGGCTGCCCTCGTGCAACCGGTACGACCGGCCGATCTCGAACCGGTGCGCTGCGTCGAAGATGACCGGGACCGGGCAGCGTATCGTCCGCACGTACACCGGGCCTTTGAACGCAGTCGCGGCGTGGACCGCCAGTTGCGTTTCGTACGGATCGCCCGGGCAGATCACGGTCATGTTAGGCATGCACCGCATCACCGCGATGTCCTCCACCGACTGGTGGGTGGCGCCGGCTTTACCGGTGGGAATGCCGCCGTAGGCCCCGTTGAGTTTGACGTTCATCCGCGGGTAGGCGACGCTCACCCGCACCTGGTCGACCGCTCGCTTGGCCAGGAACACCGCGAAGGTCGAAACCCACGGAACAAAGCCCAGCGTGCTCATGCCGGCGGCGGCGCTCACCATGTTCTGCTCGGCGATGCCCATCTGGTAGAAGCGGCCGGGATACGCCTTTTTGAAGGCGACGGTCTGGGTGCTGGCGCAGACGTCGGCGTCGAAGACGACCACTTCGGCGTTTTGTTTGCCGAGTTCGACCATCGCTTCGCCGAAGGCCGCTCGCGGCGCCACCATGTCACCAACGTTCATCGCCATGCTTGGAGACCCTTCCTATGCACTGCCTTCGATTTCGGCGAGGGCTTTTCGCCTCTCGTCATCATTGGGCGCCTTGCCGTGCCATTCGTATTTGCCTTCCATGAACGAAACGCCCTTGCCCTTGACCGTTCGGGCGATCACCGCCACAGGTCCGTCGGCTGCCGATTGCTTCGCCTGTGCCAGGGTTGAGACGACCTCCTGCATGTCGTGGCCGTCGCAGGTCAGCGCCCGCCAGCCGAAGGCCTCCCACTTGGCGGCGAACGGTTCGAGACCCAGAGTCTCGGCCACGGTGCCGGCGAGTTGGACGCCGTTGCAGTCGACGATCGCGATCAGTCCGCGCAGCTTGCGTGCTCCGGCCCACATCGCCGCCTCCCAGACCTGCCCTTCCTGACACTCGCCGTCGCCGAGCAGCACGTAGACGTTGAAATCCAGGCTGCGTCGTTCGCCGCCAAGGCGCATGCCGATCCCGGCGGAGAGTCCTTGCCCCAACGAGCCGGTGGACATGTCCACGCCCGGCGTCTTGAGCATGCACGGATGGCCCTGGAGCATCGAGTCGATCCCGTCGAATTCCCGAAGCCGTTCCCGCGGGAAGTAGCCGCGTCGGGCCAGCGTGCAGTAGTAGCCCGGACTGGCGTGGCCCTTGCTGAGGATGAAGCGGTCGCGTTGCGGCCATTCCGGACGGGCTGGGTCGATCCGCATCAGCTCGAAATACAGCGATACCAGGATTTCGACCTCCGAGAGCGAGCCACCGGTGTGGCCAGCCCCGGCGTCCGCGACGGTGTTGATGATCATCCGACGGATTTCGCGGCAGATGCTTTTCAGTTCATCCGTCCGCTGCGCCGACTGCTTGTCCTTTTCCGATAGACCTTTCACCGCGTGAGCCTCGCGTTTGTGGTTTTGGTTGCTACGTTCCGATCTGGTGGCGCAGGGCCTGGACCTCGTGGCACCAGTTGCCGACGTTCCACCGTCCGAAGACTCCCATGCCGCCGAGTTCGTCTTCGCCGAAGTAGACCGGCACGTGGATCAACGTCAGGCCTTTGTACGCCTTTGCCTCGTTCAGTTGTTTGACCAGTTCGTCCGTGCCGCCGTCCACGGTCACGCCGCGGACGCCTTTGACCGAGCGGGCCCACGCGGCGTAGTCCACTTCGACCGAATCACTGCTGGCGTAGACGTTGCCGTACTGGGCCGTCTGCAAGCCGCTGATCGCGCCCATCCGCCGATTGTCCAGCAGGACGATGCAGCCGATCGCGCCGTGCTCGACGGCGTCGATCAGGATCTGCGGGTTCATGGTGAACGAGCCGTCGCCGGAGAGGGCCAGGCCGAAGAATGGTTGGTCGGCCACTGCGGTGGTCAGCAGGGCGCAGACGCCAAAGCCCATGTAGCTGGCCCCGGTCTCGGTGAAGGTCTGGCCAAGGCGCTCATCCTCGACGATCTGAAAGCCGTTGGCCTGAACGTCGCCTGCGTCGAAGAACGTCACCGCTCCGGCCGATCGCGCCCAGTCGGTGGCGGCTTTGATCGCCGCCGGCTGGGTGAGCACCTCTCGCTTCCAGACCGGATCGAACAGCCGCGCGGCGCCGTAGCGTTGGGCTTTGAACGCTTCCCACTCCCGCTTCTTTTCGGCGCAGGCTTGGAACCACGGCGTGGAGCGGCTGCCCTTGTTGACACCCTTTGCGAGGAGAGTCTGGCACAGCTTTTCCAGCGTCGCCTTGGCGTCGCCCACCATGCCGATGGTACGGCCGTAGTGCATGGCCGTTTCGGCGTCCGCGTCGATGGCGATCACACGCCGCACCTTCGGGTATCCGGTGCGCGAGCAGTCCGACTGGCAGACGAAGCGCGTTCCGATCGCGACCAACACGTCCGCCTGTTCCATCGCCCAATTGCCGCACAGGCTGCCTTTCGATCCGCCCACCGTCATGTTGCGGGGGTGGGCATACGGGATGACGCCGGAGACGAGCGGACTGGTGACGGCCACGCCGTCGGTCAGTTCCAGCAGTTCCTGAACTTCACGGCCGGCGTGCCGGGCGCCGCCGCCGATCTTGACCACCACGCGGTCGGCGGTGCGCAGGATCTCAACCGCCTCGTCGTAGCGTCCGTCGTCCGCCGCCGGTCCGAGTCGCGGCGGCGATCCAACCGGCAACTCGTCGAGGTTGAACCCTTCGATCACGCAGCACTGGGTGTTCATCGGCATCAGCAGGAAAAACGGCCCGGCGCGGTGCGGATCGTCAACCCGGTTCAGTCCGCGCCGAAGCGCGGTCGGCACCGCGCCCGGCGTGTGCAGCGTGTAGGCTGAGCCCATCGTCTGGCCGAGGCGCAGGAAGAGCCCTTGTTCGGGCTTGGGGATTTGCTGCATGTTCGGGCCTTCGTCCTCGGTCGTCTCGTCGCCGAAGAGGTACCAGACGCCCAAGCCGTCCGACGCGGCGGCGAGCGACCCGGTCATGGCCTGTAGCGCACCCGGCCCGATGGAGGTGACGACCGCTGCCTTCTCGCCGGTCACCCACCGCAACGCCGCCGCGGCGTGCGACGCGGCGATCTCATTTCGGACCGCGAACGTCCGGACCACGCCAGCCGCCTCGTAGACCCGCAACACCTCGCCGATCTCGGTCGAGCCGTGGCCGAACACGCTGAGGAACTTGCGGACGTTCTGACGGACCAAGCCGAGCACCAGCGCCTCGGAGACGGTCATGTCGGCGCGGCGGGAAAGGGCGCCGCAGCGATAGGCCTCCTCGAAACCGCCGGCGTCGGTGATCGCCTGCGCCCGTTGTTTCCGCGCGTGGACCAGTTGTGCGTACTGCTCGGGTTTCACTCGTTGGAATCTCCTGTTGTCGGGACGAGGCGGAAACCCAACTCGGCCGAGAGGGCCAGCGCCTCGCGCCGGACCCGTTCGCCGTGGTCGGTCATGGCCTGCTCATCGATCCGTTCCTTCGGTCCTGAAATTCCGATCGCCCCGATAATCCGGCTGCGGAAATCGAAGACTGGGCTGGCCAGGCATCGCACGCCGGCGCGGTACTCCTCCCAGTCGCGGGCGAGCCCGGTTCGCATGACCGATCCCGTCTCCTCGGCCAGTTGGCCGTATGTCGTTACCGTGCGTTCGGTATGCCGCTTGAGCGTCTCGCTTCGGACCGCCGTCCGAAGTTCATCTTCGGTCATGCCCGCCAGCAGGGCCTTGCCCAGGGCAGTGCAGTAGAGCGGTTCGCTGCTGCCCGACCGGCTGGTCACGCCCACCGCGTGGCTGCCGAACTCGTGGTCGACCAGCACCACCGCCCGGTCGCCCAGCACACCCAGATGCGCCGTCTCGCCCGTTTCACGGGCCAGGCAGACCAGGTGCCGGCGGGCCAGATCCCCCAGCCGTCGTCGGCCGGCCAGGCGGCCCGCAAGGTCAAAGACCCGCTCGTCGAGCAGGTAGCCGCTCGACTCCGGCTCCTGTCGCACATAACCTCGTTTGGCCAAAGTATTTACGAGCCGATAGGCACTGCTCTTTTCGACTTCGAGGAGCCGCGCCATCTCGGTCAGCCGCACCGGCCGTTCCTGCTCGGCGATGTACTCGAGGAGCTGCAGACCCCGATCCAGCGACTGTATTCTCTGTCCAATCACCGTCATGGCTATACCTTCCTTCTTTGCGTGCAGTGTAACGGATCGCCGGGTGTTCCGCAATACGGTAGTCTGTTACTTATGATGCAACATCCGTTAGACATAAATGAGGAAGATCGCCCATGTTGCCGCAGGAGTCCCTACCGATGTTGGCCGATGAGGCGTGCAGGACCGCTGACGGCGGCGAGCGACCGGTGTCTCCGGGCCGTTTGAGCGCAGCCGTTGTTGTGGTCGTCATTGCCGCCCTGCCGGCTTTGCACGCAGCCCATACGAGCCGCTCTTACGGCGTCGAGAGCTTCAAGGTCAACGCGTCGGACGCCCTGATCTTCCGGAGCGCGGCGGAGCTGCTGGCGCAGGGGCGATCGCCTTACGATGTGCAGGTTCAGCGTCGGCACATCGCCGAGACTTGGCTTGACGGTCAGGATCCGCCGTACTCGCTGCCGTTCGCGTATCCGCCCAACGCACTTCCGCTGTTCATGTTGTGCCTGGTGGGTCCACCGCGGTTGGGGTTTGTGCTCTTTGTTGCGGTGGGAACCTTGTTGATGCTGGCGGCTGCGTACCGGCTGGCGGGGCGGTTTTCGCGACATTCGTGGGAACGTACGATCATCGTCGTCGGGACCGGATTTGGCGGCGCGGCGATCTTCAACGCCATGCTCGGCCAAACGGGGGCTTACCTGGGTGCAGCCGTCTTTGCCTATGCCGCGTGCTATCGCAAGGCGCCGGGCTGGGCCGGAGTCGCGCTGGGATTGATGGCGTTCAAGCCGCAGTACGCCCTGTTGCTGGGCGTAGTGGCGTTGGTGGATCGGCAGTGGCGGACGGTCGCGGCTGCGGCGGCGACCTTCGTGGCGTGCAGTGTGTTGAGCGGTCTGCTCTTTGGCTTTGACCAGTGGGCGGCTTTTCTTGACGCCGTTCGGTCGTTCAACTACACCGCCGATTACATGTGCAACTGGATCGGCATCACGCATCGGCTGTATCCGGGCGAGCTGCGGAGCTTGTATGCAGCGGGAACATTTGTGATGCTGATCGGAGTCGTGGGTGTGGCTGCGTACTGCGCTCTGGACACCCGCGGCGCCAGCCGTTCGATGCGGCATCTTGCCGTGGCAATCGCTCTGGCGACGCTGGTCAGTCCGAACACGCATCCGTACGATTTGATTATCTGGCTCGTTCCGGTCTGCGTGGCGGCGGGCGCTCGGCCGAGGGTGCCGTTATGGGCGGCGGTCTTTGTGGCCGGTTTCGCCGTTACCGTGATGTTGGCGATGGGAGTGCGCTGGATGTTGCCGTTGATATCCTGTGCACTGCTGGTGTCTGCCGCGCGATCGGTGTGGGAGGATGATTCTCCATCGCGGATCGACACGGTGAAGCAGCGCGCCGGCTGATTGTCGCGTGCCGGCTCAGGCGTTGCCGAGTTTTTCGATCATGGCTCTGGGGATCGGCTGGATCGTTTCGCCGCCGCGGACGATGGTCTCGCAGACCATTTCGAAGAAGACCGCCCGCTGAATCGTCTCGTTGAAGTCTTTGCCGACGGTGATCTGGCCGTGGTTCTGCAGGATGCCGACGTTGTGGCCGGTCATCGCCGCGATCACGGCGTCGGCGAGCTCTTTGCTGCCGGGAAGCAGAAACGGGATCGTGGCGACCGGGCCGAGATAGTAGGGCGCTTCAGGCAGGACGCAGTAGTCGACCGGTTCCTTTCGGCAGGTCAGCACCGTGGCGAAGGGCGTCTGGAAATGTATCACCACGTTAATATCGGGACGCGCGCGGAGGATACCGGCGTGGAAGGCGATCTCGATGGTCGGCTTGGGACCTTGGACGGGTGCGCCGTCGGCGACGCGGCAGACCGTCACCTGATCGGCGGTCAGGTCCGACAGCCACGACTTGCTCGCCGAGACCAGCATCAGGCCGTTATCGATCCGCCAGGAAGCGTTGCCGCTGCTGCATTTCATCAGGCGATAGTCCCGCGCGGCGCGCCGGCATTGAGCCACGAAGTGTTCGATCCGACTATCATCTATGGCGGTCATTTTCGGTCCTCAAGGATCAGGATGCACGATCAGCAACGAAGCGACGGGTGGAGCGCACCTGCGGCAGGCACCACCCTCGCTGCGTTTTTCGTCGTCGGCCGTGGAGCAACTACGGCATGACCTTGTTCATGTAGTCGACGCTGCGGGGGACGCCGGTCTGTTCGTCTTCCGGGCCTTCGTATTCGAGGGCGATAAAGCCGTCGTAGCCGATCTTCTGGAGTTCGGCGATGCAGGCTGGATGGTCCACGTCGCCGTCGCCGACGGTGCACGCTTCAATGGTCCAGCCCCACGGCTTGGTCTCGTCCTTGACCTTGCGGAAGTCCTTGAAGTGGACGTAGGCGCAGTACTCGGCGGCGACCTTGGTACCGACGTGGCCTTCCTGTCCGCCCTGCATGTAGTTGCCGACGTCAATGGTGGCCCGCAGCAGCGGCGAGTTGACCGTCTTGATCACGTCCACCTGCTCTTCGCCGGTGCAGGGCAGTCCGCCGTGGTTTTCGAGGGCGAAGACGATGCCGTGCTTCTCGGCTTCGCGCAGGATGATCTCGAGGGCGTCGAGGATCCGCTGACGGCCCTTGGCCTTGGCGGCGGCGTCCAGGCGCTGCTCGGGCGGCAGGTGGCCGCCGAATATCCGCGAGACGGGCGCGCGGACCTTGTCGATCACGGGAACCCAGTTTTTGACCGCATCGACCTGCTGCTTGAATTTGGCTGGATCGTCGGTGTTGAAGTCGTTGGACATCGAGAGGCCCGAGAGCACCAGGCCGTGCTTGCCGATCGCGTTGAGGATCAGCGATGGCGCCTCGGCTGGGGTCTTGAGGTAGCGCACGTGGAAATCGACGCCTTCGACGCCGAGATTTCGGACTTCCTCGGCGAGGCGATTGGCGTCCCACTTCTCGGCGTCCCAGCGACGATGGAAGCTATAGTGGCAGATGGCCTTCTTCATGACGGACTCCTGTGGAGATCAAACCGGGCTGAGCTGGTGGCACTTCTCCAGGATCGCGATCTGACGACGCACGCTTTCGGGCGTGATGTGCAGCGGCTTGGCGTTGCGGATCGTCTCGTAGAGGTCACGATAGAAGCAGGTGGCTTCGCCCGGGAAGTCGTTGGATTTTTCCCACTTCTCCTCGGTCCAGGTCAGGTCTTCGCGGTTGTAGCTGCGATCGGGCGTCGACGTGCGGTCGATCGGGCGCGGCGGCATCTTGGAGAAATCGACGTACTTCCATTCCAGTTCGCCCATCGTGCCCTTGAGGCCGCCGGAGCTGCCCATCACCAGCCAGTTGCCCTGTCCGTAGGCGCAGGCGCTGGTGATCTCGAGGTCGATCATGGGCGATTTGGGAGCGGAGAAGACGACCTTGACGTGGTCCTCGGCGTCGCCGGAGGACAGGACATTTTCCATATGGCAGAAGATGTTGGGCTCGGCCGGCCCGAAGAGCTGGAGGGCTTGGTCGACGAAGTGCGGGCCGGTGTTATTGAGGGCGCCGCCGCCGAACTCCTTGAGGGTCTGCCAGTCCCATCGGCGGGAAAAGCCGTGGGCCATCATCTTGATCATCACAATCCGCCCGAGCTTGCCGGAGTCGATAACCTCTTTGACCTTGACGAAGTCGGGTGCGTAGCGGCGGTTCTGGAAGACCGCGAGCATCTTGCCGGTCTTTTTGGAGACGGCGATCATGCGGTCGGCTTCGGCGGCGTCGGCGGCCATGGGTTTTTCGCAGACGACGTTCTTGCCCGCCTCCATGGCTTGGATCGCGTGCGGCGGGTGCATGCGGTTGAGCGAGGCGACGACCACCAGTTCGACCCCCTTGTCGGCCAGCATCTGGTCGACGCTTTGGTAGACTTTGCAGCCGAACTCGTCGGTCGCCTCCTTGCAGCGGGCGGCGTTGGGGTCGGTCACGCCGACAATCTTGAAATTCTCGGGCATCGGCCGCATCGCGTTGATGTGGATGCCCCATCCGCTTCGGCCCAAACCGATGACTCCTACGGGCACGGGGGCGTTGGCAGCAGCGTTCATTTCGCGTTCTCCTTTGTGTCAAAAGTAGTCGGCCGTGACGCAAACTCGGGCCGCAGACCGCCAAAGGTAATGAATATTAACGATGGAGCACGGGGGCTTCAAGCGGTTTTCGCGGGCGGAAAGCACGGCCCGGGAAAGGGGTTGACAGGAACCGCCTAAATGTTAGACTGTATTCGTTTATGTTAGAAACGCACATCGGACGACCATGCGGATTTGCGGGATCGATATCGGGACGACGAACACCAAGGCGGTGGTGCTGGACGATTCGGGCCGCCTGATCGCCCGCGAAACGTTCCCGCTGGGGCCAGCGGCGCGGGTGGACCGGCCGGCGGCGGAGGTCTGGCGACGGCAGTTCGAGGCGCCGATCCGGCATTTCCACGACCGTGGCCTGCTGGCCGGGCACAAGGTGGTCTGCGGGATCAGCACGCAAGGCGGCAGTTTCGTCCCTCTGGATGGGCGATTCGCACCTCTGGACCGGGGCTTCTCGTGGACAGCCCTGGCCGATGAGCAGATTGTCGCGGAGTTGTCCGAGCGGTTCGGGAAGGTGGCGTTTTACCGGACCACGGGATGGGAGCCGATGCCGTGGCTGATGATCGCGAAGGTCCGCCGGTGGGTGCGGGAGAACCCGGAAGATGTCCGCCGGCTGCGGTGCGTGGCGGCGGTGCCGGAGCTGATTACCGCGAGCCTGGCGGGCAGGCCGGTTGGCGATACAACCAACGCCCAGATCTGTGGAATGTTCGATTTTCACAAAGGCGATTGGGAGGACGATTTGGTCGGCTGGGCGGGGCTGGAGCGGAGCCATCTGGCCGAGGTCCGGCCGAGCATCGAGGTGATGCTGGAGGATGTGACGGTGGCGGGCGTGAAGCTGACGCTGGCGGGCAGTTGCCACGATCAGTACGCCTCGATGATCGCCTGCGGGCTGGAGGAAGCGGGGACGGTTAACGTGGTCGGCGGCACCGCGTGGGTGGTCAACGGCGAGTCGGCTGAGCCGATCTACGACGACGCACGATTTACGATGCATCCAGGGCGAAGCGTGCGGCCGGGGCGATTCGGATACATCGCGTCATTGGGTGCGGTGGGGCGCGGGTATGAGCGTCTTCTGGAACGCCTGGGACTGACGGGAGAGCAGGTGGAGCGGATGGCGTGGGCGGATTTCTGGCCTCCGGAAGGGCCGATCAGGGCGGACCTCCTGGCCGGGACGGTCGATGGGCGGGGGCCGTCGGCGGCGCTGCGGTTCATGGAAGTCGCCGCAGCCCAGGTGCGAGACCGGCTTGAGACGATCACCGCAGCCACTCCGGTCCGGCGGATCGTGATGACCGGCGGGGCGGCGGGCGGGCGTCACTGTCCCGGCATCCTGGCCTCGATGTGCGGCTTGGAGGTCGAAGCGGTCCAGTTCCCCGAGCTGGCGGCATTCGGGGCGGCCCTGGTGGCGGGTTGGGCGGTGAGCGGCCAGGCGCCGCAGCGCTGCTGGCCGGCTGAGGCGGCGGTGCAGGTGCATCGCCCCGACGACCGGCGACGCGCGCAATATGATGATTGGTACCGGTACTACCACGTGACGGGAAACGTGGATCGGGAGGGCAGAACGTGACGGACGGCCAGCGGACGCTGAAGATCGGGCTTTTGCCGGGGATGATTGAGCTGTACGAGCGGTTGGCCCCCGGCCTGCGGGAGAAGCTCGGCGAGGTGACGGTCCAGGCGAAGGCGGTGCTGGAGGCCGAGGGGATGGCGGTGGCGGCGGGCGAGGTGGCGGCGACGCGGGAACAGGTCCGCCGGGAGTGCCAGCGGCTGGGCGAGGCGGGGGTTGATCTGCTGGTGGTCGCCCACGTGACCTACTGCCCCAGCGGCGTGTTGGTTGATGCGATTGTGGAGGCGGGCGTGCCGACGGTGCTGTGGCCGGCCCAGCCGATGTTCGAGCTTCGCGGCGAGACGTACGACTTCGATACGGTCCTGCTGAACCACGGCGTGCACGGGACGCAGGATTTGGCCAACGTGTTGCGGCGGCGAGGCGTTGCCTTTGGCGTGGTGCACGGGCACTGGAAGCAGAAGGATACGCTGGCCCAGCTGCGGGAGTTTGCCGCGGCTGGGCGGGCGCTGCGGGCGATGCGGGACTCGCAGCCGGTGCAGATCGGCGGGCACTTTGAGGACATGCTGGACCTGCCGCTCACCGATCAGCTTTTTCTGGAGCGGATGGGATTGCGGCCGACGGCGGTGGACGTCGATGAGTTCGCAGCGAGAATCGAAGGTGTGGATCGGTCGGCGGTCCGTGAGATGATCGAGGCGTACCGGCGGGAGTTTCGGATCGACACGGCGGTCGACCGAGATCTGCTCAAAAAGACCGCGGTGGGAGAAGTCGCGCTGCGGGCAGTTCTAAACGAGCGTAACAGCACGGCGTTCGGAGTAAATTTTCTGACGTTGTGCAACGATGCGCGGGTCGCGGACGGGCTGCACGTCGCGGCGTCGCGCCTGATGGCGGAAGGATACGGTTACGCCGGCGAGGGCGACTGGGTAACCGCGGTGATGGTGCGTGGTTTGATGGCGGCGTTTGCCCGGACGAGCTTCACCGAGATCTTCTCGGTCGGTTACGCCGACAACCGGCTGGTGCTGCGGCACTGGGGTGAAGGGAACCTCGCGCTCGCCCGCGAGAAGCCGCGTCTGGCGGCGAGCGCGTTCGCCGACCGGAGCAAAGCGGAGTTTGCGGTGACGGACTTCGAGTTTGCGGCGGGCGAGGCGCGTTTGGTGAACTGGAACGCGACTCCCACTGGACAAGGGCAGTTGGTGGCGATCCGCGGGCACGTGGAGGAGGAACGGCTGTCGAAGGTCGGCGGGCCTCGGGCGATCTTTCGGCCGGCGGTTGGCGACGTGCGCGAGGTGCTGACGCGCTACGCGGAGGCCGGCGGCAGCCACCATCTGGGGGTGGCGTACGGTGTGTCTGACCAGACGATCCAGAAAATGGGGCGTCTGGCGGGCTGGCAGGTTGAGGTGATCTGATGGAACGAAACGCGAAGGCGATATCGCAGCAGGGACGGCTGGAGGAAATCCGAACGCGGCTGGCGCGAGCGGGCGAGGTCTCGGTGGCTGCATTGGCGAAGGAGTTTGCGGTCAGCGAGATGACGGTGCGGCGGGACGTGGCGGTGCTCGAGGAACAGGGCGAGGTGGTCCGCACGCACGGCGGGGCGGCCTCGGCTCGGCGTCTGACGTTCGAGTTCACGTTCCGCAGCCGACAACACGAACGGGTGGAGCAGAAGCGGGCGATCGCGGCGAAGGCGGCGGAGTCGGTGCGGGACGGGCAGGCGATCATCCTGGATACGGGCACGACGACGCTGGCGATTGCACGGGCCCTGCGCGACCGTCGCGATCTGCGGGTGATCACGACCTCGCTGGCGATTGTCTCGGAGCTGCAGTTCTCTCGCGGGATCCGGACGATCCTGCTGGGCGGTTTTCTGCGCGAGGGATCGCCGGACCTGCACGGTCCGCTGACCGAGCAGAACCTTTGCGGTTTCTCAGCCGATCAGGCGTTCATGGGGGCCGACGCGATTGACGCCGACGGAGCGGTCTATACCGACGATCTGTCGGTGGTGAACCTGGACCGAACGATGGCGAAGGTCTCCGGCCGGATGACGATCGTGGCGGACAGCAGCAAGCTTTCGCGGCGGGCGATGTGCCGGATTCTGCGGGCCGGCGAGTACGGCCGGCTGATCACGGACTGGGAGGCCGATGAGCAAATGGCGAAGAAGCTGGCCAAGTGCGGCGTGGAGGTGATTCGCGCGCCGCGCAGCCGGTGCTGACAACAGCGCGCGTCCGAAGGACGCGAAGAACAGGAGCTCGACATGCAGGCAAGTTCGTTGAGGTTTTCGCGGCTGTTTGGAAACGGGCGGCCCGTGGTGGTGGCGATCGACCACGGGATGTTTGACGGGCCGATCGAGGGAATGGAAGACATCGCCGGGACGGCGAAGCACATCTGCCAGGACGTGGATGCGGTGCTGGTTTCGCCTGGTGTGCTGGGCGTGCTTGGACCGCAGACGTTCGGACGGCGCGGCGGACCGCTGGCGATCGTGCGGATCAACTGGGGCACGGTGTACTGCTTTTCGTGGAACTACACGTCCGGCGAGACGGTCGAGGCGTATTCGGTGAAGGATGCGCTGCGGCTTGGCGCGGACGCGGTGCTGGTCTCGCTGTCGCTTCGCACGGGCAGCGAGGCGCGGGACGCGGCGAACGTGGCATTGTTTTCACGGCTTTGCCGCGAGGCGCACGACTACGGTCTGGTGGTGATCGGCGAATACTTCCCGGTGGACTATCCGAAGCTCAGCGCGGCGGAGGTACACGAGGAGGTGAAGATCGGCTGCCGCGTCCTGGCGGAGCTGGGCGCGGACGCCATCAAGTCGTACCACACCGAGCGGTTCGTTGAGGTCCGGGACGGCTGTCCGGCCCCGATCCTGACGCTGGGCGGCAGCAAGTTCCCGCGTGAGATCGACGCCTTGAAGCTGGCTGAGCGGCAGGTGCGGGACGGATCGGCGGGCGTGGTGTTTGGAAGAAACGCCCTGCAGGCGAGAGACCCGATCGCGTTCCAGAAGGCGCTAATTGAAGTGGTGCGAAACGGGATCGGCGCGGAGGATGCGGCAGGCAAACACGGAATCGAGATGAAGGAATACCACGGTGGGTAAGGCGCGAGTCGGTAAATCTGTCTACGCTCGTTGTAAGCGTTA
>ENA-UOUL01003858-UOUL01003858.1-bioreactor-metagenome-genome-assembly--contig:-NODE-3858-length-14688-cov-5.737595_pt1 | contig 14688 bp, 14 predicted proteins | sample MGYA00249838_ERZ747220 | MGnify/ENA primary metagenome ERZ747220 (study PRJEB28778, sample SAMN05720191) | bioreactor metagenome | isolation source: Anaerobic biogas reactor | place: USA:Washington...
CATACGTTGGAATGCCGGGCGCAGCCGGATTCGTGATGAACCCGTGCGGTCCAGCCGACCAGCCGACCGCTGCTCCCAGGAGCAACGTTACGGCTACCGTTGCAAAGACACGATACTTCGAACTTCTCAAGGAAGACCCTCCTTTGTTAAGTTGAACAAACAAACTAGCCCAAACGGGTACACTCCCCCCTCCACGCGCCGCACAGCGCGAAGCAAACCAGCCTGGCACACAAGAAACTGCGGAACACTATGCCATATAATTAACCGAAAACCACCCCATAAATCAACTGCAATCTGAGCTTTGTCGTGCCTGCCACGCGCCGGAGCAACTATTTGCATGTTTCGGTGCGGGCACGTTGGACCCAGAGCCAGATGTGCGCGCCGCTGCGCCGGACCTACTGGGTCGGCCCGGTTTCCGGGCCACCCCGCTGTCGCGCAAGCTGTTGCCGAAACGCTAATTACGGCCCGTCAGCGCAAAGTCCTCTAAGCTTCACGCCAAACGGTCCAGATCCAATACGAGATGCTTAGGCGGCCTCTCGTTCAATGCCCGAAGCCAGAATACGCTCACACGTAAGCTACTGTAGCACAACAACTTAGACGCGTCACCGCCCCCTGATTCGCAGATCGACCACGACCGGTAAATGGTCCAGCTCCCGTCCGTGAGCGTCGTGGCAACAGTCAAACCGCTCCAACCCGCTATCTGCCAGATCGGCTTCGCTCATCAGAAGTGTGTTCAGAACAAACTGGTTCACTGCCTCGAGCACGCTATCCGAATACAAAACATAGTCGAGCCGGCTTGGATCGAAGGCCGAATCGTCATTCCGCCACGTGTAATCATCCGGGCCGCAACCGTTGTGCCAAGGATGTGCGTCAGTCAGGTCCGTACCGTCCCAATCCGGCGCGAAGTCAGTCCCAAAGAGCGCTTCGTCAAAGATGTCGCCAGTCAGCAGCGTCAGCAGTGGCTGCGGCTCGCCGACCAGGTTTAAATCGCCCGCGAACACGAAGGCCGTGTGCTCCGGAACATCCACCTCGCCGCCGGGCATCCGCGCGTCGCGCAGCCAGTTCATCACGCCATCGGCCTGCTGTTGGCGTATGGGATCGTTGCTGGGACCCCCGCAGCATTTGAAGTGATTATTTATCACGCACAGGTCCAGGGCGCAACGGTTATCGGGTAGATCAATCAGCGCAATGACCGGATCGCGGTAGGTCGGCGGGTCCAGGCGCGTGAACGCCCACATCAGGGGAAACCTGCTGGCGATGACGCCGGCCTTGCCGCGACACGCGTGCCACCGCTCCCCGGCCGGGCGCGGACTGATTTCGTCCAGCAAGGCCGCGGTTTCGCTCGCGTCGAACTGCCGAATCTCTTGCAGCGCCAGCACGTCGGGAGCGACAGCCCGGATGATCCGCTGAAACCTCTCGGCCCGCGTCGCGTCCTTGCTTGGAAAAACGCTGTCCCAACACACGTTATAAGTCATCAGCCGGAAGTCGGCCGACGCTGGCCGGTCCAGGAAAAACGTCCGCCCGCTTGAACCGGCGGATGTGCTCAGATTCGGCTGGGCGATTTGCCAGGGGGCCGGGCAGCCGCTGAGGCGCTGGGCCAGTATCAAGCCGGCGACGATCAGCAGCACTGCGAGCGGCGCGGCACGCTGCTTGCGCCGCCTGGCGACCCGACGCCCTCGCTTGCCTGGCACGATGCGCACGGCCGTGGCCTCCGCCCCGCGCCGGGAGCGCGGCGCCGACCACCGGCGTGCGCAGCAAATCACCCGGCCCACGTCAAACTACTCGCCCGCGCGCCGGGTGAAAAGCGGTCCCGCCGCTCAGCCTATTCAGTCGCGCCCTTATTCGCCGCTTCCCGCTTGGCTTTCTCATTCAGCAAGAAGGTGCGGGTGTCCATGTTTGGGTCCAGGATGTACACCTCGTTGGCCGGAGCCTGAGACGGGCTCGGAGCGGCCTCCGGAGCCGGGTCCGGGCACGCGCTTGGGCACCTCTTCGGCATGGAAGGCTGCGCTGGCCCGAATGTTACATCTGAGCTGGTTCTCGGCACGCTTGGGCTGGCATTAAAGGATTCTGGAGACGTCGTTTGCGCCGACCGGCGCGGCTCGAAGAGCCTCTTGAGGAATCAGCCGCCGCCCGGGGAGCACGTCGCGCTTCCCGAAACACAGCCCCACTGAGAGCCGGCGAAAACGGCCGCAAATCCGGCGATCACCAAATACCGCATTCTGTTCTCACATCAACATTATCGGCCCGAGCGAATTCTGGGGGCATCCGGCGCCGATTGCAAGTAGCCCGGCAAACTTACGGTGGTTCACCGGGTGGGACTTCTCAGTCTGTCAAAGTGCGCCGGCGACGTCGGCGTGCTGAGCCGCCTACCGCGCCGAGGTCGATGGCGATCCCGAGAATGAACAGCGCCAGCCAGAAGCCATGCAGCCCGGAACCGTACCGATAGGCAAGCCCGTAAGCGAGCGTCGCGTAAGGCAGGAAGATCAGCCCCAGAAGCGGCCAGAGCAGCGTGTTCCAGACGCCATTGAAGATCCCGCCGCACCACGCCAACACGAGAACGACGCGTGGCGCGAACAGCCCGAAAATTATGATCAACAGCGGCACGGCCAACGCCCAATTACCCGCTCGATTATACGCTCTGCCGGTCCGCAGGCCTGAGGGCCGTCCCCTCCCAAAGGATGGGGTGACGCGGTGGGCGGCGCAGCGGCCGGCGCCGGGTACCCAAAAACATTGCGACTGGGCGCGCCCGTTGCAGCTTCCGCCCAACTGACATATAGTACTGGGAATAACAGGCGGTTCCGGCTGCCCTGGGCCCGAAGGTCCGGCTGGAGCCTGCCCTAGCGTAAAGGTAAGGGCCATGCCATTGACGGCTGACAAGAAAGCAGAGATCAGCAAAGAACATCGGCGCCACGAGACGGATACCGGGTCGGCTGAGGTGCAGGTCGCGCTGCTCACGTCGCGCATCGCTCAGTTGACCGAGCATCTGAAGCTCCACAAGAAGGATCACTCCTCGCGGCGCGGTTTGCTCAAGATGGTCGGCAAACGCTCGGCGCTGCTTAAATTCCTGGCTCGCACTGATCGCGAGCGCTACCTAGGCACAATTGCCAAGCTCGGATTGCGTAAGTAAATCCCGCGGTTTTTGCCTGGCCCACAAATGCCAGGCCGGCCGGGTGCAAACCGGTCCCACAACAAAGGGTTACCGGTCCCGCAGCGGCGGTTCATTTACGCTGCGCGCGCCAAGCGATGGGGGCTCAGTCTGTCATTTCGGCTTGATCAAATCGTGTTGTTGGACGGTAGAGGCGAAAGACGGTTGTTAAGGTGTGTAGGTGATGATGGTAAAGGTTGAAAGACAAATCGGTGCTAACACGTTGTCGATTGAAACGGGGAAACTTGCCAAGCAGGCGCACGGCGCCACTCTGGCCCGCTACGGGGATACGGTCGTGCTCGGGACCTGCGTGACGGCCGACCCGCGCCCGGGAATCGATTTCTTCCCCCTCTCGGTCGACTACCGTGAGAAAATGTCCGCCGCCGGCAAGTTTCCCGGCGGCTTCTTCAAACGCGAGGGGCGCCCCACGACCAAAGAGGTTCTAACCAGCCGCATGATCGATCGCCCCATGCGGCCGCTGTTCCCGGAAGGTTTCCGAAACGAGGTACAGGTCCAGGTTATGGTGCTCTCGGCCGACGCCGAGAACGACCCGGACGTCATCGGCATGGTCGCGGCGTCGGCCGCCGTTTCGATTTCGGGCGTGCCGTTTAACGGCCCGGTGGCCGCGGTTCGCGTGGGCCGGATCGACCGCAAGTTCGTGATTAACCCCTCGCGCGCCCAGTTAGAGTACTCCGACCTGGACATGGTGCTGGCGGGGCATCGCGAGGCGGTCAACATGATCGAGGTCGGTTGCCGCGAGCTGTCGGAGGAAGAGGTGGCTGAGGCGGTCAAGTTCGGCCACGAGAACGGCATCGTGCCGATCTGCGAGATGATCGAAGAGCTCCAGCGGCAGGCACGTAAGCCGGTTACGTGGGAAAAGCCTGAGACCGACGCCGCTTTCGTCGAGGATATCCGGCGCCGCGTGCTGGACGACCTGAAGGCCGCCAAGTCTATCCCGGGCAAGCTGGAGCGAAACGAAGCGGTCAAAGCGATTTATGACCGCGTGATAGAGGAGCTGTGCCCCGAAGGAGTGGAGAATCCGGAACACACGCCGGATGAAGTGAAGGCCGTCATTTCCTCCATTGAAGAGGAGTACGTACGCCAGCGCATTCTGAAAGACCACGTCCGCCCCGATGGACGTAAGCTGACAGAGATTCGTCCCATCAGTGCGGAAGTGGGCTGGCTGCCGCGCGTGCACGGCTCGGCGTTGTTCAGCCGCGGCGAAACGCAAGCCGTGGTCACGTGCACGCTGGGGACGTCGCGGGACGAGCAGATCGTGGACGACCTGGTGGAGGAATACAGCAAGAAGTTCCTGCTGCACTACAATTTTCCGCCGTTCTCGGTGGGCGAGGTTCGCAAAATTATGGGACCTGGACGGCGCGAAATCGGCCACGGTGCATTAGCAGAGCGCTCCCTCGAGGCGGTCTTGCCCTCGCCGGACGCCTTCCCCTACACCATTCGCATCGTCAGCGACATTTTGGAGTCAAATGGGTCAAGCTCCATGGCGACCGTCTGTGGCGGATCGCTCAGTCTGATGGACGCCGGAGTTCCCATAAGCTCCGCCGTTGCCGGGATCTCGGTCGGCCTGGTTGAGGGCGAGAAGAAACACGTGCTGCTGGCCGACATCATTGGCGAGGAGGACCACTTCGGCGACATGGATTTCAAGGTGGCGGGGACGCGTAAAGGCATTACCGGCATACAGTTAGACATAAAGACCCAGGGCTTGAAGCACAATATCATGGTTGAGGCCCTTGAACTCGCCCGGAAATGCCGGCTTCACATCCTCGAGCAGATGGATAAGGCTATCGCTGAACCGCGCCCGGAGGTCAGCCCCAATGCTCCGCGCCTGATCACCATCAAGATCAACCCCGAGAAGATCGGAAAATTGATCGGACCGGGCGGCAAATCCATCAAAGCTATCCAGGCCGCCACCGGCGCCCAGATCGACATCGAAGACGACGGGACCGTTTTCATCTCCTGCACCGACGCTGCCAAGGCATTGAAAGCCCAGGAGGCGGTGGAGCGGATCACGGAAGACATCCAAGTCGGTCGGATTTACGAGGGGCGGGTCACCAGCATCAAGGACTTCGGAGCGTTCATCGAAATCCAGGACGGCCAGGATGGATTGTGCCACATCAGCGAATTGGCAGATTCTTACGTGAAATCTGTTGCAGACGTGGTGCAGATTGGAGATCATGTAAAAGTAAAGGTGATCGCGATCGACGATCAAGGCCGTGTCAAACTCTCGCGGCGCGCCGCGCTGCGTGAGGAAAATGGTGAGGAGCCCGCGGCTGTCGGCCCACGCCGCGACAAACGCAGGCCCTAGCCGTCCCCCGCGACGCCGGTCAACTCAATTCGTCGAAACCGGCGTTTGGCGGGTGCGTATAAATAATTGCCCGGTCCTCCCCCGCGGTGAGCTCGCGGGAGCGGCACGTTCCATTTGGCCGTCCCCGCAAGAGACACATCTGCGCGGCAAACGGAGGTCGGCCATGGCGACCGGTGTCGTGAAGTGGTTTGACGGCAGGAAAGGCTACGGTTTTATTATGGGTCCGGGGGGACAAGATGTGTTCGTGCACTACAGCGCGCTGGTTTGCGACGGATTCAAAGTCTTGCGCCAAGGGCAGGAAGTGGAATACGATATGCATAGCACATCCAAAGGCCTCCAGGCGCTGGCGGTCCGGGCGCTTAAGCGCCGTGCGACGACCGCCGCCTCGCAGGTTTGACGGCCATCCTGGTGGTGTGCATTGGCCACGCTGATTGTTTTACAAGGTCCTGATAAGGGCAAAACGCTCAACGCCGATGACGACGTGATCTCCATCGGGCGCGGCGCCGGCAGCATTCCTTTGGGCGATCAGACCGTCAGCCGCAAGCACGCCGAAATGCGGCGTCTAAACGGCGATTGGGTGCTGATGGACCTGAACAGTGCCAACGGCACCTACGTGAACGGCATGCGCCTGCTGCAGCCGGTCAAGATCAAGCGCGGTGATCAGATTCGGGTGGGCAGCACCCTGCTGGTCTACACAGGTGACGACCGCGCTGCTCAGCTCTCCGGCGCCAGCATTCCCCGCGACATGGTGAGGCTCGACGCCGGAAGCGCCTCAGTCGACGCCAGCATCGTCGCCATCGCACCTTCCAACGAAGACAGCATCGTGATGGCCGCGCCGGAAACGGCTTACGCGGTCAAAGCCTGGAATGTGCTGCGCGAGCTGTCAGACGTCATCGGCAGTCTGTTGCCGCCGGACCGCCTGCTGACGCGCGTGATGGACATCATTTTCGACCAGGTGGACGTGGAGCGCGGGGTAATCTTCCTGCGGAACCGCGACGGCGGCGAGCCCACGCCGCAGGTGGTCCGCTTCCGGGACCGCCAGACACCGGCCGATCCGGACCAGAAGCTGGTGGCCTCGCGTGCGATCATTGAGCACGTGATGAATTCGCGCGAGGGCGTGCTCTCATCGAACGTGCTAGCTGATAAGCGGTTTGGCGGCGGGCGGAGCACGGCCAACGACGGGATGGGTTCGATCGTCTGTGCGCCGATCGTGGCCCGCGACCAAGTGTTGGGCGTGATTCACCTGGAGTGTCCGGTCAGCCAGCACACGTACAATGAAAACGAGCTGAAGCTGATCACGGCGATCGGCTACCAGGCCGGGCTGGCGATCGACAACGCCCGCCTGGTTCAATCGCACTTGCAGCAGGAACGCCTGGCGGCGGCGGGTGAGACCGTCGCCTATCTCTCCCACTACATCAAGAACATTTTGCAGGGCATGCGGAGCGGGGCCGACGTGTTGCAGGCCGGGCTCGACAAGCAGGATCTAGCGCGGGCCGCTCAAGGCTGGCAGATCGTCGAGCGCAATCTGGAGAAGACCTACCACCTGGTGATGAACATGCTCGCCTTCAGCAAGCAGCGCGAGCCGTTCCTCGAAATGTACCAGATCAATCGCATCGTCGAAGAGGTTATCGCCCTGGTGCAGAAGCAGGCCGACGATGCACACGCGATTCTGCTGGCCGACCTCGACGAAAACCTGCCACCCATCCCGGTGGACCACGAGGGGATTCACCAGGTCGTGCTCAACCTGCTAACCAACGCCATCGATGCGGTGCCGCCGGGTAAAGGCGTGATCAACGTGCGTACCGCTTTCGACGCCGAGCGCCGCGAGGTCGTCATTTCGGTCGCCGATAATGGGCCCGGAATCGCGCCCGAACATCGCTCCACAATCTTTACCCCCTTTCACTCCACCAAAGGTCACGGCGGTACCGGCTTGGGACTCGCAGTGGCTCGCAAGATCGCGCGCGAAATGCACGGCCGGCTGGTATTGGTCCAGCCGCCCGACGGCGGCACCGAATTCCGGGTCACGTTACCCGAGTTGCAACCGTCTACGCGCGGCGCCGCCGACACGCATGGCCCGGGTGGGACGTAGGCCCCGGCCGGCCTGCCTACTCGCCCGGCGACGGCCGGTCAATCTCCACCCTTATCCTCGTAACATTTGCCTCCGCGGCAGCGCCCTGACCGAAACGCGACATGAACCGTCCCCAAGCCGTCCGGCTACCGGTAAGTTCCCGCGGGAACATAGCCCTCCTCCGGCCTTCCCGCATGCCCGGATTCACGCTATACTACTCGATTCCCGGTAGAATGGCGGCTCGTTGGATCGGCTGGCGGGACGGGTAGGAAACGATGGCGGGAGACGACAAGAGCGCGGCTCAGAACGAATTCTCCGAAGTCGACATGGCTAAGGCGCGCGCCTGGTTCAGCAAGGCCGCAGACTGCCGTGAGCGCCGGGAATACGACTACGCCATCGAGTGCTTCATTACCGGTTTGGGTTTCTGGCCCGAGGCGGTTGAGGAAGGGCACATGCCCCTGCGCTCGCTGGCCATTCAGCGGCAGCAGGCCGGCGGCGCCAAGGCGGGCGTCTTAGAAACTCTGAAGAAGCCGCTGATCGGCAAGAACGCGCGGCAGGCGATGCTCAATGCTGAGTACCTGCTGGCAAAAGACCCCGGCAACGGCGGCTACGTAGATAGCTTGCTCAAGAACGCGTTCAAAGCGGGAATGCTCGAAACCGTGCGATGGGTTACGCCGCTGGTCCTTGACTCGCTTCGCAAAGACAAGAAGCCGAACAAAAACCGCTTCAAGTCCTTCCGCGACGTGGTTATTGCAGCGGCCGAGCAGGCCGATGCGCGAAACCAGGCCCCCATCGCGGTCTGGCTGCTGGAACACGCGGTAACATCGCTGGAATTCCAGCTCGCCCGCGAGCCGGATGAGGGGCTGCGGAACGAGCAGCGCGATCTGGCCGGCCGCCTGGCAATCGTCAAGGGCAAGTACCAGGAGGCCGAAAGCTTCCGCGATTCGCTGCGCGACGCCGAGCAGCAGAAGATTCTGCACGATAGCGAACGCGTCAAGCAGGCCGAAGAATCGTACGAAGCCCTGGTGGCTGCGGCCCGCAAGGCGCTGGCGGAAAATCCGGATGTGCCGCAGAAGATTTATGCCTTGGTCGACATCCTGACGCGGCGTGAGAGCAAGGAAAGCGAAGGCGAGGCGATTGCGCTGCTGCTCAAAGCCTACGAAAAGTCCCGTAATTACAGTTTCAAGATGCGGGCGGATCAAATTCGCCTGGGGCAGCTCTCGCGCCAGACGCGCGAGTTGTTCGAGCAGGCGCGGCGCTCCGGGTCCGACGAGGATCAGCAGCAGTACCGCCTGGCGAAAATGGAGCAGTCGCAGGTCGAACTCGAAATCTACCGCGAGCGCGTTCAGAAATATCCGACCGACCTGGGCCTGAGGTACCGCCTGGGCCGGTCCCTCTTTTTCGCCCGCGAATTTGACGAAGCTATTCCGGCGCTGCAAGCCGCCCAGGGCGACCCGCGACATCGCTATCAGGCCCGCCTGCTGATGAGCCGCGCTTTTTTCGAGAAAGGCGCGTTCGCCCAGGCCGTCGACGTGCTCAAAGAGATTTGCGACGTCCCCGACTTGCCGGAAGAGATCACGAAAGATATTTGCTACTGGCTGGCGCGCTCACTCGAGGCCGACGGCCAGATGGACGAAGCCCGTGCGGCTTATAGCAAGCTGCTGCGGCAGGATTACAATTACGCCGACGGTGAAGCCCGCCGGCGGCTGGATGCTTTAAAGTCGAACTGAGGAATTCCCAAGTGGCCCATTCATTATCGTCAAAGAAACGCATCAGGCAGAACGAAACCCGCCGCGCGCGAAACCGCGCCCGCCGTAGCATGCTCAAAACGCAGTTGCAAGCCTGCCGCGCCGAAATACAGCGCGGCACGCCCGAAACGGCCCAGCCCGTCCTCCTGCGCGCATTCAAAGCCCTCGATAAGGCTGCTGTAGCCGGCACTATTCACCGCAACGCGGCCGCCCGGCGTAAGAGCCGGCTGGCGAAGCGCTTCAACGCCCTGCGACAACAGGCCAGTTAAAACCAGTCAAGCAAACCCGCGACCTGGCGGCGCGCCCGGTGCGCCCTCTGATCAGCGCCAGCGAGGGGCGCCCTCTGATCCGAGCCCGAAGCGCCAGCGAGGGGCAATCGGTAACCGTCGCGGTTAGCCGGCACTACGTCGCATCGAACGCCGAATCCACTGGCTTAAACAAACACCGGCAGCCGCTTCCTGAAGCGACTGCCGGTGCGAGAGTAAGGAGGGTAGTCAGCGTTACTACCATCGACGCATTCGGTCCGGCGACTTGATGTCCGGCGCGTGCCAAGCTCTCTGCCAACAACGGCTTGCGCGCTTCGCGTCGAGAAGCCGAACGCGTCGAATCCCGCGAACGGCCGATAAAAGACACCCAGACGGCAGTATACCCCGTTACCTCACCCGAATTTGTCCTGAACACATCAGCCACCCTCGGAATCGCCTAAGGAACCCATCTGCTGCCATCAGGGCGGCTGCGTAACGTCTCTTAACCGATTCCTGTCGAATTGAACGCACTCATGTCGGGAACTGGGCATCAGCGAGAGGGCACCGGCTTCCTCCCCCCTTGTTCGAGGGCAACTTAGGTATATATTCGAAAGCACGGCGGGGGCGCGGCTTGGCATTGTGGGTAAAGTGGCGCGGTCTTCGATCATCAAGAAGTTGCAGCTTGCGCGAGCCTGGGCCTGGCGCAACCCCGTGTGGTGCGCCTGGCAGGTCAACTATCGCTGCAATTTCCGTTGCAGCTTCTGCCACTATTGGCACGACAAGCTGGGCGACGCCCCGGAGCTGCCCGTCGAAGCTTTCCGGGACGGTTCGCGCAAGCTGTCGCACCTGGGCTGTCTGCTGGTGAGCCTGGCAGGCGGAGAGCCGCTGATTCGCCCGGATATTGTGCAGATCGTCGAAGCTCTGGCTGAATGGCATTTCCCCTTCATCACCACCAATGGCTGGTTCGCGACTGAAAGCTTGGCTGAAGACCTCTTCGCCGCTGGGCTGTGGGGCGTTTCGGTCAGCATCGATTACCCCGACGCCGAGCGGCACGACCGACGGCGTGGCACGCCCGGAGCGTTCGCACGCGCCCTGCGAGCCATCGAAGCCTTCAGCCGGGCACGCGTCCACAAGTTTCAGCGCGTGAACTGGATGGCCGTGCTCATGGATGACAACCTCGATCAGATCGAGCCCATGCTTCGCATGGCCGCTGAGCGGGACGCGTACTTCATGCTGCAACCTTACGGCGTGCGGAAGACCGGCTCGCGCCGTTTCATCTGCGGCGCTCAGGGCCGGGTGGCTGACTATCTGCTTGGCTTGCGCCGCAAATACCCCAATTTCTTAAGCAACCCTTATTTCCTCTCGAAGTTCGATGCGGCTCTCAATGGCGGCGTGCCGGGCTGCAAGGCGGGTCGCGGGTTCTTCAATATTGATTCCACCGGCGAGATCGCGGTTTGCGTGGAAGAGCGCGAGCGGCCGGTGGCCAATCTGTTTGCGCATCCGGCCGACGAGATCGTGCGGCGTCTGCGGGCCCGGGACATGTCGCAGCGCTGCAAGGCGTGCTGGTACAATTGCCGCGGGGAGATTGAGGCCTTGTACCGGCCGGACGGACTGCTGCTCAGTCTGCCGACGCTGCTTTTTGACCGGGGGCGTCCGCCGCTTAAGAACTCCGGCGCGAACGGCGCGGCCCGCCGGATCAGCGGCATGCAAAGCTGCCCGCCGGAAGTCAGTTCATGACTCTGGCGGAGCTGCGCGGAGCGGGGTACGACCTCGACGCCGAGTCCTACGCACGCCTCTGCCGCTACGTTGAGTTGCTCTTGCAGGCCAACGAGAGGGTAAACCTCATATCGCGCGCCAGCACCGACCAAATCTGGGTCGCGCACATCTGCGACAGCCTGGCGCTGCTGCCGCTGATTCGCGAGCGGCGGCCGGAGAACGTGCTTGACCTCGGCGCCGGCGGCGGCTTGCCAAGTGTGCCGATTGCCTGCGTTCACCCGGAGTTGGATGTCGTGCTTATTGACGCCACGCGCAAGAAAGTCGCGGCGGTGGAGGCCATCGTTAGCGGCATCGGCCAGGTGCAAGTCCGGTGCATTTGGGGGCGTGCCGAAACTCTGGCGCGTGACGCTGCGCTGCACGAGCGGTTTGATGCGGTTACCGCCCGGGCCGTCGGCACGGTCGCGGAGCTGGTGAGCTACGCCGCCGATTTTCTCCGGCCCGGCGGACAGGGTTGGTTCTTCAAAACCGCGCAAGCGGCGCCGGTCGAGGTCACCGCTGCTGCGAAACAGGCCCACAAGGCTCATTTGCGGCACGTTGAAAACCGGGCTTATCGATTGCCGACTACGGGCGCCGCGCGCGCGATTGTCGTTTACGAGAAGAGCAGTGCGCCAGACGGCGCCTCAGGACGGGCCGCCATCACCTAAGCAACGGGACACGCTCCGTCATCCGTGGGCCCGGACAAGTTTGATCGGATCGCGTAAACTGCGCGGGACGAGTCGGGCCGGCTTTCGGCCCTACCAGCCCGGATTTTCGAGGCTCCACATGCTTGTTGCTCTTACTGTCGCCGCCGCCTCGCTGTGCCTGCCGTCTCTGAACCTGCTCGCTGTCACTGCCGCCCCGGCGGACGCGCCACCAACGCCCACTTCCGCCGGAGACGCCGGCCCCGCCACTCAGCCGGCTGCCGGCACAATCCCGCTAATGCCCTATTCCGACCCCACCTTTGGCTTCCAGATGCAGGTGCCCGCCGGCTGGGTCTATGACCGCACCCGCTTCGGCGGTCCCCAAGGTTCCGTCGGCGTGCTCCGCGGCCGTAACCCCAACGGGCAGGTCGCCCTGCAAATCCTCATCTTCCGTAGCGATGAAATTACGGATTTCGACACCTGGCTGAGAACGTTTGTCAGCCGGCTAAGCAAGAACTATGGCGGAAAGAAGATCGCCGAGCAGCGCGTCACCGAAACCGAAAGCGGAGACCGCTCCATTCCTGGCGAGCGGGCCATTCTGTTTGTTGAAACCGGCACGGCTTCCAGCCTGGCGCATACCTACTACCTCTGCATCCCGTTCGACCCGAGCACGGTCTGGGTGCTAATCATGGCCACGCCGATCAGCGCACCGTCCGACGCGGAACAGTGCAAGGTCGAATTCCACCGCATGGCCGAATCCGTCCGCGTGCTCTACGACCCGCTCGAAGCCGCCAAACTGGAGGTGGCTTTCCAGCGCGGGATGGAAGTGCTCGCGAAACTGCGGGCCACGGCGGCAGACGTGGAGATCGACGAAAACGAGCGGTTCTATGACGTGCTGATCGGCGGCAAGTCGATCGGGTATGTCTCGCGCTGGGCGCGGCGCGAGCGGCGCAGCATCGGTGACCCGCGTTACTCGCCCAATCTCGTGCCCGGGCTGCGCGTGCACGAGGAAGTCTGGCGCTTTGCGGACGACGGCACCGTGCGGCAGACCGTGCTCGACATGTTCAGCAGTACCGACCTGACGAAGGAGCTGATCGAGAATCACTCTACGCAGATTCCCGCGCCGGACGTGCCCTCGCAGCGCCTGTTCATCCAGCTTGACCAGTGCGTGCGCGAAGGGAACGCTCTCGTGTCGAGCTTCAGCACCAACCTCGATGCAGAACTGCCCGAACCGCGCCCGCCGCTGCCCATCGGACCGCGCTACCTCGCCTTGGCCTGGGTGCGCCTGCTGCCGCGCTTGCTGTTGGACGCACCCCTTGAAACCTATGCCTTCGCCATTTACGACTCGGAGACGCACGGCCTGATCATCTGCACCATTGAGCCGCTGGGCCCGGTCGACCTTCCCGGGCCGCGCGGCGGACGAACCTACGTGTTCGAGACGCGCGAAGGCTTCGTCGCCCAACCCAGCCGTATCTACACCGACGAGCACGGCCAGATCGTGCGCGTGGAGAGCGGCGATCTGGCGCTGGTGCTCACCACGGCCGATCAGATACAGCACCGCTACGGCGCCCGGTGCGAAGCCGCACGGCAACGCATGGCTGTGCCCGGCCAGCCGTGAGCGGGCAGCGGTTCGTTCAGGGGGTATGACAGTTGGTAGTCGTTAGCTGCTAAGTGGCCCTGGTGAGACGGTCTGCGGCCCGCTGCCCATGCGTCACCACGCTGTGCTACGAAAAAAAGGCCCGGCGCCCCAACGGCAGCCGGGCCTGCGAAAGCGTTCACCTCTGCTTGCCTAATCCTCCGGCCAGAGTTCGCGAATTTCGATGTTCAGAGCTTCGGCCACCTTCTCAACCGTGCGTCTTTGCGGGCGGCACTTGCGCGCAAGCAGCAGCGAAATGGCTGGCTGGCTGACGCCGATCGCCTTGGCCAGTTCAGTCTGGCTGACGTTCTTCCGCTCTATCAGCGCTGCCAGTCGCTCGGAAAACACTTTCCTCTGATTCTGCAAACGCGCCAGCGCCGCCGCGCCGTCCGGCCGGTCTTCGACCGCTATCTGGTCAGCCTCATCGACCGAGATGCCCAGGTGCCCGTTACGCATTACAGGTCGCAGCGCTTCGGCAATTGAATAGAGAGCCATCGTCTTCTCTCGATCCGTTGCCTCCGGCGAACCTGCTAACCTGGCCAGTTGGACCACATACTTCTGAACTTCACCATCGCACTCCATGAACGCCCGCAGGAATGCGGCCCCAAAGGCGAGTTGCTCCTTGGGTATTTCTTGTGAGAGCATCGGCTCCATATCAACTTTCATCGTCTGACTCCCCGGGTGCACAACCACAGCTCAATCGGTCAAATCATTCAAACGCTCGTGCTCATCCCCAGATTCTCGTTCGTAATACCTCTGCACTGATTTTCGCCGCAGCCAGAGGTTGGCGGTTTCGGCGAGCGTGTACTGATCGTCCTGTTTGTCCAGCACGCTCAGCACCCATATCACGTGCTTCCGGTCGCGGGCGTAGGGGTACTGTCAGTTATCATTAAACCCCGCCACCGATTATCAGTTCAAAAGCAGCCTCTTTGAGGAACACGCACCTGATCGCGTAGGTTGGCCGGCTGGTTGGCTGGAGGACCTCGCGAGATGGCGAACTGGCTCAAGATGGACAAGCATAACGCACTTTTGGGACTGGCCCGGCAGGGCTGGTCGTTTCGGCGGATCGGCGCAGAACTGGGCATCGACCGCGGCACGGTGGCACGCCATGTCAGAGCGGCCGC
>ENA-UOUL01003859-UOUL01003859.1-bioreactor-metagenome-genome-assembly--contig:-NODE-3859-length-14679-cov-24.315162_pt1 | contig 14679 bp, 9 predicted proteins | sample MGYA00249838_ERZ747220 | MGnify/ENA primary metagenome ERZ747220 (study PRJEB28778, sample SAMN05720191) | bioreactor metagenome | isolation source: Anaerobic biogas reactor | place: USA:Washington...
TTTAATGAGGGATCTGCCTTTGCGGTCATGATCGTGTTTATTCATGCTCTAATGCTATCATATTTAGCGCGGGGGGCAGGTTCCTAACTGGGCAGACGCCTCCTTTTCTGACCGTGCTAGAGCAACTGAAAAGAGAAACCTAGGCATTTTGTACACGATGAAATCGTATTAATAGTTGGCAAGCATTTACAAGGAAAAGATTAGGAATTGTCGAAGTTAACCAAGAAAAAGAGATTGAATTGTCAGCCAGCAGGCGAAAACGGCATTTCCAAACACGTGATGAAGTGAGGTAATGGGTGTGGATATGAAGCCTATCACTTTCATAGATACCGAGGTGGAGCCGAGGAGTGGGCGAGTCCTGGATATCGGGGGTATTAAGCAAGACGGCAGTTCATTCCACTCCACGTCGCGTTCCGGGTTTCAGAGATTCCTGAAGGGTTCGCAGTATATTTGCGGTCACAATATCTTTGCCCATGATCTGAAATACATACAAGGGGATATCGCTGCTGCCGGCATCCGTGAGCCGCGGGTGATAGACACCTTGTTCCTTTCACCCCTCCTGTTCCCAAGTAAACCTTACCATGCTCTGGTCAAGGATGACATATTGCAGGTGGACGAATTCAACAACCCGCTCAATGATTCCGTGAAAGCCAGAGATCTCTTTTTCGATGAGGTTACCGCATTTCTGCGAACCGATGAGGACCTAAAACAGATATACTACGGGCTTTTGCGCAATAGCATAGAATTCCGTTCCTTCTTTAAATACGTCGAATATTCGGTAGGCATTATGAGTCTGGAGAGCCTTATCCGCCATCGATTCCGCGGCCATATATGCGAACAGGCCGATTTATTCGGTATGATCTCCCGGCATCCGGTAGAGATGGCCTACTGCCTGGCCCTCATCGATGGCGGCACCCGGGATTCAATAACGCCACCATGGGTTCTTCATAATTTCCCCGATGTAGAACGGATTATGTTTCAGTTGAGGAATCAACCTTGCGAGGAGGGCTGCCTGTACTGCAAGGCCGTATTTGATATCCATGCAGGATTGCAGCGGTTTTTCGGTTACGATTCATACCGGGTTTACGATGGAGAGCCTCTGCAAGAAAAAGCAGTTAATGCTGCGATCAGAAACCGTTCCTTGCTAGCTGTATTCCCTACCGGCGGCGGAAAGTCGATCACGTTTCAGGTGCCGGCCTTGATGAGTGGTGAGAACTGCGCGGGTTTGACGGTAGTCATATCGCCTTTGCAGTCGTTGATGAAAGACCAGGTTGACAACCTGGAGAAGCTAGGGATAACCGACGCGGTCACAGTTAACGGACTATTGGATCCCATTGAACGAGCCAAGTCTCTGGAGAGAGTCGCAGACGGCTCGGCATCCATACTCTACATTTCCCCGGAATCGCTGCGTTCCAAAACTATAGAAAGTATGTTGTTGGGCCGCAAAGTGGTCCGATTTGTAATAGACGAGGCCCACTGTTTTTCATCATGGGGGCAGGAGTTCCGGGTCGACTACCAGTATATCGGGAAATTTATCCGTACATTACAGAAGACTAAAAATATGGTAGAACCTATTCCAGTCTCCTGTTTCACTGCCACTGCCAAGCCCCAGGTGATTGAGGACATCTGCGATTATTTCGCCGACGAATTGGGTCTCCAACTCGAAGTTTTCGCTTCCAACGCTGCCCGCACCAATCTGCAGTATAAGGTTTTCCAGTGTGAGCGTGAGGGGGTCAAATACGACAAGGTACGAGACTTACTGCGGGAGAAGGATTGCCCCACCATCATCTACGTCTCCCGAACTAAGAAAGCTTATGATCTAGCTGAACGGTTGACTGCCGACGGGTTCGACGCCAAACCATACCATGGCCGGATGGATATAAAGGAAAAAACCCAAAACCAAGAAGCCTTCATCAACGGGCATGTCAAGATTATGGTGGCTACCTCTGCTTTCGGTATGGGGGTAGATAAGAAAGATGTGGGAATGGTAATTCATTATGATATTTCCGATTCGCTGGAGAATTACGTCCAGGAAGCTGGCCGCGCAGGTCGGGATGAGAATATGTCAGCCGATTGTTTCGTGTTGTTTAGCGATAACGACCTGGGAAAACACTTCGTGTTGTTAAACCAGAGCAAGATAAGCATCCACGAGATCCAGCAGATATGGAAAGCCATCAAGTATATTACCCGATTCCGCTCCACAGTATCCGAATCAGCTTTGGAAATAGCCCGTAAGGCAGGGTGGGATGATCACGTTATGGCTATCGAAACCCGGGTCAAGACAGCCATCGCGGCACTGGAAACTGCTGGATACTTGAACAGGACTTATAATGTCCCCAAGGTATATGCTGACGGTATCCTGGTTAAAAGCACCCGAGACGCAGTGGAGCGTATAAACGCATCATCATTGTTTAATGAGAAGCAGAAGGAGAAGGCTATCCGTATTATGATGAAGCTTATCGGGAGCCGCAGCCGGCACCTCATCAACGAGGAAGCGCCTGAGGCGAGGGTCGATTATATCTCTGACCATCTGGGGATACCCATTGAAGAAGTCATACAAATAATTACCCTGTTGCGCACTGAAAAAATATTGGTCGATAGCAAAGATCTGACCGCTTCTATAAAGAGGAAGGGAAACGCTAATCATTCGCTTCGTATATTAAAATCCTTTGCCCAAATGGAGAATTACCTTGCCCAGGTTTTGGCCAACTGCCAAGATGTTTACCATGTCAAGAAACTAAATGAAGGAGCCGAGGAGTACGGATGCCGAGATGCTAACCCTGAAAGGCTTAAGAAACTCTTAAATATTTGGGAGATAAAGCATTGGATAAATAAACGCAATGTGGGCCCAGACCGTGTCGCGGTGCAATGTTCTTATGAGCATAAGAACATTGTTGAGCAGATTGCTGAACGTAATGAGCTGGCTCAGCTTATTATCGAGTTTCTCTTTGAGAAGACTATCGGGACTCCTGACGATAGTGAGGAGGTGCTGGTGGAGTTCTCGGTATTGGAATTGCAGGAGCAGTTGGCTGACAGACTTGCTCTGTTCGGGAGGATGGTGGGTCCAAAAGAGATCGAAGATGCACTTTTCTATCTTTCCAAAATCGGAGCTTTGACTCTGGAGGGAGGATTCCTAGTCACACATCAGCGTCTAACCATTGAGCGACTGGAGATGAACAACAGAAAGAAGTACAAAAAGGAGGACTACCAGAAACTCGAACATTTCTACGAAAACAAGACCCAGCAGATACATATAGTCGGGGAATATGCCCGCAAGATGTTGGAATCTTATAAAGCGGCGCTGCAGTTCGTGGATGACTATTTCCGCTTGGATTATGAAACTTTCCTGTACAAATACTTCAATGCTCAGCAACAACAAGAGCTAAAACGCAACATGACCAGCGACAAATTTGAAGAGTTGTTCGGGCAGTTGTCGCCTGCCCAGTTGGAAATAATTAATGACCGAGAATCAAAGTATATAGTTGTAGCGGCAGGTCCGGGGAGTGGCAAAACAAGGATCCTGGTACATAAGCTGGCATCATTGCTGCTGATGGAAGATGTCAAGTACGAAAAGTTGCTGATGGTCACTTTTTCCCGTTCGGCGGTTACCGAATTCAAGAAACGTTTGCTGAGGCTAATTGGACCGGCGGCCCATTTCGTGGAGATAAAAACTTTCCACTCCTATTGTTTCGACCTCCTGGGAAGGGTAGGCACCCTGGAGAAGTCTGGAGAAATTATTAAAGAGGCCACCGCCAGGATCAACAACGGTGAAGTTGAGGCTAGTCGCATCACCAAGACAGTCTTGGTTATCGACGAAGCCCAGGACATGGATGGGGATGAGTTCGCCCTCGTCGAGGCGCTTATCAATAAGAACGAAGATATGCGCATCATCGCAGTAGGGGATGATGACCAGAATATATTCGAGTTCCGAGGCTCCAGCTCTAAGTACTTGCAGATGATGCTGGCTAAACCGGATGCTGTCAAATACGAATTGGTGGATAATTATCGCAGTAAGAGCAACCTGGTTGATTTCGCCAATCAATTCATTTTACGGCTGCCACATCGCTTGAAAGACACCCCCATAGTTGCCCATGAGGGCAGTAATGGTTTCATCAAGTTGGTCCGCTACAAGAGCTCCAACCTAGTAACACCGCTGGTAAACGACATTATAGCCACTGACCTGGAGGGTTCGACTTGTGTTCTGACCAAAACCAACGAAGAGGCTTTGCAGATAACCGGATTACTGGTTGAAATGGGCAGAAAGGCGCGTTTGATCCAGGCAAACGATGGCTTTAACCTCTATAACCTTGAGGAGATAAGGTTCTTCTTGGAGAAACTCGAGTTGGATAAAGGTGTTTACACCATTGATGATGGTAGGTGGGCCAAGGCGAAGAGGGAACTCAAGAATAGATTCCGAACCAGCCCCAATTTCGAAGTAGCCGCTAATATTGTCAGGGATTTCGAAATCACCAGTCCGATGACAAAATACAAGTCAGATCTGGAGATATTTATCAGCGAGTCCAGTCTGGAAGACTTCGCTGGGGTCCACAGGGAGACCATATTTGTTTCAACCATCCATAAATCCAAAGGTCGAGAGTTCGATAATGTTTACTTGATGCTCGACCAGTTCCGGTGTGGGACAGACGAAGCTAAACGGCAGCTGTACGTGGGAATGACCAGAGCCAAAAGCAGCCTTATCATTCATTATAACGGGAATTACCTGGACAGCATCCATACTGAACAGCTACTGACTTTGGATGATCCCAACCAATACACCCTTCCCGATCACCTAGTCCTATCCCTTTCGTACCGGGACGTGTGGCTGGACTTCTTCAATTATCATCAGACTGCCGTCTCCCGTCTCAATAGTGGCGATGAGATCAGCTTCGATGGCGAGTTTTGCCGCAACACAAAAGGCGAACCGTTGTTAAAGGTATCCAAACAAGGCGCTCGGCAGGTCGAATCTCTGTTGCACCGGGGCTACCAGCCCAGAGGTGCCAAAATCAGGTTCATCGTCTACTGGCAGAAAGAAGATTCAGAGCACGAGATCAAGATATTCCTGCCAGAACTATATTTTGAGAGAAAAGAAATGGTCAATAATTCGCTAAAGGAGTCTTTCTTGTAATCTGGGACAATTATATTTGCCTGTGGCTGGAATGCCAATGAATCAAGGATAAGTACAGTATAATTAAATCGAATTGTCACTGTACTTCCATGGACCTTACGCCTGAGGGACAAAATAGACGTGCCGTGCAATAATGTACGGCTTCTCTCTATATAGAATAGAGGGACTATTTATTAAGGGAGCGTATAACAGGAAACGGTGGTTGATTGTCGAACAAAGAAGTGAAGTGTACAAGAGTGTGGCTTGACAATTCTTGTGTGGTTGGAGGAATCATAATGAATAGCAGCATCAATATGCAATTTGCATGGGCAGACTTTTATTCGGAATTTGCAGACAAGCTACTACAATTTAAAAACAATCGCACTGAATTACTATCCATTTTGGAGGAGACCTATGACGAGCTGGGCTTGAACTACCCCTTCGTTGAGAAAAGCAGAGAACGCGTAAAAGATGTGTGCCCTTTTTCGGTCTTCGGTTGCTTCAACAAGGGCATAACTAATGAAAACCGAATAATGATAATGAAGACACTCGGCCAAAAAATTGGAGTCCAGGGTGTTGCCCCCTCTGAATTCGCCGGAGTACCAGTGCTTAATAATATGAAAGCATGGTTTTTTTCGTATGAAGATGAAAGGAAATCTGACGATATCTCTAATCTATGGTCTATGTTTGAAGCCGCATTAGAAAATGCCGATAATCCATCTGAAGCCAATGAACAGAATTTCGTAAATATTTTCAACAAGGTTATGAAACAACGGGGCATACGATGGAACCTGACCATGGGGTTGTTTTGGATTAGGCCATATCATTATATCAATCTGGACGAAAAGAACCGCATTTACTTAAAGGATAACGAAACTTTCTCCAAAATTTTCTTCCCCGATGAAAGTGCATTGAAACAACTCCCGGATGCTAAGACATATCTGAATCTAATACAAAAGTGCAAGGCGATTTTTGCGAGCGCCGAAACCACTATCCATGATTTTCCCGAACTATCGAGAAGTGCGTGGCTGCATTCACAACAGCACCCTCCAGTGGCGATTGACGTGGAACAGCAAGAATCCCGAATCGAAAACGATACGATATTTCAAAACACTATCCTTTATGGTCCTCCCGGCACCGGAAAAACATATTCTCTAACCAAATATGCGGTAGCAATTATCGAAAACAAGAAACCCGAACAGATTGATGAAGAGATATATACAGCGGGATACCAAAGTGTTCATAAGAGATTTAACGATTACCGTGCCAAAGGGTTAATTGAGTTTACTACCTTCCATCAATCCTATTCTTACGAAGACTTTATTGAGGGGATAAGACCGTCCATGAATGATGACGAAATCAATGGTTCATTGCGGTATGATATTATCCCGGGTGCGTTCCAAAAGTTTTGTGAGAATGCGCAGCAAAAAGTCATATCATCAGTGGGTATAAAAAACTTGCTCAATGATAATCCGACAGTTTGGAAGGTGTCGTTGGGAGGTGCAGGTGACAATCCAATAAAGAAGTACTGCTTTGATACACATTGCATCCGGATTGGCTGGGATGACTATCCGGATTATGTGGAGGATATTGATTCGGTAAAAACGGATTTAAGTAGTAAAGCCATAACTATCCTTTTCGATTTTGAACAGGGTATGAAAAAAGGCGATCTTGCGGTGAGCCTTTACAACCAAACCACTATAGATGCAGTGGGGATAATTACCGGTGATTACGAAAATGACAAGAGTCTAGCTGTTTATCGGCGGAAAAGAAAAGTAAGATGGTTATTTACAGGTAAAACATATGATATAAGCAAGCTAAATAACAATAAAGTAATGACTCCAAGCACAGTATACAGGCTGCACCGGATAGGTTCCAGTGATCTATTAGATTCAGTTAAGGACCTCATTTCAAAAGATCTTAAGGTGGAAGATACGAGCCGTAATCATGTCTTTATAATCGATGAGATTAATAGGGGCAACATTTCCAAAATATTTGGGGAATTGATCACCTTGATAGAACCGGAAAAGAGGTTGGGCGGGCAGGAAGAGATGAAAGTCCTATTGCCCTACTCCCAGAGACCATTCGGGGTTCCTTCCAATGTATATATTTTGGGGACTATGAATACTGCAGACAGATCTATAGCTTTGATGGATACCGCTCTTCGCCGCAGATTTAGGTTTATCGAGATGATGCCGGATCTGGAAGTTCTGAGAAGACTAAATGACGGTGAGCCCTTAATGATTGAGGATACTGATATTGATGTATTGAAAATGATTGCCGTCATGAATAAGCGAATTCAATTGCTATATGATCGTGAGCATACCTTGGGACACGCCTATTTTATAGAACTGGTCAGGGACAATTCTGTAAGCAATCTGGCTAGTATATTCAAGAATAGAATCCTCCCTTTGTTGCAGGAGTATTTCTTCGATGATATTCGAAAAATCCTTCTAGTTCTGGGGGACAATCAAACAGCGAATAAAGATTGGCAGTTCATCCTAGCTAACGATCCAGAGCCTGGGTTGTTCGGGTCGAACGATGATGATATTCCTGAAGATCTTACCTTTTATAAGATTAACGATGCGGCATTCATGAGACCTGAGGCCTACATAAAGATATATACAAAGTTATAGGTTGAATGGGGTGGAGATAGTGCCAAAGAACGTAGTCACCATTAGAGAATATGATTGCCTGTATGCCAATAACGCTAGTGCATCCGGCAATGTGGGTGAGGCACCCATCCCCTTACGCTCCTTTACGGAATTGGAATCTATGGTTCTAAGCAGCAGTCTGGCTGCCGCCAACCAGTTCTTTTCGCTTGGGACCAGGAAGGGTATCGGTAAAGTGTTACGGGCCCAGAATTATGTAGGGGCAATTCAGACCAAGTCAGGGACCACCATTGAGATACTGCCTAAAATCGCATCGCCTGGCAAAGATGACTCACTAATACGTCTACTATTCTTCAGAATGCTTCGAAAGCTGCGCAATCCGTTGTTTAAGAAACTGAACCTCTCCCATCTGAACATAGATACTATGCCGATGTTTGAGGTTTTTATCACTATGTTTTTAGATGAAGTGGCCCGTTTGATCAGGAGAAGAGTAAAGAGCGGCTATGTTGCCCAGGAAGCAAATATTCCAGTAATCAAAGGTAAGCTCTGTATAAGCCAACAAATTCGCCATAACGCTGTACATGCGGAAAGGTTCTATGTTGAGTATGACGAATACCTAACAGATATACCGGAAAACCGTCTAATAAAGGCTAGCCTATGCAGACTGAAGACACTGAGCAGATCCTATAGATCACAGCAAAGAATCAAGCAGTATCTATTCGCACTGGATGAGATACAAGTGAGTCACAATTACGCCCAGGATTTCTCGCGTTGCACCAGGAGCAGGTTAATGGAGGATTACGATCTTCTATTACAGTGGTGCAGGGTTATTCTATACAACAAGAGTTTCTCTAATTATCAGGGTGCGACGATAGCTTACTCATTAATGTTTCCGATGGAAAGGGTATTCCAAGATTACGTGAGTAACATGATACGATCCAGTGAATGGTTTGACGATTTCGATGTCAGGCTGCAGGAAAGCCAGTACTATCTTTTTAACGAACCGAAAGCATTTAAGCTTGAGCCGGATATTGTACTCAGAAATCAGGAGACGACCATTATTGTGGACACCAAGTGGAAAATTTTGAATCCCGGTTCAGTACGGTGGGGCGTAGGAGAGCAGGATATGTATCAGATGCATGCGTATTGTCGCCGCTATCGATCCAAACGAGCTGTGCTGATCTATCCACTCTATGACTATGATTCTCCGCTTCACACTGAGACTTTTTCTAATGATGAGCTGGAGGTTCGGGTTTTCCTGGTTGACTTATGGAATATTGAAGAATCGCTTGCTGAACTGGCCGGTATTGTAAAAGGAACGATTTGAAGTACAGGAGATATAAATCCACTTGAGATGTAAGACTGGATTTATCGATTGAAGCACAATTAAGTCAGAGTATAGTGCTCTCTTTACTAATGAAGAAAGACAACTGTGCAACGGTAGGCCACCACCCCGTTTCCTTCAAAGATGAAGAATGACCAGACGCCGGTGATCATCGCTACCAGTATCAGGCAGGGGACTGTGATCCGGAATACGTTCAGCACCCCCTTTGGCTTCCCACAAACCCAGTATGGCCAAACACACGGCCATAAATGCATTTCCCCAGATTTTCGGGAGGCCGAATACCTGGTTCAGCAGCGCCCCCGCCCCCGCCGTCATGACCACCACCACCCCGAACAGGAAGAAGATAAATACCCCGCCGAAGATGGCCCTGAGCCAGGGCTTTTCTTTCCTCACGATGATTCTTTCAAACTCGATGATTCCGGTCTGCCGGGCGATCTTCATGACCAGTCCACTCAAGCTCAGGAGCAGCAGGACCGCTGCCACCATGCCCAGCAGCCCATAACCTCCGAATACAGCGAAGAACTGGGTCAGCTCTTGTCCCGACACGAAGCCGGCACCCAAAAAACTGCCGGTGAATGCCATCGCAATTTGGCTGGAGGATATGTCTTTAATGAGAGCTCTCTCTTTACGGTTATGATCGTGTTTCATCATGCTCTAATGCTAACATATTTGGCGCGGAGGGCAGCAAATGATGGGTGAGCAGCTGGATACTCATCCCCCTAGCTTTCTTTGACGTGCTCTTTCAACCATTGAGTCAATTCTTGTTTCGTCAAATCGCCGCCTGCCAGCCGCAACATTATTACGTAGGTCCACGGTCCTGATTTTTCCTATGTAAACACGACATAGGAAAAATATTACGACTTTTTTCCTATATAAGGGCGCCGGCGGCAAAGCGGATGCCTACTCTTACTTTTGTCCAGATATTTGCTTGGTTTAATGATTAATTCAAATCGTCACCATCGTATTTCTATATGGGGGTTACTAAATTTAGACAAAATATGCAGGATGTAGACGAATACGGGCGAAGTTTAAATAGAACGAGACTGTAAGTATTTTTAGGGGGGACTATTTTGGCTCAGATGATACCCGAATATTTCCGCTCCGGCACGCGAGGGGAAACCATATTGTTCAATACTCTAAAAGGTTTACCTGATGATTATGTGGTCTACAGAGAACCGATTATAAGAAATCGTCGACCTGATTTCGTCATTATAGGCCCTGATATAGGATTTGTTGTTCTTGAAGTTAAAGATTATTCCAAATCCACGCTATTAGCTGCCAATCAGGATGAATGGGTGCTGCAGATAAACGGCAACATTGTAAAACATATTAGTCCTTTGTCCCAGGCTAGAAAGTATGCCCAAGAAATCAGTAATGTTCTAAAGAAGGATAGTCAATTGGTCGTTCAAGAAGGACCATATCAGGGAAATCTACGATTCCCTTACGGTTATGGTGTAGTCTTCACTAAGCTTACCCAAAGAGACTTGGTTGAGACCGGACTATATAATATCATTCCCCCCGAGTTGGTTCTGGCCCGCGATGAAGTTGATCCAGAAAACGACGCTTATTCGGAAGAGCATTTGCTTAACAGAATACAAAATATGTTCCCGATTAGATTTCCTATTCGGGAAGCGCTTACTGAAAATGATCTAAAATTAATCCGTTATATTCTTTTCCCCGAAATACGCATAAGTGCTAAACAAGAAGAGAAGCCGGTTATCTACGAAGAACAGGTTCTGTTTTCTTTACGGGACGTAAAAGTAATGGATTTATATCAGGAAAACTTGGCTAAAGCTCTAGGAGACAAGCATCGATTATTACGCGGAGTAGCTGGTAGTGGAAAGACACTGGTTTTGGCGTGCCGGGCAAAATATCTGGCCCAGTGCCAACCGGGATGGAAGATATTAGTGTTGTGTTACAACATATCCTTGGCTACTTTCATCCGTCAGATAATAAAAGACATAGACATTGAAACTAAGGATGAAATCGAGGTTGATAACTTTCACAACTGGTCTTATAAAAACTGGGGATTGAGGGACGATGCCCTTATAGATGAGATATTGCAGCAGATTGAATCCGGGCTTATAGAATCTAAGAAATACGATGCTATCCTAATTGATGAAGGGCAGGATTTTGAACCATCCTGGTTGAAACTGGTTTATCATTCACTAAATCCTAACACTAACTCTCTCCTACTTGTTGAAGATCGCGCTCAGCAGATCTATCACCGCAAAAGCCTATCTAAGGAAATAGGCCTGTCATTCCAAGGCCGGTCAAAAATCCTTAACATCAATTATCGAAACACCTTGGAGATAATCGTATTTGCCTGGGATTTCTACCAACACTTCTCCAAAGGGGTTAAACCTGCCCTAAAAGATGGAGCTATGGAGATTATTCCTCCGCGGAGTGCTAATCGCCATGGTCCCTTACCAGTAATCAAGAGATTTAAGAACTTTGTGACTGAAGCTAAATACATTGGTGAGGAAATCATTAGGCTACACGATGACGAAGGGATCGGATACGAGGATATAGCGATTCTTTATAGAGTAAAACAATTCGATACTGCGTATGTGGATACTTTACAAAAGATACTGCGGTCGAAGAAGATACCCCACTACTGGCTGGCAGAGAACAATTGGAGTAAACGTAATTTCCGCCGTAAGGAAGATGGAGTGAAATTAAGCACGGTTGAAAGTGCAAAGGGCTTGGAATTCAAAGTTGTATTCATATGTAATGTTGACAATTTCCCGTTTACATTGGTCGATGATTTACAAAGGGAGGTATCGCTTATGTATATAGCCCTAACGAGAGCTGTGGATTATCTCTATCTGACTTATAGCGGAAACTCCTTGTTTACAGAGTATCTGGATGGGCTGACTTAACACCGGAAAAAATCGTGGAAAGAGCAAAGGAGTGCAGCCAAGGTTGTGTAGGGCAGCATTAAAAGAAAATTAATTACAAGAAGTGAACGGGTCAGTGACGCCCATAGAAATATACACAATGGGATATTGAGTTAAATATAAATTTTGCGTTACGGAAGGGGGGAGAGATTTGTACATAGCAGAATTGAAAGGTAAAGCTCATCCAAGTGCGGTCGGATCTGAAGATATGCTGACTTCCAACGTTTTTTCCTTCTTTAAATACATTAGGAGAGATATTTTTCTTAGGAGATTCTTGAAGATTCTGAACATCTATGCAACAGATCTGGAATTGGAAAAAGCTGAATTCAGATTCTGGCCTCGTTATGATGATAATACTGAACCCGATCTTGTGCTTATAGTAGGTACACATTATTTATTGATAGAGGCAAAATATAGGAGCGATTTTGCTAAAGAAACTGACAAAATAGAGCCCCAATTGATTAGAGAATCAGTTGCAGGCAGGAAAGAAGCAGAAGAAATGGGGCTGCAATTCACATTATTAGGATTAACAGCAGATTATTATTACCCTGCTAACAAGTTCAAAGAAATTCCCAAGGATCACATGGATCATGTTCAATGGATGAATTGGCAAAGGATATGCAGTCTTATATTTGAGATCAAGCAGGATGATCTTCCTTTAACAAATGTAGAACGATTATTTACTGAGGATTTTTATCAACTGCTTGTAAACAAGCGTTTGCGCCCTTATAAAGGGACATCTCCTTTAGAACATTTGGAGACTCTTCAAAAACTAGAAGGAGAATTATTTTTCTCATCCAAGGCTAGTCATTATAGTGGGATTTTCATCGGCTTCGGCAATGCATTATCCAGTCATAAAGGGATAGATATGGTTCCGAGCCCGATTTTTTTCAATAAGCAGCCAATGTGGCAATCACTAAGTGATATAAGGATGTCTTTACAATCTAACGACATGATTTTTGAAAAGGGGTGGAGGCTATAACTAGCAAACAAGAATTAACTAGACAAACCAATCTAGCGTACGAATTTCTGGAAAGGCTTTATTTAGAGGTTTCTTTTCTTATTAAGGAAGTTGAAGGAATGCTCTATAAAGAACCTGAGACCTTTGTGATTGGACGACCTTCCGGATATGGTATTACAACCCGAAGCTCCACTGGACTTGATGCAAACAATGTCCCTTTGTGGCTAACCAGGAAATTCGCTGTATTCTTTGTTCCTGAAGGGCAAACCAAAACTAAAAGCGGACAAACCGAAACGAGTTTTGAGGATCAGTTAAAAGTAATTTATCTCCGTATAGTACTGAATGGGCCTGGAATTGATCAACCACTCATTTATTCGGGCGTTTTTAGAAATATTACAAAGTTGACCGGGACTGGTGTTTGGCCACACAAATTTGAAAATATTATGGGACATTTTGAATATAACGAAGCAAATTTTTTCAAAAATCCGTTGGACATCAAATATAAGGACAAAAGTTTCAGCCTTTCAGGTGAATTGATCGAGAATAATTTATTTGAACTAAATACCGCCGAAGACATTTACAAAAAGGTGATCAGTCCAGCTTTGGAGCTGTTTAGATCATAATTAGGAGGTAGTTATGAAGAATTATTATCGGTTAATGTTGGGATACAACAGCATATACAGTGAATATATTTGCAGGGAAAATAATGTCGATGACTAATTTCGTAGTTAGAATTGCATTCTTGCTTTTGCCTGGAATTATTGCTTCTAAAATTTATCAGCAATTAACGGGGAAGAAGGTCGGTAAGAATTGGGAAGACTTTTCGGGAATATTGTTATTTTCTCTTAGTAGTTACTTAATTCTAGGTCTAGGATTAACAATTTATGGTTTTGTTTTTAACCGTTCTATTTCGACGGTACAAAGTTTACAGGCTTTTGTCGATGACAAATATCCAATCAATTGGGTTGAGGTTTTTTGTGCCTGTCTAATCGCAATAATTCTCGCATATTTGGCTTCTGCACTGTTTTATAAATTTAAATGTATAAACAAATTGGGCAAATTCTTTAAAGTTACTAATCGATATGGGGACAATGATGTATGGGACTATTTTCACAACATGGATGCAAGTATTGAATGGGTAACTGTGCGAGATTATCAACAAGGATTGGTATACTATGGAAGAATCTCTGTCTTCTCAGATACTGGACAAGAACGAGAGTTAATAATGGAGGACGTGGATATATATCACAATACCACTGGTGAGATCATAAATACTGTTCCAATATTGTATTTATCACGAGATAGGTTCAGCCTAAATATTGAGGTAGTACCATCATCAGGTAATTCTCATGATGGAGTTAAGAAAGGAGATGAATCAAATGAGTGATAAGGAAAAGAAGATATATGAAGGCTCCGAAAAACGAGGTGGAGAAAAGCCGGCGCCTACTACTGTGAAACCTGACTATAAGCCACCTCCTCAAAAGCCTCAAAAACCGACGGAATGAGAATGCGGTAACCTGTCTATTTGAGTATATCCTGTATTTCGCAATTTTATGGTTCTACTAAAGAATACTGTATGATTTCGGGTAGGGGGAAGGCTAGGGTTCATCGTGGAACTTAGAGACTAAGAAACCAGGAGGTGCGTGTAACCATGAAACAAGCCAATTCCAAACGTGACCAGGACCATTTCCGGGGCTGCCTGCTGGGCGGGGCGCTCGGGGATGCCCTGGGTTATGCGGTGGAGTTTATGCGCCTGG
>ENA-UOUL01003861-UOUL01003861.1-bioreactor-metagenome-genome-assembly--contig:-NODE-3861-length-14677-cov-5.389932_pt1 | contig 14677 bp, 13 predicted proteins | sample MGYA00249838_ERZ747220 | MGnify/ENA primary metagenome ERZ747220 (study PRJEB28778, sample SAMN05720191) | bioreactor metagenome | isolation source: Anaerobic biogas reactor | place: USA:Washington...
GAGTGCACCCTTTCGGAAAAGCTCGCCCGGTGCGCCGTCCGGAAGGACTCGGGCGACGACCCCGACTGCACCTCCGGCATGCTCATCGTTGCCGAAGCCCGTCCGTCTTCCCGCCCGGGAGTGACCCTCTCCGGCGGTCCCGGCATCGGGAAGGTCACCCGGAAGGGACTCCCTGTCCCCCCCGGCGAATGGGCCATCAACCCCGGCCCCCGGCGCATGATCGAGTCGGAGGTGGGGGCCCTCCTTCTCGAAGGACAGGGCGTGGAGATCGCTATCTCCGCCCCCGAGGGGGAAGAGCGGACGAAAACAACCTGGAACCCCCGCCTCGGCATCGAGGGGGGCATCTCCATCCTGGGCACCACGGGCATCGTGGAGCCCAAGTCCACCGCCGCCTACCTGGCCTCCATCGATCTCTACATCTCCTCGGCCCAGGCCTTCGACTCCCCCCGTCCCGGCACGGTCTTCCTCGTCCCCGGCTACGTAGGGGAAAAATGCCTGGCGGAGCGGTTCGGGGCGCCCAGGGAGCTCATCGTCCGCATGGGGGACCACGTGGGACACGCCCTGAAAGAGTGCGCGTCCCGGGGAGCGGGACCGGTCCATCTCTTCGGCCACGTGGGCAAGTGGGCCAAGGTGGCCGCAGGACTCTTCAACACCCACTGCGACTTCGGCGATGCCCGCCTCGAAACCCTGGCGGCCTGTGCCGGGGCCGAAGGGGCGTCGAAGGAACAGGTCCGGGAGCTTCTCTCCCTCCCCCTGGCCGAGGAGGCGGTTCCCCTGCTCCGGCAGTGGGGCCTCTCCTCCGTCTTTTCCCTGGTGGCGGAGCGGGCCCATCGGCGCAGCTCCCTTCACATGGGCGGTGCGGTCCCCCTGGGGGTTGCCGTGCTCTCCCTGGACGGCGAGGTTCTCGGGAGCTTCCCGGAGATAGGAAGGGAGGCCCTGTCATGGACAGAATTGCCGTCGTCGGCGTAGGGCCGGGAACCGGGGACTATCTTCTCCCGGCGGCCCGGGAGGCCATCGCCGGGGCGGACATCCTCGCCGGGGGCCCCCGCCACCTGGAGCCTTACCGGGAGTCCGGCAAGGACCTCCTTCCCCTCGAGGGCAGCCTCGACGTCTTTCTGGACCGCCTCGAAGAGAAGCGAGCCACCGGAAAGGTCGCCCTGCTCCTTTCAGGCGACCCCTGCTTCTACAGCCTCCTCGGCAGGCTGGGGACCCGCTTCGCCCCGGAGGAGATGGAGATTGTCCCCGGGGTGAGCAGCTTCCAGGTCCTCTTCGCCCGGCTCGGAATCCAGTGGAACGGCACGGAGACCGCGAGCCTCCACGGCCGCCCCCTGGAGGACGCCCTGAAATTCCTCCGGGAGGACCGGGGAACCCTCTTTCTCCTCGACCGGAAGAACACCGGCCCTGTTGTGGCGGCCTTCCTGAAGGACCGGGGATTCCCCGACCGCGTGGCAGTGCTGGCGGAGAACCTGGGCTATCCGGAGGAGCGGATCCTCCGGACTACCCTCTTCGGCCTCGCCGGGGACGAGCAGTCCGGAGAACTGGCCCTGCTCCTTCTCGGTCCCGGACCCCTTCCGCACCGAAGTGTGGGGGTGCTCCCCGACGGATGGTTCGTCCGGGCTCCGGGAGTTCCCCTGTCCAAGGCGGCCTGCCGGGCCCTGGTGGCCTCTTTGCTCCATCCCCTGGACGGACAGGCCATCCTCGAGATCGGCGCCGGCTCCGGGGGCATCACCGTGGAGCTGGCCCGGCGGACGGGAACCGGCACAGTCTTCGCCGTGGAGCGTTCGGCGGACGCCCTCGACGCCGCGCGGAACAACGCGGAACGAGCCGGATGCCTTTCCTCCATACGATTTGTGGAAGGAGAGGCTCCGGAGGCCCTGGCTTCCCTCCCCCGGTGCGCCCGGGTGGTGGTTGGGGGCCACGGCGGGGCCGTCGAGGCCGTTATCGAAGCCGCATGGAAGAAACTCCTGCCCGGCGGACGGCTCCTGGCGACGGCGAACATGCCCTCATCGGCGGACAGGGCATGGAACACCCTCAAAAACCTCGGAAGCCGCCCCGAAGTGCTCCACGTCTCCCCGTCCTCCTCTGCCGAGGCCGGGGATTCCTGGATGCTCACGGCGGCGAACCCCGTGTTTCTCGTCTATGCGGACAGGAATGCAGACAAGGACGGTACGGACCATGGACACAGATGAAAGACCCATACTCTTTGTGGGGGCCGGCCCGGGTGACCCGGATCTGCTCACCCTCAAGGGGAAAAAGGCCCTCGAGGAAGCGGGGCTGGTGCTCTACGCCGGAAGCCTGGTGAACGCCGATCTTCTCGATTTCTGCTCTCTGGGGTGCGAACGGGCGGACTCCTCCGGCCTCTCCCTGGAGGAGCAGGTGGCCCTCATGGCGGACGCCGCAGGGCGGGGAGTGCCCGTGGTGCGCCTCCACACGGGGGATCCGAGCCTCTTCGGCGCCGTGGCGGAACAGAAACGCCTCCTGGAGGAACAGGGCCTGTCCGTGAAATTCATACCAGGCGTCAGCAGCTTCCAGGCCGCTGCAGCGGCCCTGGGCATCCAGTACACCGTTCCCGGGGGAAACCAGACGGTGATCTGCACCCGCAGGGCCGGGCGGACGCCTGTGCCTCCGGAGGAGGACCTCCGCCGCCTCGCCGCCGTGGGGACCACCATGGTGGTCTTCCTGAGCGCCGACCAGGCCGAGGCCGTGGCGGCGGACCTCGTGGACGGAGGCTTCTCCCCCCGTACTCCGGCGGCATGCGTCTACCGGGCCTCCTGGGAGGACGAGAAGATCCTCACCGCTCCCCTCGCCGAACTGCCCGCCCTCATGAAGCAGCACGGCATCACCCGCCATGCCCTCATCATCGCCGGGGAATGCCTCGCCTCAACGGACGCCCGCAGCCTTCTCTATTACCCCTCCTTCTCCCACGGCTGCCGGGAGGGGTCGGAATGACGACCGCCTTTTTCTGCTTCTCCGACCCCGGCGAGGCCCTGGCAGGGCGGCTCGCCGAAGGGCCGGACGAAAGGGTGGTCAGGGTGGCCCCCGGGACCCTCTCCGAATCGGTCGCCAGATGGTGGCCCGCTGCGGACGCCCTGGTCTTCGTCTCTTCCCTCGGCGTGGCGGTCCGGGCGGCAGCCCCCCATCTCCGGGACAAGGAGACCGACCCCGCGGTCCTCGTGGTCACCGAGGACGGCTCCACGGTGCTCCCCGTCACCGGAGCCCACCTCGGCGGAGGAAGGGACCTCGCCGAACGGCTTGCCGGCAGGATCTGTGCCTCCCTCCTGCTCACCACCAGCAGCGACCGGGCCGGTCTCACCGCCCCGGACCTCCTGGCCTCCAGGCGGGGCTGGAAGCTCCTCGGCAGGGAAGCCCTGCCGGGAGTGAACCGGGCTCTTATTGAAGAGGGCGCCCTTGCCTGGTGGACCGACGTGCCCGCTTTCCTGCCTCCCCTGCCGGAGGAATACCGCCCCGCCCCGTCTTCCGGGGAGGCTTCGGTCATTCTCTCCCCCTATCGAAGGGACCTCGCCCCCCGGCAGGTCCAGCTCGTTCCCCGGTGCGTCGCCGCCGGCATGGGCTGCCGGAGAGGCACGGACACCGATACCCTCCGCAGGGTGCTCTTCCGGGCCCTGGAGTCGGAGGGACTCCTCGCCGAAAGCCTGGCGGAAATCCGCACCGTGGAGGAGAAGCGGGACGAGCCGGGCCTCGCGGCCCTGGCCGGAGATCTGGGGATCCCCCTGGTCATCGTGGACAGGGAGGAGATCCTCTCCCTGGACGGGGACTTCACCCCCTCGGCGGCCTCCCGCCATCTCGGCCTTCCCGGCGTGGCGGAACCCTGCGCCGCGTCGGCGGGGTATCTCCTCGGCAGGCGGACCGCCTCCGACGGTGTCACCGCCGCCTTCTCCCTGCTTCCGCACCCGGGAGGCGGAAAGCTCACCGTCCTCGGCACAGGCCCCGGGGACGGGAAATATCTCACCCTCGAGGGACGGCAGGCTCTCCGGGAGGCCGACGCCGTGGTGGGATACCGCCTCTACGCGGACCTTCTTCCCCCTGCCTGGCTCCGCGGGAAGACCGTGGAGACCTACTCCATGGGGGAGGAGGAGAAGCGGGTTGAGCGGGCCGTCTCCCTCGCCGAAGAGGGGAACAGGGTGGTTCTCCTCTCCGGGGGCGACCCGGTGCTCTTCGGCCTCGCGGCCCTCGCCCTCCGCACGGCCCGGGGCCGCGTCCCCGCATCGGTGGTCCCGGGGGTTACCGCGGCCCAGGCCGCAGGCCTCATGACCGGGGCCCCCTACGTGAACGGCCTGGTGCTCCTCTCCCTGTCCGACTACCTCCAGCCCTGGGAGAACGTCCGGCAGGCCCTGGAGGGCGCCGCCCGGTCGGGCCTCACCGCCGCCCTGTACAACCCGGTGAAGCGGGACCTGGAGGAAAAGCTGGCGGCGGTGCGGCAGATCTTCGGCGCCGCCGGCTATGGGGAAGTCCACCTCGTCAGGGACGCCGGACGGCCCGGTGCCTCGGTCCGGAGGCTCCCCCTGGAAGACCTGTCGGCGGAAGGCGTGGACATGCGCACCCTCCTGCTTCTTCCCGGGTCGTCGGTGGAGCGCGTGGGAGACCTCCTGCTGGACCGCAGGGGCTACCGGGCCGAGCGGGCCGGAAAACGGGGGGCGGACTCATGAAGAGCCTCCTCTGCCTCTCCCTGGACTACACGGCCGTCTCCACCGCTGAGCGGGACGAGGCGAAAAACTCCTGGTCCTTCCTCCCGGCCCTCAGGGAGAAAGGGCGGATCCTCGAGGCGGTCCCCGTGTCCACCTGCAACCGGACGGAAATCTACCTCCGACTGCCCCCGGGCGGCACCGTGCCGGAGGAGATACTCCACCCCCGGGTCCGGACCCTCTCCGGCGAGGAGGCGGTGCTCCACCTCCTCCGGGTGCTCCTCGGCCTGGAGAGCATGGCCTGCGGTGAGTCCTCCATCGTGGGGCAGGTCCGGGAGAGCTACGGGGGAGCGGGCGACCTCTGCGGCCCCTGGCTCCACCGTCTTTTCCAGGGCTGCCTCCGGATGGCCAAGCTCCTGCGGACCTGCTACCACCCCGGCCGGGAACCCTCCGTGCCCCGGCTCATGGCGGAAAAGCTCCGGGAGCACCCCTCCTTTCCTTCCATTCCGGCCCTGGTCGTGGGGGCCGGTGAGATAGGGGAGGAAACCGCCCGGATCCTCGCCGGGCTCTCCGTTCCCGTGTCGGTGACAAACCGTTCCGGTGAACGGGGCCGCTCTCTGGCGGAAACTTTGGGCGCGCCCTTTCTGCCCTGGGAGGACTGGCGGGAGCGTGCTGCGGACTTCGGCGCCCTCTTCTTCTGCACGGGAGCCCCGGCCCCCCTCTTTTCCCTTGCCGAACGGCGGGAGGGGCAGAGGATTTTCGACCTCGGCTCGCCCCCCCAGGTGGAGCGGAACGCAGGAGGCTCCCCGTTCCTCCTGGCCATGGACGATCTCGCCGTCGAGGCTGCGGCGATAACGGCTGAATACCGCACACAGCTCCGGCGGCTGGAGAGCGAGGCCGCCGAGGCGGCCCGGTCCGTCTGCGCGGAACTCACCTCCCTCTCGGCGGAGACCTACAAGCGGCTCGTCCTGCTCCGGGCGGAGCGCATCGTTGAGGAACGGGCGGACCTCACCGCCCGGAAGACCGGCGCCGACCGGGAATCCCTCCGCCGCATGGGATGGAGCGTGGTGAAAGCCCTCCTCTCCCCCGCCTTCGCCGAATCGGACCCCCACGCCCGGAGGCTCTGGAAGATTCTCTCCGGCGACATGGAGGAACCGGCCGATGACTGAGCAGCGGCCCGGGAACTTCTCCCTCATGATCTGCCTCTCCCCGGCTTCGGGACCCATCCTCGCGGTCGGAGGAGGTCCCGTGGGCCTGCGGAAGATCCGCACCCTCCTGGACGGGGGAGCCGCCGTGGACCTCGTCTCTCCGGAGGCCGTGCCGGAACTCCAGACCCTCGCCGCGGAGGGAACCATCCGGTGGGAGCGCCGGAGGGCGGAACGGGAGGATTTTCTCGAGCACCGCCTCGCCCTGCTGGCCCTGCCGCCGGAGGAGACGGCAGACATCCTTCCCCTGGCGGAGGGTACGGGATGCCTGCTCAACTGCTGCGGCGCCCCGGAATCCGGTTCCTGGGCCCTGGCGGCCCAGTTCCGGTGGGAAGGCTTTGTGGTCGGCGCGGGAAGCGGAGGGGGCGACCCCGCCGGGTCGGCTTCACTTAAAAAACGGCTCCGGCAAAGCCTCGAAGACATGACTGAAGAAAAGGAGAACCGCCCATGAGACTGCTTACCAGGGGCAGCGCCCTCGCACTGCTGCAGGCGGAACGGATGGCCCTCCCGCTCCGGGAGAAGGGCCTGGATGTGGAGATCGTTCCCCTGTCCACCCGGGGCGACCGGGACACCGTCAGCCCCCTCTGCTCCTTCGGCGGGAGCGGCGCCTTCTCCGGCTGCATCGAGGAAGCCCTCCTCGGCGGAAAGGGAGACGGGGCCGTCCACAGCCTCAAGGACGTTCCCTCCTGCTGCCGGGACGGCCTCGAGATCGCCTCGGTCCTCCCCCGGGATTCCGCGGGAGACGTGCTGGTCTCCCGTGGCGGGCACACCCTGGAAACCCTGCCCGAAGGGGCCGTGGTGGGCACGTCGAGCCCCCGCCGGAAAGCCCAGCTCCTCCGGGTGCGGCCAGGCCTCTCCGTCCGGGAGATCCGGGGGAACCTCTCCACCCGCCTGAACAAAATGGAGGACGGCCTGTACGACGCCCTCGTCCTGGCCGCCGCAGGGCTGGAGCGCATGGGAATCCGCCCCCCGGGGGGGGCGGAGAGCCTTCCATTCCTTCCCGCTCCCTGCCAGGGGATCATCGCCCTTGAGGCGCCCCTCGACTCGTCCCTCTTCTCTCTGGGCCGCTCGATCGCCCACCGGGAGACCTTCCTCTGCTCACTGGCGGAGCGGTCCCTGCTGAAGACTCTCGGGGTAGGGTGTCATGTCCCCTTCGCCGCCCTCGCCCGCATGGAGAGCCGGATTCTCGTCCTTGAGGCGGAGATCCTCGACCCCCTGGGCCGGGAGAGCGTCCGCCTCTCCTGTCGCGGCCCCGTGGCCTCGGAGAAGGAGGCCGTCAGGGCAGGAGCGGCCCTGGGCGACCGGTTCCGGGAAACGCCTGAGGCTGTGCGGCTGCTCGCCGAGAGCCTGACCGGAGCGGAGGGACGGCCATGACCGTCCACCTCGTGGGGGCGGGATGCGCCGGCCCCCGATGGATCACCCTCGAGGGCATGGAACTCCTGCGCCGGGCCGACGCGGTGGTCTACGACAGCCTCATCCATCCGGACCTGCTCCAGCTCGCTCCCCGGACGTGCGAATTCCACGCCGCCGGCAAGCGGAAGGGCCGGGCGAGCATGAAACAGCCCGAGATCAACGCCCTCCTCACAGAACTTGGAAAGACGAAGGGAACGGTTGTCCGGCTGAAGGGCGGTGACCCCTTCGTCTTCGGCCGGGGTGGGGAGGAGGCTCTCGCCCTGGAAAAGGCGGGCATTCCCTGGACCTGCACCCCCGGCATCACCGCCGCCATCGGAGGGCTCGGAAGAGCGGGCATCCCACCCACCCACCGCGGCCTGGCCGACTCCCTCACCCTGGCCACGGGGCATTCGGAGGAGAACGGCGCCCCCCGAGAAACCCTCTGGAAGGCCGTCGCCGAAGGGGGCGGAACCCTGGCGGTCTACATGGGAGCCTCGTCCTGGGGCAACCTTGCCCGGTTCCTGGAGGCGAACGGCATGGCCCCGGAGACCCCCTGCGCCGCCGTCACCAGGGGCGGGTGGGGGTGCGCCTCCACGGTGCGTTTTCCCCTGTCGGACAGCCCTCCGGTTCTGCGCGGCCCAGCCGTGGTGACGGCCGGCGGAACGGCGGGGTTTGCCCTCTCCCCCGAGAGGGGCCCCCTGGCGGGGCTGAAGGTCGCCGTGGTCCGCCCGGCACCCGAGAGCTGGGACACCGCCCGGTTCCTGGAGAGCCTGGGAGCCGACGGCTTCAGCCTTCCCCTCCTCACGGAAGAAGAACTGCCTTTCCCCGGTGAGGAGGACCTCCTCGCAGGAGCGGACTGGATCGTGGTCACGAGCCCCCGGGGCGCCGCACTCCTCTCCCGGAGGACCGACCTGCGGACCCTTCGGGGGAAGATCGCCTCCATCGGCCCGGGAACCACGGCAGCCCTCGCCCGCACGGGCCTTCGGGCGGACGGCGAAGCGCGGCCCTCCACATCGGAGGCCCTGGCGTCCCTGCTCGCCAAGCAGGTTCAGCCGGGGGAACGGGTGGTTTTTTTCCGGAACGAGGCGGGTTCCCCCCTGCCGGAGGACGCGGTGCGCACCTCAGGAGCAACTGTTGTGAACATCCCCGCCTACCGCATGGTCCCGGGCCTGCCCCCGGGGTGGGAGAGCTACCCGTCCCTGTGGGAGGAGACGGGGCTGGATGCGGTGGTCTTCGGCAGCGCTGCCCTGGTCCGGGCCTGGAAAACAGCGGGCCTGTCCCTGCCCGAGGGAACCGTTCCCGTGGGTTGGGGAACACCCTGCGCCGCGGCCGCGGAACGGCTCCTCGGACGGAAGGCCCTCGTGATGGCCGAACCGACGCTGGAATCTCTCGCCGCCCTGCTGGCGGAGCTGAAAAACACGAAATTTACGGAGGAAAAAGAATGAACGGATTGACGAACAGAATGCGCCGCCTGCGGGAGCATCCCGTGCTGGCGGAAATGGTGCGGGAGGTCTCCCTCGAGCCGAGGCAGATGATCCTTCCCCTCTTCACGGTGCCGGGCACGGGGGTGCGGAAACCCGTTCCCTCCCTGCACGGGGTGGACCACATCTCCCCCGACCGCCTCCACGAGGCGGTGGACACCGCCCTGGGAGCGGGGATCCGGTCCTTTCTGCTCTTCGGCCTCCCCTCCCGGAAGGATCCCCGGGGAACGTCCGCCTGGGCGGAGGACCAGCCGGTGCAGCAGGGCCTCAGACTGCTGAAGGAAAAGTACGGCAGGGAGATCCACCTCACCACCGACGTCTGCATGTGCGAGTACACCGACCACGGCCACTGCGGCCTCCTGAAGGAGGACGGCGCCGTGGACAACGACCCCACGGTTCTCGAGCTCGGCCGAATCGCCCTCAGCCACGCCCGGGCCGGTGCGGACATGGTGGCCCCCTCCGCCATGATGGACGGCCAGGTGGCCGCCATCCGGAGGGCCCTGGACAACGGGGGATTCCCCTCCCTGCCGGTGATGAGCTACAGCTCCAAGTTCTCGTCGGCCTTCTACGGTCCCTTCCGGGACGCGGCCGGCAGCGCCCCCTCCTTCGGGGACCGGCGGTCCTACCAGATGGCCTCCACCAACTGGAAAGAAGCCCTCCGGGAGTCCCTTCTCGACGAGGAGGAAGGGGCCGACATCCTCATGGTGAAACCCTCCCTCCTCTACATGGACATTCTTTCCCGGCTCCGGGAGTCCACCCTGCTGCCCCTGGCCTGCTACCTGGTGAGCGGCGAGTACATGATGCTCCGGCACGCGGCCGCCGCCGGTTCCCTGGACGGTCCAAGGGGGCTCCTGGAGGCCCACCTCGCCCTCCGCAGGGCGGGAGCGGACATCCTGATCACCTACGCCGCCGTGGAAGTGGCCCGAATGGTCACAGGGAGGTAAAGACCTCCCCGGCGGCGGCGAGAGTCTCCTCCACCACCTCCCGGCCGTGGGCCAGGGAGACGAAGGCGGCCTCGAAGGGCGACGGCGCGAAGTACTGCCCCCTCTCCTCCATGCCGTGGAAGAAGGGAGGGTATTTCGCCCCGTCCGTCCCCTTCACCTCCCCGAGGTTCCGGGGAAGCCGGGGAGCAAAGAACAGCCCCAGCACCGAGCCGAACCGGGAGACCGACAGGGGGATCCCGGCATGGGAAGCGGCATCCTTCAGCCCGTCGGCGAACAGGACGGCCCTCTCCTCCAGTTGCTCGTAAACCCCTTCCCGCTTCAGCACCCCGAGGGTCGCCAGTCCCGACGCCATGGCCAGGGGATTTCCCGAGAGGGTTCCCGCCTGGTACACCGGCCCGAGGGGGGCGAGCACCTCCATGACCTCCCGGCGGCCGCCCACGGCCCCCACGGGAAGCCCCCCGCCGATGATCTTTCCGAGGCAGGTGAGGTCGGGGACGATACCGGCCCTCTGCTGAGCCCCTCCCTCGGGGACCCGGAATCCGGTGATCACCTCGTCGAAGACCAGCAGGGCGCCGTGCTTCTCCGTGATCTCCCGCAGGAAGGGCAGAAAGCCTTCGCAGGGAGGCACCAGGCCCATGTTCCCCGCCCAGGGCTCCACGATCACGGCGGCGATGCGGCCGCCGAACAGCCGAAAGGCCTCGGCGACCTTCTCTTCATCGTTGAAGGGCACCACCACCGTGGCGGAGGCCACGGAAGCAGGGACGCCGCCGCTGTCGGGGTTCCCTAGGGTCAGGGCGCCGCTTCCGGCGTTCACCAGCATGCTGTCCGAGTGGCCGTGGTAGCAGCCCTCGAACTTCACCACGAGATCCCGCCCCGTAAACCCCCGGGCAACCCGAAGGGCCGTCATCACCGCCTCCGTCCCCGACGAGACGAACCGGAGCAGCTCCATGGAGGGGAAGACCCCCTTCACTTCCTCGGCAAGCTCCACCTCGGCGGGACAGCACGCCCCGAAGGACGTGGAGTCGGAGGCGGCCCGGCAGACGGCCTCCACCACCTCGGGGTGGCCGTGGCCGAGGATGAGGGGGCCCCAGCTCCCCACGTAGTCCGTGTAGCGCTTCCCCTCCACGCTGTAGAGGTAGGGGCCCTCCCCCCGGAAAAAGAACAAGGGATCTCCGCCCACGCCCCGCCAGCAGCGGACAGGGCTGTTCACTCCCCCGGCGAGGGATTCCTTCGCCCGGGCGAACCACTCCGCACTCGTCGCCATAGCAATCAGCCTCTCTTTCTCTGCCAACATCATGAATATTTTACGGCAGAGGGAGTGTTGGCAGGCGCAGCGCCCGGCCCGGAAAACCGACAGGGATGTCGGTTTCAGGCGCAGTTGTCACGGATGACAATGTGCGCCGACGGCCCAAGCGAGCACTGGCAACGCTCCCCGCTGCCAAATGAAAAACAATGCCCGGATTTTTACCATCCCCACAGGACGGGGATTGCCGCAAGGCACACCGTCGCCGCCATGGTCGCCACCAGGGTGACGAGGTTCCACACGAACAGGGACCGGACCATCCGCCCCGGGAAAATGCCGATCCAGAAGGCGATGTCCTGCCGCAGCACCCGGGAGAGCACGGCGAGCATGTTCCCCGTCAGCAGGGCCAGCACCGCCTGGGCAGTGGTGAGGCTCTCCGACGCCAGGGCTCCCCCCGCCACGCCGAGGGCCGCGTTGACATGGGCGAAGGACGCCGCCGCCACGGTCCACCCCGCCGCCGAAAGCAGCGGGAAGGACGCCCCCCTGGCCTCGATGAACTCCTGCAGGGCCGGGGTGGCCAGGTAGGCCAGGGCGTAGAAGGCCCACGCGGGCGGCAGGGTCCTCGCCAGGGTTCCGAGGAAGGAGAATTCCCGTCCCCTGCGCCCTTCCGTTCCGCTGCGGGCTGTTTCTTCATCCCCTGCCGTCCCCCGCCCGCGGAGCAGAAACAGGAAGAACAGGAAGCGGCAGAAGCTCCTGGCCAGCACCGCTGCGGAGTAGATGGCCCCCGCCGTCCCGGCGAGGGCCGCCGCCACGGGAAAGGAGACGAGCCAGCGCTTCAGGTAGCCCGGAAAGGACTGAAGGAGGGTGCCGAACAGGGCCTCCCGCTCGGAGAGGATCCCCTGGCCGTAGGCTTCTGCCACGAGAGCCGACCCGGCCCGGGAGGACCCCAGGCTCACGCCGAGGGCAAAAAGGGCCTGGGCCGGAATCCGGAGACGGCGCAGCCGGGGCATCAGGGAGCCCAGAAGCCGTTCGGGGAGGGACAGGGCGATGATGGCCTTTCCCAGGGCGAGGCCGCCGGACACGGACAGGGCCAGGAGCCCCATGCCCTTCAGCAGCCCGCTCCAGTCGATGCCTTCCACGGCCCCTTCCCCTCCTTCCCCGCTCCCCCGCCGGTCATCTCCGGCGGAGCAGCTCCACCACGCTCAGGTACTCCCCCGAAGGGGCGAGAGCTGCTTCCCCTTCCAGGATCCGTTCGTCCTCCATGCCTGCCCGGTCCACCCGCAGGATGGTCTTCCACGGGCCCGTGGCATCCACTACCGTCCGGAGGTCCCCGCCGAGGGCCGAGGGCTTGTAGATGGCCGCCCCGTCCGACGCGGCGAGCAGGGCCCGCACACATTCCGCCGGAGCCGTGCCGGGAATCACCGACAGGCTCTCGTCCCCGAGGGCGAGAAACCGCCCCGCCCGGGACGAGGCCAGCGAATGGGCCGAAATGCCCGGAACGAGCCCCAGGGCTAGTTCCGGAATCTCCTCCTTCAGGAGGTCGTAGAGATAGGCGACTGTCGCGTACAGGGCGGAGTCCCCTATCACCGGCAGGGCAAGGGAGGCCGCTCCTTCCCAGAGGGGACGGGTCCTCCGCAGCTCCTCCCGGAGCAGGGCGTCCCTTCGGGCATCGTCCCGCACCATGGGAAAATGGAGGGGGATGGTCTCCCGGCCCAGGTGTGCGCCCAGGATGGCGCCGGCGACACTCTCCCGCCCTTTTCCCGACAGGGGGACGAACACCGCCCCGGCCTCCCGGAGGATGCGCAGCGCTTTCAGCGTAACAAGTTCGGGATCGCCGGGGCCGAGGCCCACTCCCCAGAATTTCATGGCCTTTTTCCTCCTTCAGGGTACAGCACGTTCCGCAGCCATTCCACCCCGTCCTCCAGCCGGAGGAGGGACGGTCGGCTCACAAGCTCTTCAGGCACCAGCACGATCCTGGCGTTCCCGAGGCCGGAAATCCACGGCCGCTCCAGAATATCCCGTTCCATCACCGGGTTCATCGCCCCCGCCTGCACGAGGTAGACGTCGATCCCCTCCCCGGCGAGAGCAAGCAGCCGCTCCTCTCCCCACGGGGCCAGGGGGCTCCCGGAACGGAGGGGCACCGCTTCGGAGGCGGCGTTCTCTCCCCCGGCCAGGGCGATCACCCGGGCGGCCCAGGAGGAGGGGGAACAGGTCATCAGCCCCCGGGAGGCGCTCTCCAGGAAGACCCTGGGACGATTCCCCGCCGGGACGGTGCGCTCCAGGGCGGACACAGTCTCCCGCCAGGGCCTTGCCGGATCCGCCGCGCCCACGAGGGCTCCCAGACGGGCGAGATAGGCCTCCATGGTTTCCCATGTGGGGGGCGACAGGGAGACCACCGGCACGCCGGCCTTCTCCAGGAGCCGGATCACCCCCGCGGCTGCCGCTTCTCCCTGGGGCCGCAGCAGCACCAGATCCGGGCGGAGGGCGAGGATGCGCTCCCCGTCAGCCCGCATGGGCAGAACCGGAACTCCCGGGAAAAGGGCCGGATCGTCGGATGCGGACACTCCGGCAATGGCGTTCCCCGCACCGAGGGCCAGCAGGTTCTCGGCGTTCGGGTCGGACTGGACCGCGCGTTGCAGGTCGCGGAGCCGGGTCGCTGCCGCGACGTCGGTGGTGGTGACGGTAGCCTCGGGACCCACGCGCGGCAGCACGAACGACGGCAGCAGGACGGCCGTCGCGACCATGAGTCCGAGCACGACGACGAGCCCCGTCGGGAAGCGCGCCGGTCGACGCGTTCGCTGTGGGGCTCGGCCCGCTAGCGCCTGCTGCCGCTCGTCGAGCGCCTGCAGTGTTTTCGCGGCCTTCGCCTCGTAGCGCGTGCGCAGTGCTTCGAGCCGCTGGGGCGCGATGTCCTCGCGGTTGTCGAGTTCCCTGATGGCCCTGTACAGGGCGTCGCGCTCTTCTTGCAGGTCGGTGAGGACCGGGTCGCGATCGTCGGGTAGCGGGTCCGACTGGCCGGGCGCAACCAGCGGCAGTACCACGTAGGCGAACGCCACCAGGGCGAGCAGGACGATGAGGATGGTGGTGATCACGCCCGGTCCAGCGCTCCGGGCAGGTCAGCAGGTGTCATCTAGCTCGCGCCGCTCTCTAGGTCCGCTCTGACGCGGTCGAGGTCGGCCTGGTCGACCTCGATGGGTTCGCGGGCGCTCGCCAGCCAGCGCCGCACCAGGACGGTGACGACGCCGACACCGAGCAGCGCGGCGACGACGGGTAGCAGCCACACCACCAGGTGGATGCCGCGGCGGGGAGGTTCGAGCATGATCCAGTCGCCGTAGCGGTTGGTGAAGTAGGAGAAGATCTGGGCCTCGCTGCGGCCCTCCTCGAGCTGCTGCTGGATGAGTTCGCGCATCTGCTGCGCGAGCTGCGCGCTGGAGTCCGCGACGCTCTCAGACACGCACACCGGGCAGCGGAGCTGGCGCGCGATCTCGAAAACGCGCGTTTCTAGCTGCACCTCCTGCGCCAGAGCCACAGCGCCGAGGAGCAGTAGTGCGGCCGCGGCCAGTAGGGGGCGGAGCCAGAGGGTCCTGCGGGTGAGGCTGCTCACTGAAGCATGGCCCTAAGCTGTTCGTCCATGACCTCTGGCGTGACGGGCCCGATGTGCTTGAGGAGTACGCGGCCGTTCCGGTCGATGAAGAAGGTCTCGGGCACGCCGTAGAGACCCCAGTCGATGCTGATGTCGCTGTTGGGGTCGTAACCGTTGGGGAAAGTG
>ENA-UOUL01003863-UOUL01003863.1-bioreactor-metagenome-genome-assembly--contig:-NODE-3863-length-14672-cov-3.796711_pt1 | contig 14672 bp, 13 predicted proteins | sample MGYA00249838_ERZ747220 | MGnify/ENA primary metagenome ERZ747220 (study PRJEB28778, sample SAMN05720191) | bioreactor metagenome | isolation source: Anaerobic biogas reactor | place: USA:Washington...
ACGTCGATCATCGTTGGGCTGACGACGGTGTGATCGGCGAACAAAATCACCACGTTTTCGAAGGTCAGCGGCTGGTCGTTCAACCGGTCGGTCATCTCGACGAAGGTCACGCCGCCCTTGAACTTGAGGTCCTGGGTCTGCGTGCCGATGCTGGCGAACGGAAACACGGTGCAGGCTTCGCCGAGCGTGGTCCAGCCGTCCAGGACGACGTGGGCCATCAGGCGCGTGCCGCGCCCGAGCTTGACGTGCGGGCCGACGAGGCTGTAGGCCCCGACCTCCACGCCGTCGTCCAGTTCCGCGCCGGGCGCCACGAGGGCCGTGGGATGCAAGGTGGTGCTCATGAGGATTTGACCTCGCTCAGCATGAACAGCAGGTCCGCCTCGGACGCCAGCTGCCCGTCCACGAGCACCCGGCCGCCTAAGCGCTGCTCGGCAGCCTTTAATATCATGTCGAGGCGGCGTTCTTGCCCGGCACGCCAAACGTGCGAGGGCTCCCCGCGCAGAGCTGATTTATTTAAATCTCCAGGTATTGTTTGAGCCATTTACAAAGCCATCATTTTTGTGTTGTTTTATTGTCAAGGATGAGCGATTTGCAACCCTGAATCACGGCGATTTGCGCGGATCAGATTAAAGCAGAACCTTATCCTGACGGTATTGATATTACTACAGAATTAAAATCAAGACAGCTTTAAGCGACCACAAAAAGTAAATCTATTTCTTAGCAATGGCTGCGGTTGATTTGGCCAAAGATGATTTTACTTTGACCAGTCCACCACCATTTTTGCGCGGCCGGAGAGGTATTTTTCAACCGCAATGCCGGCAACCGCGCCTTCACCTGCGGCAATGACGGCTTGCTTGATATGGTTGCATAAAATGTCACCGATTGCATATACACCTTTTACGGCTGTTTGATATTCATGGTCAACCATTAAACAGCCTGACTCGCTGAGTTCAAGCTGCCCCATCAGGAAATCGGTGATAGGCTGGCCGCCTTGCAAGTAAATGAAAGCTGCTTTAATGGGGAGTAATTGTTCTTTTTTGCCGCGCTGGGCAAACCGAACAGCTTCAACCTGGTTTTCACCGACGATTTCCCTGATGCTGGCACCGTGCAAAATAGTCACTTTTGGGTTTTCACTGACCTCTTCGACCAGTTCTTGCGGCGCCTTAAGCCCAGGTGTGGGGCTAAGCAGGTGTACTTTGCTCACGAACCTTGCTAGGTACAGCGCTTCTTCAATGGCTTCGTCACTGTTACCAGCAACCAGCACTTCCTGGTTCTTGAAAAAGGCGGCATCACAGACAGCACAGTAAGAAACGCCGCGCCCAAGCAGGCGTTCTTCGCCAGGGATGCGGTTGACCCTGCCCATTGAGCCGGTGGCAATGATTACTGCTCTTGCACTGAAAGAATCTGTATTGGTAAAGACCGACTTCGTTTCAGACAGCAAGTCAACGCCAATTACCCTTTCAGAAATAAACTTAACGCCGAATGATTGGGCTTGATCGCGCATGATCTGTAATAACTCAGCGCCACCGATCTCACCCTTGATACCAGGATAGTTGGCGATTTTCGAGGTAATGCCTAAGGCACCAGCAGTTAGGCCTTTATCAATGATCAAGGCCTTGAGGTTCGCACGGGCTGTGTAAATGCCTGCTGTAGCCCCAGCCGGCCCACCGCCAATGATGATGACATCATAAGTGTTATTATCGGTTTCAGCGTTTGTTTTGTTTTCATCAATTGAAAGCGTCTTCATATAAATCTCCAAGGTTAAAAAATTGTACAACTTCATTAGATGTAAATCCGCCCATTTGGTTACAGGGATAAAATTTATCGTGAGATATAAACTGACCCGAGAAAGGTTTATTGATTATCTTGATAGTTTTTTATAGTAAGCTGATGATAAAACAAGGCGATAATAATCCATGTTAGGTTGGTTTAAATTGACATGAGGAGAATTTTGTGAGTAAAGAAGTACAGAAGAAGTTTTACCAGATGACTCTTGAAGAAAGAGGGCGTTTTTTAGAGCAGCAGGCTAATCTCTCCCCGGCTGAAGTTGAGGCATTGACCCACGGCCTGACCATTCAAGAAGCAGATCATATGATTGAAAACGTGGCGGGGGTGCACGATTTACCCTTAGGTATTGCACAAAACTTCATTATCAACGGCAAAGCGGTTTTAGTGCCGATGGTGATTGAAGAACCCTCGGTGGTGGCCGGGGCATCTTTCATGGCTAAGCTAGCACAGTCAAGCGGCGGTTTCGTTGCAACAACGACTGCGCCTGAGATGATCGGGCAAATGCAGCTGCTGGAAGTCCCGGACCCGCTTGCGGCACAGGAAAAAATCCTCGAAAACGAAGACGCGCTGCTCGCTTCGATCAAAGATTTGGACCCAATCCTGAGCAAGATGGGGGGCGGTCCGAGGGATTTGGAAGTGCGGATCATCGATGAGTCAGCCATTGGTCCCTTCTTGGTTATCCACCTAATCTATGATGTGCGCGATGTGATGGGCGCCAATGCCATCAATACCGCGGTTGAAACGCTTGCCCCTCAAATTGAATCACTCACTGGCGGCAGGGTTCACCTGCGCATCTTAAGCAATTTGGCAGACCGGCGTTTGGCAAAAGCTTCTGTAACACTAGAACTTTCCGCCCTTGCCTTTGAAGGTTTCAGCGGCGAACGGGTACGCGATGGCATTATTGAGGCCTGGGCGTTTGCTGATGCGGACCCATACCGCGCGGCCACGCACAACAAAGGCATTATGAACGGGGTGGATGCGGTTGTGCTGGCGACGGCGAATGATTGGCGGGCGGTCGAGGCGGGGGCACATGCATATGCAGCGCGAAGCGGTAGGTACACCAGTTTGTCAAGGTGGTATAAAGACCAAAACGGCAACCTGGCTGGTGAGCTGGAGATGCCCATGGCTGTCGGGATAGTTGGCGGGGCAACGCGCGTGCACCCAACCGCAAAAGCCTGCATCAAACTTATGGGCGTACAGAAAGCAAGCGAATTGGCCGAGATTATCGTTTCGGTCGGTTTAGCACAGAACCTGGCAGCGCTACGGGCGCTGGCGACGGAAGGCATTCAAAAAGGGCACATGGCATTACATGCGCGCCAGGTAGCCATTGCGGCAGGCGCTGTGGGGGAACAGATCGACAGGCTGGCTGAGCAACTGGTGCGTGAGAAAAAGGTTAGAATTGACCGTGCAGAAGAGATTCTGAAAGATTGGAGAAGATAAACCCTATGACTGATCATCAACATTCAGCTGAAGATTTGGAAAAATTGCTCTTAAAACCCGCTAAGCCGGTAGGCATTGTGGGTTATGGGGCTTATGTGCCCCGCTACAGGTTACCTGCAAAGGAAGTGGCGCGCATTTGGGGCGGGAACGATGAAGGCCTGCCTATCAAAGAAAAAGCGGTGGCGGGTTTGGATGAAGACGTCATCACCATGTCAATTGAGGCAGCGCGCAATGCGCTCAAAAGGGCGTGCATCAACCCCCTGGACCTCAGGGCAGTGTGGGTGGGGTCTGAGTCGCACCCCTACGCGGTGAAACCGAGCAGCACCATCGTGGCTGAGGCGATTAATGCTTCGCCCAATATCCAAGCCGGCGATTGGGAGTTTGCCTGTAAGGCCGGCTCTGAAGCCATGGTGGCGGCAATTGCCATGGTTGGGGCCGGGATGGGCGAATATGCGCTGGCCATCGGCATGGACACGGCGCAGGGCAAACCTGGCGATGCGCTGGAGTACACGGCTTCCTCTGGTGGCGCTGCCTTCATCCTCGGGCCAGCGCAAGTCTCCCTGGCCACAATTGAAGCGACTTACTCGTATGTGACCGATACCCCTGACTTCTGGCGCAGGGCGCATGCGGTATACCCCGAGCACGGCCAGCGCTTTACGGGCGAGCCGGCTTACTTCCAGCATATCACCTCCGCGGCAACAACAATCATGAAAGCAGCTGGCTACAAACCGCAAGACTTTAAATACGCGATTTTTCATCAACCGAATACAAAATTCCCGCAAAGGGTCGCAAAAGAATTGGGTTTTAGCCCTGAGCAAATATCCACCGGGCTGCTCTCGCCAGTGATTGGTAATACCTATGCTGGGGCGGCCTTGATCGGGCTGACCGCGGTTTTAGATATCGCTGAGCCGGGAGATAAAATTTTGATGACCTCTTACGGCTCTGGCGCTGGCTCTGATGCTTTTATTATCAATGTGCAGCCTCCAATTTTAGACCGGCAAGCCAAGGCGCTTAAAACCCAGGATTACATAGCCCGGCGAACTGAAATTGATTACGCCACTTACGTCCGCTACCGCGGCGAGATTACGATACGGTAGAGCTGCTATGGATCATAAAGAGATAGAAGTCGTCATTATTGGCATCGGCCAAACCGCCGTGGGCGAATTGTGGGATTTATCATTAAGAGACTTAGCGGTGCAGGCGGTGCAAGCTGCCCGCAAAGACTCTGGTGGGTTCAAGCCGAATGCAGTATATGTTGGCAATTACCTGGCAGCCAGCGGATCCCGGCAGGCAAATTTAGGCGCGTTGATCACGGAGTACGCCGGCTTAATTGGCACAGAGGGCGTGACCGTAGAGGCTGCGGATGCATCCGGTGGGGCGGCGGTGCGCATGGCTTACACCGCTGTGAAATCGGGCATGATTGACTGCGCCATGGCGGTGGGTGTGGAAAAGTACACCGATGTGCTAGGATCAGAAAATGACGCCCTGATTGCGCAAATGCTGGATGCGGATTACGAAGCGACTGAAGGCCTTACACCAGCTGCCCAGGCTGCCCTATTGATGAACCGTTATATCTATGAGAATCAAGTGCCAAGAGAAGCGCTAGCAGGGTTTCCCCTGGTTGCACATGCGAACGGGGCAAATAACCCGTTTGCAATGTACAAGAAAGCCATATCACGAGACGTTTATTTGAGGGCTGGCATGCAGTATCCCCCTCTCAATTTATTTGATGTGGCGCCTTACGCGGATGGCGCGGCAGCCGTGATCATGACCCGTAAAGATTTGGTGCCGCCAGGGTATCCGCATGCGCTGGTAAAGGTTTCAGGCTCCAGCCTTATTGTTGACCGGCTGGCGCTGCACGATCGCGAGGACCCGTTATTCTTCAGCGCGGCTGGGTTGTCCGTTCAAAAAGCCTGCGATCAAGCAGGGATTCAACCTTCAGATGTGGACTTCTTTGAATATGCCGATATTACGAGTTTACATGCCATCCTTTCACTTGAGGCAGCAGGTTTTTCCAAACGCGGGGAGGGCTGGCGCTTGGCAACCGATTCGACTCTAACCATAACAGGCAGCTTGCCGGTGGCGACAATGGGTGGCTACAAAGCCAGGGGGCATGCGCTTGGTGCCAGCGGGGTCTACCAGGCGGTTGAAGCGGTTTTACAGCTACGACACCAAGCTGGTCTCTGCCAAGTGCCAAATGCCAAACTGGGCATGATTCAATGCCTGGGCGGGCTGGCGGGTACCGCGGTGACACACATCCTGGAGAGAGTGGACGATTATTAAAAACCTTTAATAATTTGTGATTTGGGCTGTCTTGACTAAGCAGGACAGCCTTTTTAATTGCACCTGAATACAAGCAGAAAAGACTGCAAGAAAGATCGAAAATTAAGCCTTTGTAAGCAGGCATAGTGAAGGTTTTTTCCGCTTAAAAAACGGCATCATGGTAAACTATCCATCTAGAGGAATAATTAATTTATGAACATGAGAGTGATCTTTCCATTTACTGCCATCGTTGGGCAGGAACGTATGTTGCGGGCATTAATCCTTAATGCCGTGGATGCTAGGATTGGCGGCGTGCTCATTCGCGGTGAACGCGGCACGGCAAAATCAACCGCTGCCAGGGCATTGGCTGAGTTGCTGCCGCCGGTTAAAGTGGTTGAGGACTGCCGCTTTGGCTGTGATCCGCGCAGCCCTATTTCCTGGTGTACTGAATGCCGCGAACGCGCAAAAAATGGAGAGGAATTACCCGTTTCAACCAAGCAAACAGCCTTTATCAACCTGCCTGTTTCTGCAACAGAGGATAGGGTGGTTGGCACCTTGGATATTGAAAAAGCTATCCAAAAGGGTGAACGCCATTTTGAGCCGGGCATTTTAGCCGCTGCCAACCGAGGGCTGCTTTATATTGACGAAGTCAATTTGCTTGATGACCATGTGGTGGATGTGTTGCTTGATTCGGCTGCGATGGGTATGAATATTGTTGAAAGGGAAGGCATCTCATTCAGCCACCCAGCACGTTTCATCCTGGTTGGCACGATGAATCCTGAAGAAGGGGACTTACGCCCGCAGTTGCTGGATCGATTTGCGCTATCTGTTGAAATTCACGGCATTTTAGATACACGCTCTCGTGTGAAAATTATGGAACGCAATCTTGCCTTTGAAGATGACCCTGCTGAATTTCGCACCAAGTGGCTCCCAAAGGAAAAAGAACTTTCTGAACAAATTGAAAAAGCACGCCTGATTGTAGACCAGGTTGAATATACCAGCCGTGATCTACTGGTCATTGCAGACCTGACCGCTTCGCTAGAGGTAGACGGGCACAGGGCTGACTTAGTCATCCTGAAAGCTGCCCGTGCACATGCCGCTTTTGAGGGCAGGTTAGCTATTGCTCCCAGGGATATTGCCCTGGCAGCCGAATTAGCTTTACCGCACCGGGTGAAGTCTGGACCATTCCGACAATCGGAGATGGGCTTGCAGGCTTTAGAAGAACGCATTGACCAATTGAAAGGCCAGACGATTTCGATGGAACAAGATCGCCCATCTGATGAGGCGAACCAGGATTCAGATAAAAAAAAAGTGAAACCGCCGATCTCGAACTTAGCGAAGAATCCGATGGACCCGTCGCCTTAGAGCCTGTAAGGCAAGACCTATTTAAAGACCAAACAGCGCGCTGGTGGGATGGGGGCCAGAAAGTAAAACCCGGGGAAACATTTGAACCGCGTAAATTAGATACCCCTTTGGATGAGATGATGCGTAAGCACGGCGGACGCCGTTCGCAAACGCATACCGACCGCAAACGAGGACGCTACATCCAAGCACGCCCTTCCCCTAAAAAAGCTGATGACCTGGCTTTTGACGCCACCCTACGCGCAGCAGCGCCATTTCAACGGGCTCGGGCTGAAATGCGTAAAAAAGTGGCGTTTGCCATCAAGCCTGACGACTATCAGAAGAAAGTGCGCGTCCGAAAAGTGGCGAATCTAATCCTATTTCTCGTGGACGCGTCTTGGTCTATGGCCGTGGCTGAGCGCATGTCCGCCACAAAAGGGGCAATCCTCTCGCTGCTGACGGATGCGTACCAGCGCCGCGATAGGGTGGGCTTAATCGTTTTCCAAAAAGACCGCGCAACCTTAGTGCTGTCGCCCACGAACTCCGTTTTGTTGGCTCAACGCGCTATGGCAGATATACCCGTGGGTGGCAAAACCCCCTTGTCAGCCGGGCTGCAGATGGCTTATGACGTCCTGAAGCGCGAACGCATCCTACACCCAGACATCCAACCTTTGTTAATAATCCTGACGGATGGGGCTGGAAACGTTTCGATTGGCACTGGTCAGCCGCAAGAAGAAGCGCATAAGATCGCTGAATTATTTGCAAAAGATACGATTCGCAGCGTTGTCATCAATATGGAGCATAAAGCCTTTGACCAAGGCCTGGCACAGGCACTGGCAGATCATTTGGAAGCGACTTGTTATACGCTTGAGGAACTGAGGGGGGATACGCTCTACCGCACCGTGCAGCAAGAGATGATGCTCAAGTCGAGCAGTACGGGACGCAGCAAGACCCGCTAAGATAGGCTTTTTCAGGTGTTTTACTTAAAAGCGGAAAAAAGATGGTATGTTACTTATTCGACCGCAATGACTTTGACGTCGGGAAAAAATTGCCGCAATGTGCCGGCTACCCAACCCTGCAAAGTAGCTGGTAACAAGGGACAACCCTCACAGGCGCCGCCCAGGCGTACTTTGACAATATCGCCATCGATGGCGACTAATTCGACAGAGCCGCGGTGGTATTGTTCAATATAAGCACTGACCTGGTCGATCAGGCCGCTTATTTTCTCTTCTTTTGAATAATCAGGGGTTTCTTCAGTCATTGTAAACCTCTATCTCCACTCACTTAAATACATCTCGTTTGATAATAACACAGAATAATCGTGATACGAAATAGGACTATTTGACTGCTTTTAGGATGAGAGATCCCTGGCTCAGCCAGGCAAGAGAATCTTTTGCAGTACCAGGCCATTCAGCAACCGATTACTTGAGCCAAGCAGCATAAAAATCGTCTTGCAGGGAGATATTATCAGTCATAAAGGTTGGCTTGAGGAGTGGAAAAGCATAATGATACAGCCCTGATTCGGCTACCAAATAAAAGCCTTTCGCGTTTTGCTGCCAAACAGCTTCTGAGACTGGCTCGTCAGTCAGCCCTTGTAAAAATTTCCCTTGGGCAGTGTATAGGTTTGCGCCAGATTTAGACCAGCCCAGCAGCCAGCTGTTATTTGGTGAAAAAGCAGCCTTTTCTTCTTGCAGCAGTGAGATGACAATCCCTCCTGCGTTTATGCCAAATAAACCGCGTGGGTTTGAGGCCAAGAACAAGCCACTTTCAGGGGAATATTGTAAATTTTGATATTCGCCCACAGCAGCCAGGTTGAATTGTGATCCGCCAGTGGTAGAAATATATATGCCAGATAATTGCTTATTGGCTTGTCCCGCTACGGCATCCACGTTAAGGGCAATATTTTGATTGCTTTTATCAAAGGCACACTCCTTAAATTGACCCGGGAAAATGGTTAAGGCTTCTGCTTTATTGACGTCAACCTGCCTGAGGTGACTGTATCCATCGGTTACCCGGGAATAGCTTAAGAGAATGGACTCGTTCATCCATCCAGCAAAAACCTCTCCCAACCCATCATCTATTGGTAAGTAAAGGATCTTTGTAATGGCATAATCAGGCATGCTGACACCCGACACCTGGGATATGTTCCAGGTGATGCTGTCAGACAAAGACAAGGCTTCCTGGAATATCAGCCACTGCATGTCTGGAGACCAGGCTGGCGTCAGGTTTTGGCGAAAACGCACCGTCATGCGGTCGAGTCTATTTTTGACAGTATCGTAAAGGTAAATATTGCTGGAATCCCCATCCAGAGCGGCTGTAAAAGCGACTAATTTGCCATCTGGTGACCAGCTTACACCGTCCTCTTGTTGGACAGCTAATAAGGTTTGGGCAGCATTGCCAGTATTTTGATTGATATATTCCCGCTGTAGGAAGACAGATAGCAGCGGGCTTATCTTTTCTATGGGTTCGTGGGGGCTATCGATAAGATATAAAGCCAATTCATCCAACGTGTCAATACTGCCAGCGCGCACGAGCAAGCTTGAGCCGCTAGGTGATAAACCAGATTTTAGGTCAGCTAAGTCGCCCAAGGCTGGCAGGTCTAGCTTGCTGATGCTGCCCGTATCACGATCGAGTGCGTTTAGCGTGGCACCATCTTTTGCCAAAAAAACCAGCCAAGGGCCGTCTTCTGCAGCTTTGGTTGATGTCGGCGGGGCTGCAGTGGGCGGGAGCGGGGTTTCGGTCGAGGCGGTGGTAGGTAGGTTGGTTAATTGTGAGGACAAGGCTGAGGCAGTCTGCGTGGACGCCAAGGCCGCAGCGGAAGGGGTCTGCACCCAGGCTTGCGGGGTTGGAGCGCTCAGGTTGCAGGCAAGACTAGAGAGCACTATCAATAGAATTATGGTTAGAGATCTCGTTTTTGCTTGCATATATTTATGATAACCCCAAAATCTCATTCAAACCAATCATTAAAGAATGATTAAGTTTGCCATCGAAGCTACCAGTGCTTTTAAACCTGCAGTTTCAAAAAAGACCTCTACAGTTTCATCGCCCAATTCAAGGCGGCTTGTACGCACGACGCCTTTTCCATAAACCGGGTGCTGCACCTGCATGCCTGTATTGAAACGTTTTTCAACCTTTGGTTTAGCGGTTTCCTTGTAACGATAAGCGGGCACTTCCCAGCGGTTTTCATAAAAGCTTTTAAACTCAGTGCGATGATTTGAGTAAGTCGAAGACGGGCTATCTAGTAAGCGGTTAGGAATGTCTTCCAAGAAGCGCGACGGCAGGGTCTCTTCATAACCGCCGTGCAAATTGCGCCTGCGCAGTGCCCTGACAAGGGTGAGTTTTCGTTTGGCACGGGTGATGCCGACATAAAACAGGCGGCGTTCTTCTGCCATTGATTCGTAGTCATCAAAAGAACGGCTGTGCGGCAGGAGCATCTCATCCAAACCGATGATGATGACATGTTCAAATTCGAGGCCTTTTGCGGCGTGCAAGGTGAGCATGGTTGGGGTATCTCGCTCTTCAGGCAATGTATCTTGGTCGGCAACCAATGCCATTGCTTCAAGAAATTCTGGCAGCCCCTTATCTTCATACTCTAAAGTGACCTGGCGCAATTCCATCACGTTTTCCCAGCGGTCAAACCCTTCTTCGCTGCGGTCATTAATGTACTCGTGGTAGCCAATTTTTTCAGCGACGAAATCAAATAACTCGGTTAGCGAAGCTTTATCCGAAAATTCCCGCCAAGTGGACAGCAATTTCCCAAAGAGGGCTAATTTTGCGCCCTCACTGCCGAAAGCGCTTCTATAGCGTGATTGCTCTCCCTTTGATAGGTCAAGCAAGACTTCGACCATGCTGCAATCATTTGCCTGTGCGGCGAGTTTTAATTTCTCAATTGTTTTTTGCCCAATACCCCGCGGGGGCGTGTTGATCACCCTGGCTAAGCTGACCTCATCTAAGGGGTTATAAACCAGGCGCAGGTAAGCCACTAAATCTTTGACTTCGCGGCGGCCGTAAAAGCGCTGTGCGCCAACTAACCTGTAATTTATGCCAGCCCGGCGGAATTCCTCTTCCAGCAAGCGTGACTGTGCATTTGTGCGGTACATTATCGCAAAATCTGACGGTTTTGTTTTTTTGGAGCGCATCAGCTGGCTAATTGATTCAACAACGTAGGCAGCTTCTTCGTGGTCGTCATATGCCGTGTGTAAGGTTACCTTTTCGCCGCCTTTTAGATTTGTAAAGAGACTTTTGTGCGTCCGATTTGGATTGCGGTCGATCACTGCCACAGCGGTATCTAGTATTACTTGCGAGGAGCGGTAATTTTGTTCGAGCAGGATTTTGTTAGTCTGCTTAAAATCTTTTTCAAAGCGCTGAATATTGCGATAATCTGCTCCTCTCCAGCGGTAGATGGATTGGTCTTCGTCGCCTACTAAAAAGAGGTTTTTGTGTTGGGAGGCTAAATGGTAGAGGATGTTGTATTGGGCTAAGTTTGTATCTTGAAATTCGTCCACGAGGATATGTTCAAACTTGTGCGCGTAATTTGCCCTGACAGAGGCCACCTGCGATAAGAGGTTTGCTGTGTACATCAGCATATCATCGAAGTCCATCGCGTTGCTTTGGACAAGCAGTTTCTGATAACGGCCGTAGAATTTTTGAACCTGTTCGTCTCGATAAGTTTGGATAATGTAATCTTCAGGACCCAATAACTCGTTCTTTGCTTTTGAAATGCTATCCAAGACCGATGCGGGTCTGAATAGTTTTTCATCCGCTCGAAACTCGCGGATGACTGATTTCATGAGCGAAAGCTGGTCGTCTTGGTCAAAGATGACAAAATTGCGGCTGACGGGCAGTAAATCTGCCTCGTAGCGCAGGATGCGCCCGCAGATGGCGTGAAAGGTGCCCAACCACAAACCCTGTGATTGACTACTAATGATGCTTTCTACGCGGGTTGCCATTTCACGCGCTGCTTTGTTGGTGAACGTGACGGCCAAAATATTATAGGGAGGGATCTCAAGTGCACCAATAAGGTAAGCGATGCGGTAAGTGAGCACCCTGGTTTTGCCCGATCCAGGCCCTGCGAGGACCAGCGTCGGACCAGGGGGCGCAGTAACAGCTTTTTGCTGCTGTGGGTTAAGAATATCCAGCATATTATTCATGGTGGGTTTGATTTTACCAAAGTGAGTCCTATAATAGAAGCAAGTGGAAGATAACTCATTCAAAACAAGGGTATTAACTTGCAAAAATAAAGGAAATACCCCTTCCATTAATTAAATCGCTGTGGTATACTACGCGTTCGTGTCGAGAGGCAGAGAGTAATAAAGAGATAAAGGGAAGTAAAAATGAACCATACGGAATTATTAGAATCTGTTAATGCAGAAGCAAATACAAATATCCCAGATATTTTTCCTGGTGACTCAGTCAGTGTGCACCTTAGAATTAAAGAAGGTGATCGCGAAAGAATACAAGAGTTCAAAGGAACGGTTTTATATGTGCGCGGCAGCGGCAATAATGCCAGTTTCTGTGTTCGTCGTGTAGCCAGCAATGGTATTGGCGTGGAACGCACCTTCTTGACCCATTCGCCAAGGATTGCCAAGGTTGTGGTGGAACGCCATAATAAAGTGCGGCGCGCCCGCTTATATTTCCTGCGCGAGCGCACAGGCAAGAGCGCACGGCTCAAGCAGCGTTTCTAAACTATAATTATTTATACATAGTCAAGCAAAAGCCTTTTCTGCATCAAGAAAGTGATAGAAAAGGCTTTTTCCTGTTAAAATACACAATCAATTATCGATAAGGAATTGCCATGGAAACATTCCATCACCCCCTCATTGCCCTGCCCTGCGGCCGCATGACAGGCAGAGATCACCTTGAAAATTTTGCTATAAAAGAAGCCTATGTGACCGCTTTGCAGTCAGCTGGGGCACTGCCTGTTATTTTGCCTGTCAGCCTGCCACTTGCAAGCATCGATAATTTGTTAGATAAGTTTGATGGTTTTTTGCTCAGCGGAGGCGGTGACATTAATCCAAGCTTATTTGATGGGCAGCCAAGTGAACGGGTGTATGGGATTGAATCGCAACGGGACCAATTTGAAATTGAATTGTGCAAACGTATGATTGAAGCCAAAAAACCGTTTTTTGCCATCTGCCGCGGCGTCCAGGTGCTCAATGTTGCGATGGGCGGCGAGCTTTTTACAGACATCGCCAGCCAGGTTCCAAATGCCCTTAAGCATGATTGGTTCCCGGGTTACCCGCGGGAGCAGATTTCTCACCGGGTTAGTTTGGAAACGGGATCAAGGTGCCAGAAAATTATTGGTTTGGATGAGATAGGCACAAATAGCTTACATCACCAGGCTATCAGTAAATTGGGGGAGGGGCTAAGAGTCAATGCGGTTACGGAAGATGGCATTATTGAAGGCGTCGAGCTGCTTGATCATCCTTTTGGGATTGGGGTTCAGTGGCATCCCGAGTGGCTTCAATTAGATGTGCGCATGATGCGCTTGTTTGAGGCCTTCGTTGAGGCGTGTAAAGATTAATAAGAGAAACGCCGTGATAGAATCAGGGTCAATGACTGCAGCAGGTGAGCATCCAATCGGGGTTTTTGATTCCGGCGTGGGCGGGTTATCGGTCTTACGGGCGGTTGTTAACGAGCTCCCAAATGAAGACGTAATCTATTTCGGAGACCAGGCACATGTGCCTTATGGCTCGAAATCACTGCTCGAAGTAAGGGACCTTTCTGTCGAGATTACGCGGTTTTTAATTAATCACAGCGCAAAGTTAATTGTTGTTGCCTGTAACACAGCCTCTGCGGCTGCGCTGCATTACTTGCGCGAGGCGTTCCCCGAAATACCCTTTGTGGGGATGGAACCAGCCGTGAAGCCGGCCGCTGAACATACCAAGACTGGTAAGGTGGGCGTATTGGCCACACCGGCGACCTTCCAGGGCGAGCTTTATGCCTCAGTGGTTGAACGTTTTGCCAGTAACGTGGCCATATTTCAAGATACCTGCTTTGGGTTGGTCAGGCAAATTGAGCTGGGGCGCTTATCTACAGCTAAAACAGAGCAAATCTTGAGGTCTGCGCTTGACCCAATGTTAGCTGAAGGCATTGATACGGTTGTGTTGGGCTGTACGCATTATCCTTTTGTGATTCCTTTGATTGAAAGCATTGTAGGACCGGAAGTGAACGTCATCGACCCTGCCCCTGCCATTGCCAGGCAGGTTCGTAGACTGCTGGAAAGTAAGCAGCTGCTTTCCAGAGATTTAGTGCGTGGAAAGATTACATTTTATACAACCGGGGATAATCACCGGATGGGGTTATTAATTAATAAATTGCTTGGAGAAAGCCACCCAGTGCAAAAAGCCAGGTGGCGTAAGGGCGGGATCGTTAAGCCATAGCGGCTTTAATTTTATTGCTCCAAAAATAGTAAAGCTAATGACATCACGGTTTGCCAGGGTAAACATTTAAACTCACCCTCAGCAAGGGCTTCCTTGACCTGATCTTGGGTTAAGAATAGTAATTCTTGGTCTTCCAGGTCATCTGAAACGATACCAGTTACTTTGTGTGCGTCTTGCGCCAGGAATAAATGGGCATGACCGTTGCCGCGGTTGCCATCCACAACAAATTTACCAAAGTATTTCCAACTATCCGCAACAAAGCCAGTTTCTTCCAATAATTCTCTTTTTGCCCCGGCCAACGGGTCTTCACCAAGTTTAAGATACCCGCCAACTGCCGCTAAGGTCTCTGCCTGGATAGCGTATTTGAACTGCCTGAATACCAAGAAGTGTGTAGACTTGGTAATGGCAGCGATATTTACACCAGCACTAACCTGACGATAAACACGAGGATGATTTCCT
>ENA-UOUL01003864-UOUL01003864.1-bioreactor-metagenome-genome-assembly--contig:-NODE-3864-length-14664-cov-4.109138_pt1 | contig 14664 bp, 11 predicted proteins | sample MGYA00249838_ERZ747220 | MGnify/ENA primary metagenome ERZ747220 (study PRJEB28778, sample SAMN05720191) | bioreactor metagenome | isolation source: Anaerobic biogas reactor | place: USA:Washington...
GTATTTCCAGGCCGGGGGCGAGGCCCAGGTCAAGCTCCAATGGGAGGACACCAGCCTCAACTGGGTCGGCAACCTGACCACCTGCATGTGGCCCGATAAGTCATGGATCAAGCTGTATCGCCTGGCGCCCAACAACACCTGGGAGGACATGAAACCGGAGGGGTACGGCCCGATGGCGCCGAACGGCGAGCTCAAGCTGTTCGGCATGCCCATCTCCGCGCTCTTCGGCTGGGACGGCCAGCCCTACAAGGTCGAGCTGTGGGAGGACGGCCAGCTGGTCCGCACCGAGGGGGATGTCCTGGCGGGCCAGAAGCCGCTGCTCCTCCAACCGAATGGAGCCATCCAGACCTCGTGGCCCTGCGGCGCAGCCATCCCGCGGAAAAAGTAAGGGGACAAAGCGCAGAACAGCGAAGGGAGCGATGAGGCAATGGGCACACGTTTTGACATGGTCGGCATCTTCGTGAGTGACCTGCACGGGATGGTGGCATTCTATCGGGATACACTGGGCTTCGAGATCGACTGGGACGGTCAAGGGCCCTATGCCGAATTCAAACACGAGGGCATCCGGTTTGCCATGTATGAGCGAGCGCAGTTGCCGGCCCTGTTGGGGGAGACCCCAACCTATCCCAGCGGCTTGAATGGGACCTTCGAGCTGGCGATTGACCTGCCCGCATCCGCAGATGTGGACCGGGAATACGCGCGGCTTGTCAAGGCCGGCGCCCGGCCGATTTATGCTCCCCGCGACGAGCCCTGGGGGATGCGCTCCTCGATGCTTGCAGACCCGGAAGGCAATATCATCGAGATCGGTTCGTGGTATCAACGAACCGAGCGCGAAGGTTAGCACCTGAGGTGTAACAGTGTTCGGCATTCAGAACTATACCAGCTTCATCGCTGCGATCGTCGTTTTCCAGCTCATCCCCGGGCCGGGCACGCTTACTATCCTGAACGCCACCGCGCGAAACGGGCTCCGCGCGGGACTGGGCGCGGTGCTGGGCACGCTCACCGGCGACTTCCTATACATGATCGCTGCGGTGGCGGGGCTGGCTGCGGTCATGAACGCCAACCCGGTCTTCTTCCGGGCGTTGCAGTGGTTCGGAGCCGGCTACCTGTGCTGGATGGGGTTTCACCTGCTGCGTACACGCGCGGCAGATGATGGGACCGCGGTCGAACCCAGGAAGCCCGCCTCGATCTATTACCGGCAGGCCCTGACGGTGAGCCTCACGAACCCGAAGGTCGTCCTGTTTTTCGTGGCCTTCTTTCCCCTCTTCCTGCGCCCCGGCGCATCCAACGCCACGCTCGCGGCCATGATGGTGCATGTCACCGGCATCAGCTTCATCTACCAGGCCGGCCTCGTTTTCGCGGGCAACGCGGCTGCGAACCGGCTTAAGGCCATCCCATCCGCGCGGAAAATTGCCACGCGGATGGCGGGAGTGGCCCTCATCGGCTTCGGCATCAAGCTGGCGATCAACAACCGTTAGGCGAGAATGCCATGAGTGGCGGCACAGTTGCAGCCGGCGGAGGAGACGCTCGAGGTCGATGGTGATCAGCGCTGGCGGTCGAGGCCATGGGTGTGCATGTACTCCACGGCCTCACTGCGATTCTTGAGGTGCAGCTCGTTGAGGATCTGGCCCATGTGATATTTCACCGTCCGCTCAGCCAGGCCCAGCTGGATGCCTATCTCCCGGTAGGTCAGGCCGTGACAGATCAGCGTCAGAATCTGCATCTGCCGGGGAGAGAGGCGATCATCTTCCCCGCCTTCAGGCTCAGACCGCTCGGCGAGACGCGCGAACTCGTCCATGACTCGCCTGGCCATACCAGATGCCAGGACCACTTCGCCGCGGGCCAACTCCACCAATGAGGAGAAGAACGTCTCCGTATCCTGTGTCTTGACGAGATAGCCGGAAGCTCCGACGCGAATCGCGCCAAACAGATCCTCGTCTTCCATCGATGCCGTGAGCATCACGACCCGAACCGCCGGAAACTCGGCCTTGATGAGGCGAGTTCCATCCAGGCCGTTACAGCGAGGCATCTGGATATCCATCAACACCATGTCGGGATGCAATGCGCGGACCTGGGCCAACGCCTCAAGTCCATCATGCGCCGTGCCCACAACGTCGATCCCGCGGCCCGTCAGCAGGTTGCTCAGCCCGTCCAGAAACAGTGGATGATCATCCACCAACAGCAGTCGCATGCATCCCATCCTTTGGGGCTACCGGCACCCGAACGCAGACCGTGGTGCCCTGTCCCGGCTCGCTGATCACATCGAGCCAGCCACCCACTGTTGCGGCACGCTCGCGCATGAAACAGAGCCCGTAGCGGCCCTTGTCGGCGCCGGGCACGACACTGGGGTCAAACCCTACCCCATCATCATGCACCGTCACCTGCAGCCAGGCGTCCTTTCGGGCAAAGTCGAGGCGCGCCCTGGATACGCCGGAATGCTTTCGCACGTTTCCAAGAGACTCCGCGACGATGCGCAGGAGCTGGACCTGCACCAGCGGGTCGAGACTTGCCTCGCGCACACCTTCCGGCATCGACAAATCGATGTTCAGGCCGAAGATCGTCCTGTAGCGCTCCACAAAATCGGTGACCACCCCCCAGAAGTTGGTGCCTGCCTGGGCTGCCGGCCTGGCACTGAGCAGGAACTCCCGGATTTCGTCGTGAGCCTCCTGCGCGACTATGAGAATGCTCCCCAGCCCTGCCTTCGCCGTCTCGGGACGGTCGCGCTCGAACGCGACGAGGGAGGCCTGGGCCTGCACTTTGATGTATCCGAACACCTGCGCCAGGCCATCGTGCAATTCGCGACCGATCCGTTCACGTTCCGCCAGTGCGGCTAAGGCAGACCGCTGCCGGTCGACCTGCGCCTGAGCAGCCTTGTTTTCGGTCACATCCAGCCAGAGGATGAGTCTTCCCATGCAGATTCCCATGGGATCTGGAAGCGGTGACACGCTGACTTCAAAGATGCGCTCAGCCAGACCTCGATCGATGGTGATCTCCGTAAGGGTTATGCTGGGATCGGCAACGACACGCAGGATGTCCGGCCAGGCGCTCAATGCCGCATGCACATCCTGCCCGATCACCTTCCAGCTCGTTGCTCCCAAAAAGCGCTGTGCTGCCGGATTCAGGTCGACAACTCGCAGTTTCTCGTCAAGCACCAGCATGCCGTGGCCGGTTTGCTCGACCATCGCGTGGCGGGCGATGGGCGCCAGGTCGAGCCGCTGAGACTTAAAGAGTGCGACGGCCACCACCAGGAGCCCAGCCGTCGCAAAGACGGCTGACGCTCCGTTGCGGGTCAGCGCAGAGGTGCGGACGACCTCGGTCGCCAGGCCGGTGCCGATCATCCCCAGGCCTGGAATGAGCAGCGCCGCCTGCCACCTGAGGGCGCCGCGCGTCCTCTTCCATCTCATGATCAGGATCACCACGCTGATCGACGCCACAACGCCGGCGTAGAGCATGCCGGCCTGTCCCGCAGGTCCCAACGTGCTCTGCAGCATGCTATCGTACCGGAATTCTGTCCACACCCACCCGTGTGTGGCATTCGTCAGGATCAAGCCGGAGAAGAGCAAGAGTGGCAGAGAGATCGATGCCCATGCAGTGCGTGACATCCGTCTCATCAGCCCGGCACAACAGACGGCGAACCATAGCGCCGCCAGGCTGCCCCATATTGCCAGGACGGACCAAATCTGGTAGAAGGAAATCCTATGAGGCAGGCTGTCGATCGAGATAACGAGAATCTGAAGAAGAAAGAGCAGGAACAGCACGAGCTGGCATACGAGGAAGGGGATGCCACAACGCACAGAACGACGAGGCCACATGTAACCCGCCAGGAGCACTGCAACCAACGCGGCTACGATGTGACTCCAGATCTGCGGCACAAAGGAGAGGGTAGGCATCGTCGTTCTCTCTTGACGGCCTTCGGGGAGCCGGGTCTACCCGTCCGGTTTCCCCAACATATCCTACATTGTCAATATGAATAGAAACACAATAGAGACACATTTATCAATTTTGTCATCGTTTTTCTCTTATAGCCATTATAGTAGCAACCAGCATCGATGTCAAGAGGTTGCAGCCAAAAGTGACAGCGTTCTGCAATAAGGGCAGGGCCAAAGGCCATCCCATCACGCGGAAAATCGCCACGCGGCTGGCGGGAATGGCCCTCATCGGCTTCGGCATCAAGCTGGCGATTAACGACCGTTAGGCAGGTACGCACAGAATGCGCTAAACTAGTGCAACGACAAATCACCGGTGAAAACCTCCGGGATCTTTGAGGACAGATGATCGGATTCGAAGAAGCATTGGCCGCGACCCTGGCCGCAATCGAGCCGCTGCAGGGTGAAGAGATGGCGCCCATCGCCGGGCTTACCGGCCGTGTGGCCGCGGGAGATCTGCTCGCGCCCCATGACTCGCCGGCCGTCGATATCTCCTTGAAGGATGGCTACGCGGTGCAGTCCGCCCATGTGGCCAGTGCGAGCCCGGATCGCCCCGTCTCCCTGCGCCTCGTGGGCCAGGTGGCCGCGGGCGGGGTCTTCACAGGCGAGGTCAGCCCGGGCGAGACGGTTCGCATCCTCAGCGGCGCACCCCTGCCCGCAGGCGCGGACGCGATCCTGGCCGAGGAATTCGCGGTTTGCGAAGGGGAATACGTCATCGCGCGGGCCGATGCAGCGCCGGGACGCAACATCCTGCCGCGCGCGGCCGATCTGGCCCGGGGCCAGCTCCTCATCCCTGCAGGGACGGTGCTGCGCCCGGCTCAGGTGGGTCTGCTCGCCGCGGCCGGCTATCGCGAGGTGCCGGTCAGGCGACGGCCCCGCATAGGCCTCATTGCAACGGGCGACGAACTGGTCGCTGTGGGCGAGGGTTCGCGGCAGCCCGGCCAGGCTGTCCCGGGATCAAGCCAGGTCTTTCCCAGCAACCTGGCCACCATGGCCGCCTGGTGCACCCATTACGGGCTGGCGACGTCCGAAGCGGTGATCGGGGACGACGCGGCCGTCCTGCGTGCAACGCTCCTCCGCATGCTCGAGGCGAACGACGTGGTCCTCACCAGCGGCGGCGCGTGGACCAGCGAGCGCGACCTGGTCGCCAGCATCCTCGACGAGCTGGGCTGGCGCAAGATCTACCACCGCGTCCGCATGGGACCGGGCAAGGGCGTTGGCTTCGGCCTGTGGCATGGCAAGCCGGTCTTCATCCTGCCGGGCGGCCCCGCGTCAAACCAGATGGCCTTCCTCCAGCTCGCATTGCCGGGGCTGCACCGGCTGATGGGCCACCCTCATCCGGGGCTGCCGGTGCGCTCCGCGCGCCTGGCGTCAGCCATCGGGGGGCAGCTGAACTGGACGGAGTTCGTCGAAGGCCGCTTCTCGTGGGACGGCCCGACGCTCTGCATCACACCCGGCAAGGGACGCAGCCGCCTGCGCTCCATGGCCGCGTGCGAGGGCTACATCAAGGTCCCGGAAGAGGTGGAGACACTGGCCGCAGGCACGGTCGTCCCCGTGCAGGTGTTACCCGACGTGCCCGCGCTCCACAGCGAGCCTGCGCATCCTTCGACTGCGCTGTCTCACACACAACCGGGGCATCCTGAGCGGAGTACAGAGTCAAGGCATCCTGAGCGGAGTGCGGAGTCAAGGCATCCTGAGCGGAGGGCCGTAGGCCCGCAGTCGAAGGAGCCGAACGCGTCCGAGTCAGCGCATCCTTCGACTGCGCTCCAAGGCGACCGCAAGGCTCGCCCCTCCGCTCAGGATGCTTCCAGCGCCCCCCTCCCCCTGATCGTCTCCTTCGTTGCGTGGTCCGGCACGGGCAAGACCACCTTCCTGGAGCGGCTGCTGCCCGAGCTGAAGGCGCTGGGCCTGAAGGTCGGTGTGCTCAAGCACCACGCGCACGCGACGACGTTCGACGTGCCCGGCAAGGACACCTACCGGATGGCCGCGGCCGGCGCGGATGTCGTGGCCGGCGTGGGCGCGGCGCAGACCGCGGTCTTCATCCCCGGCGATGCGTCTGGCGACATCGAAGGAGTCATCCGGCATTACCTGGGCGACATGGACCTGGTCATCACCGAGGGCTACAAGCGCGGCCGCTATCCGAAGATCGAAGTCTACCGGTCGGAGTGGGCCGCGGCAGACAGCCGGGACGCAGCGCTCCTGTGCCGGCCCGATGAGCTGCTGGCCCTGGTGTCCGATGTAACATTCCTGCTCCCGGCCGCGATCCCCCAGTTCGGCCTGGAGGAAAACCGGGCCGTCGCGCAGTTCCTGGCCGGCCTCTCGGCCGCGCGGCCTTAGCACACCATCGAAAGATGCAGACAGGCAAGCAATCATGGGCAGGCAGGCTTAAGAATTAATTAGTTGGTTGGGTAAATAAATTTACTATGACGTGCATCATGTTCGCTTTCTAAGACTCATATATAATGAGGTGACTTTCCCACCGCCGGCGATTGAAGCAACACCAACGTCCGGACTTTTTCCTGAGAAGTTACAATCTTATCCTTATTATGGTCGAAACGGAGGAATTCATGACTGATAGCAGCCAAAGGAACCTACCACCGAGGACCAGGGTGACCCGGCGTGGCTTTCTGAAGTCGAGCACGCTGGTCGGCATCACGGCCGCCCTGGCCGCGACCGGCGTCAAGCTCCGCCTGACGCCGGCAAGGATCGCGAGAGCCGATTCGGAGGAGAAGATCGTCTGGCAGGCCTGCCTGGTCAATTGCGGCTGCCGCTGCCCGCTGCGCGTGACCGTGCGCGACGGCAAGATCGTTCGGGTGCAGACGGACAACACCGGAACCGAGGAGTTCGGCAACTTCCAGGTGCGTGCGTGCCTGCGCGGCCGCAGCGTCCGAAAGCGCATCTATAACGAGGACCGGCTGCAGTATCCCATGAAGCGCGTCGGTGTGCGCGGGGAGGGCAAGTTCGAGCGCATCACCTGGGAGGAGGCGTTCGACACCATCGCCAATTCGCTCAAGCACGTCAAGGAAACCTACGGCAACGAGGCGATCTACATCAACTATGCCACGGGCACCCTGGGGGGTTCCGTTGCCAAGTCCTGGCCGCCCGCCTCAAGCCCGATCGCCCGCCTGATGAACTGCTACGGCGGCTACCTCAATCATTATGGAACCTACAGCACCGCCCAGATATCGACGGCACTGCCCTACACCTACGGCAGCGGCGCAGGCAATGCCCTGGACGATACGGTCAATAGCAAGCTGATCGTCTTCTGGGGCAACAACCCAGTCGAAACCCGCCAGAGCGGCATCAACGGGATCTACTACAAGGAAATCAAGCAGCGCAGCGGTGCCAAGATCATCATCATCGACCCGCGCCTCTCGGACAGCTGCGCGGCCTTGACGGATGAGTGGGTGCCGCTTCGCCCCGGCACGGACGCCGCGCTGGTGAGCGGGCTGGCGTATGTGATGATCGAGGAAAACCTGGTGGACCAGGAGTTCCTGGACAAGTACTGCGTGGGCTACGACGAAGAGCACATGCCCCCAGGCATCCCGGCGAACAACTCCTACAAATCGTACATCCTGGGCCTGGGCGCGGACAAGACCCCGAAAACCCCCGAATGGGCTTCCTCGATCACGGGAGTGCCGAAGGAGACCATCGTCCGCCTGGCCCGCGAGATGGCCCTGACCAAGCCGTGTGCGGTGTTCCAGGGTTGGGGGCCTCAACGCCAGGCCAACGGCGAGCAGAACTGCCGGGCCATTGCGATGATCCCCATCCTGACCGGCAATGTGGGCATCGCGGGCGGCAACACGGGCGCGCGCGAGGGCGCGTTCAGCATCCCCGTGGTGGCCTGGCCGACGCTGACCAACCCTGTCAAGGCGAGCATCTCCGTCTTCATGTGGCCCGATGCCATCGCGCGCGGCAAGGAGATGACTGCGACGAGGGACGGTGTGCGCGGGGTGGAGAAGCTGAGCCAGAACATCAAGTTCATCTGGAACTATGCCGGCAACTGCCTGATCAACCAACATTCGGCGCATGGGGAGACAGCCGAACTGCTGAAGGATGACACTGCCTGCGAGATGATCGTCGTCATCGACAACCACATGACCTCCAGCGCCAAGTTCGCCGATATTCTCCTGCCCGATACTTCCAACTTCGAGCAGGACGACATTACGTCGGGCGGGGCAGGCGCGCAGGCCTACGCCATCTTCTGCAGCAAGGCCATCGAGCCGATGTACGAATGCCGTACGATCTACGACATGTGCACGGAGATTGCCAGGCGGCTGGGCATCGAGCAGGAGTTTACCGAAGGCAAGACCCAGGAAGAATGGCTGCGCTACATCGTGGATGAAACGCGGAAGAAGATTGCCGACTTCCCCGACTTCGAGACCTTCAAGCAGCAGGGCATCTACAAGGTTAAGAATCCCGGCGCGGGCGGCATTGCGCTGAGGACCTTCCGGGAAGACCCTGTGGCCAACCCGCTGACGACCCCAACCGGCAAGATCGAGATCTTCTCCGAGCGGTTGTACACCATGGGCCTGACGTGGGAGCTGCCCAAAGGCGACGTGATCACCGGGCTGCCCGAATACACGCCCACCTGGGAAATGCCCACCGATCCACTGCACGAGAAATACCCGCTGCAGATGATCAGCCCGCACTATAAGCAGCGCACGCACTCGACCTACGGTAACGACGAGTGGACCATCGAGGCCGCGCCGCAGAACGTCTGGATCAATCCGCTCGATGCGCAAGCGCGCGGCGTCAAGCAGGGAGACCTGGTCCGCATCCTCAACGATCGCGGTGTGGTGGAGCTGCCGGCCAAGGTGACCCCGCGCATCATCCCCGGTGTGGTGGCGATCCCGCAGGGCGCCTGGTATGAACCGGATTCGGCAGGCGTCGATACCGGTGGCTCGGCCAATACCCTGACGGCATACAGGCCCTCGCCCCTGGCGAAGGGCAACCCGCAGCACACTAACCTGGTGCAGGTCGAGAAGGCATAAAGGAGGAGATGACAGATGGCAAAACAAATGGCCTTTTATGTCGATCTGCGCTCTTGCGTCGGCTGCAAGGCATGCCAGATCGCGTGCAAAGATAAGAATGACCTGGGGCCGGACCGGGTCTACCGCCGCGTCGTCGAAGTTGCGGGCGGTGATTGGATCCAGCAAGGCGATGCCTGGACCACCAATGCTTTCGCCTACTACCTGCCAACGGCCTGCATGCATTGCGAGGAAGCCCCCTGCGTCAAGGCGTGCCCGACCACCGCGATGTACAAGCGGGACGATGGTGTTGTGCTGGTAGACCAGACCAAGTGCATCGGCTGCCGCTACTGCGAGTGGGCCTGCCCGTACGGCGCGCCGCAGTACAATGCTGCGATCGGCAAGATGACCAAGTGCGACTTCTGCGTCGACTACCTGGACCAGAATCAGCCGCCCGCGTGCGTCGCGGCATGCGGCATGCGCGTGCTGGACTATGGCGAGCTGGCCGATTTGCAGGCCAAATACGGCACGACGAACGATATCTACCCGCTTCCCGATCCTGCGATCGCCAAGCCGGCGCTCGTTATCACACCGCATGGCAGCTCGCTTCGAGTCTCGACCGAGCCCGTCCGTATCGCCAACCCGGAGGAGATCTGATGAACGTGCCCGAACTTGCACTCGTCGCTTTCACGATCTGTGCCCAGATGTCGGTGGGTGCGTTCATTTTCCTGGGCATCTTCCACTTCTGGGCCACACGGCGGGCCGGGGAAGCTGAGGCTGACCGGCTGGCCGATCGCGCGCTCCTGGCCATCGGGCCGGTGCTCGTGCTCGGCCTGATCGCCTCGCTGGGCCACCTGGGCAATCCGCTCAACGCGTACCTGGCCATCCTGAACGTGAAGTCATCCTGGCTGAGCCGGGAGATCCTCTTCGGCGTCCTGTTCGCGGGCCTGGGCTTCCTTTTCGCCATCATGCAGTGGCGAAAGATCGGCTCAGCTCAGCTTCGCAGCATCCTGGCCGTCATCACGGCGCTCGTCGGCATCGGCCTGGTCTTCGCCATGTCCAAGGCCTACAGCCTGCCCACCATGCCGTCCTGGAACAGCCTCTTCACGCCCGTGACCTTCTTCGTCACCACGTTCCTGCTGGGCGCACTGGCCATCGGCGCAGCCTTCGCAGCGACTTATGGCTGGCTGCGGCGGAAAGCAGACGCCTGCGCCGACGCACAATGCACGCTCCTGCGCGATGCGTTGCGCTGGATCGCCGTTATCTCGATCGTCCTGCTCGGCTTCGAGTTTGTGGCCACGCCGCTGCGGCTGGGACTTTGGGCCTCAGGCGGCGCTGAAGCAGCTCAAAGCGCCATGGCCGTCGTCACCACCTACCGCTGGATCTTCATCCTGCGCCTGGTGCTCGTGTTCCTGGGTGTGGCGATCCTGGGTGTCTTCATGTTCCAGAACGCCAGCAGCCCGGGCCGCGAGCGCGTTGCCGGCAACCTGGCCTATGGCGCATTCGTCCTGGTCCTGGTGGCCGAGGTGTTGGGACGCTTGCTGTTCTACGCCTCAGCCGTGAAAATCGGGATCTAGACGCTCCCAAAAGGGATATTTCACCGAACTTTTCGAGGTCTTGCCGGTCTTCGGTTGGCAGGACCTCGAAAAGTCTTTTGAAGGGGGGTGCCTTGATACGCCTGCACTGGCTGCTCACAATCATGCTCCTGCCAGGGCTGCTGGGCTTCGCCGCGCCCGTCTCACAGACCGACTTTACTCTCACGCTCACCTATCCGGTTGAAGGCCAGATCCTCTATGCCGGACCGGGCGTGCCGCGCTATGTCGTCTCGGTCATCGGCCGGGTAGGGGGAACGGAAGCCCACCTCGCCGGCGCTCGCTTGCGGGTCGATCTCTTCCGGGGCGATCAGCCGGTCACCGGCTTCGATGAGCGCCCTGCTGAGACGGGGGACTTCGAATTCCGGATCACAGTCAATCCCGAAGCATCAGACCTGATGGTGCCGCCGGAACACTATTACTGCCAGAGCTGCCATGTCGAGATAGGGAAGGCGGACCTTGCGGAGGGCGAGAATCTGCTGGTCGTCACTGCCATCGCGGCCGATGGAGCGCAGGCTGTCGTCCATCGCCGCATCATCGTTGACAAGAGCGGCTTTGCGAACCTGCCGGTCGGCGTCGCAGGTGCGGATGCAGCCATCCAAGACCTGGCAGGCATCCCCGTGGTGGCAACCACTGAGTTTCCGGTCACCGCCAGCCAATCCACGAGCGTGCAAACGCGCGAATTCAGCGCCCGGACGGACGCAGACGGCCGCGTCCACATGCAGGTGGAAAGCCTGGCAACCGCGGACTTGCACTACCGGATCTACGTGCCGCCCACCGTGCACGGCAACACACTCATCTCGTCGGAAGCGGTCAGCCTGACCGTACTAGCCAACACGCTTGAGGCTGGGCCCGTGGAAATCCGGATCAACGCTGCAAAGACCCAGCTCTCCGGCGCGGTCAAGCCCGCTGCGGGTGCAGGCTCGGTCTACGCAGTCTCGCAGACGGACGGCCGCGTACACGAGGCGGCTGCCGAACCTGCGGCAGGCACTTACGGCTTCAGCCAACTGCCGGTCGACCGCTATCTTGTCGGCGTGGTGGATGCACCCTCCGGCGCGCACGTGTTGTCCAACGTCTCATCCATCGACCTGGCCGCGGCCCCCCAGGCGCAGCTGGATCTGCGCGGCGAACCCGCGCCCGTCGCGTCAATCCGCGGGGTCGTGTTGGAGAGCGCAGGCTGGCCGTTGCCCTTCGCCTGGATTACAGACCAGGCCACCGGCAGCACCGTACGCGCCAACCCGGCCAACGGTGAGTTCACCCTGCCGCTGGGCGGCAATGGAACGCACACGCTGAACGTCCTCGCGCCCGGCTACTGGAGCAAAGCCGAAGTTGTGCCGGCCGGCAGCGAGGCACCGGCCAAGATCGCGCTCAACCTGCGACCTGACGGCCGCCGGCTCATCCTTGACGGCAGCGGATGGGTCGCCGTGCCCCAAGAAAGCACCGTCGACGAATCGGGCGGCATGCTCACGCTGTACGATGGGTGGGCTTGGGGCCACACGGGTTCGGCGGCCTATACCTTCACGACGCCCGCCAACAGTATCACGGTCGAGCCGGGCACTGATTTCGCGGTGGAGCATCCTGCTTACCGGACCCCCTGGCTCTACATTCGCAGCGGCCAGGCGCGTGTCATGGCCGCGGGTCGCACCGAGGGCGTGCTCGTCTCCGCAGGAGAGATGTTCAAGCTGGCCAGCGACACGACGCCGATGGCTGCGCAGCCCGTGCCGATCGATCCGGTGGCGTTCGCCCTGCTGCAGGCAGGTGTGCGCAAACCGCTGGACTTCAAGATCGAGCCGGGCCTTGTTTCGACCGTAAGCACGACGCTTGCGCGGCTCGGCATCGGGGCAGCCCAGATCCTCACCCTCATCACCTATGTCCTGGCGCCGGTCAGCGTGCTCGTGGTGCTGGCCATCATTGTCGCCAGGCTGATCCGGCGGCGGCCGGCCACATGACGCTGCACGAATTGCAGTTCTCGCCCTGGCAGTGCTCCCGGGCCAGGCACCAGCGATCGACCTGCACGCTGTGTGCTGACATCTGCCCGACTGGCGCTATCAGCCGGGCTGCGCCGCTGCACGTCGCTGCCGACCGGTGCACCGGCTGCGGAGCCTGTGCCGCGGTGTGCCCCAGTGGCGCGTTCGTGACAGAACCGGCAGTCAAGGCCTGGAAAGAACCCGCCGCCGCAAGTCAGCCGCAGCCCACCCTTACGCTTGCCTGTGGCCGCGACGCGACCCCGACCAGCGATGAAGACGCGGTCCAGGTCCCTTGTGTCGGCCGGATCGATGAAGCGCTGTTGTTGGAGGCAGTCACGACCGGCCCGTACATGGCGGTTGTGATTCGCGCGGACGCGTGCAGCTCGTGTCCATCGCAAACGGCTCGCGCGACGGTCGAGCAGACGGTCCGGCAAGCTCAAGCGCTCTTAGCTGCTTTCGGCCATGGGGGCCGCATCATCCTGGCGGCGGGCGCGCCAACCCAGCCAGCCGGTGCGCCGGCGCCAACCCTACCCTCTGCGCCGGGGAGCCTCTCACGGCGCCGGTTGTTTGCCGCTCTCCTCGGCGGACTGGCGGCCCCGCTCGGGCCTGCTGCCGCGACCCCGGGCGGCGGATACGTGCAGATCGACGGCGCCGAAGAACCGCCGAAGGGACAGCTTCCCGTGCGCCTGCCGGCACGGCGCCGCCGCCTGCTGGACGCGCTCAAGTCGCTCGCAGATCGCTGGCCCACACCGGCCCGCGATGCCGGTGCAGCCAAGGCCTCATGGGCGCAGTTCAGCGTGACGGAGTCCTGCACCGGCTGCCAGATGTGCGCGTATTTCTGCCCGACCGGCGCGCTCCAAACGATCGAGCATGACGGCCGGACAGGGCTGGCGTTCAAGCTGGCCGACTGCACCAACTGCCGCCTGTGCCTGGATGTCTGCTTCTGGGATGCCGTGGTATTATCGGAGGAGATCGACCTGGACAAGGTCCTCAGCGGCTCGGTCGATCTCTACTGGCATGCGGCCACAGAGAACGGAGACCGGAATGGACTTGCAAGACCTGCTCGCAAAATCGTGTCGTGACCACGACCACCTTTGCCCGCGCCAGGTGTTGGGGGTGCGTATCGGGTTGGCCGGGCTTGCGGCGCTGGGCTTCGGCGAAGCGCCCACCGGCAAGCGCCTGCTCACCATTGTGGAGAGCGACGGCTGCTTTGCCGACGGCGTGAGCGCGGCCACCGGCTGCACTGTGGGCCACCGCACCCTGCGCGTGGAGGACTACGGCAAGGTCGCCGCAACCCTGGTGCACGTGGAGACCGGACATGCCGTGCGCATCGCACCCGCGCTGGATGCCCGGGGGAAGGCCGCGGCCTGGCTGCCTGGCGAGCCGCGGCGCTACGTCGCCCAGCTTCAGGCTTACCAGGCCATGCCAGACGAGCAGCTTCTCACCGTGACCCGAGTGCAGCTGGCCGCCCCCGTGGCTGAACTCATCTCGCGACCGGGGCTGCGGGTCACCTGCGACCTTTGCGGCGAGGAGATCATCAACGAACGCGAGATAATCGCCGGTGGCCGGACCTTGTGCCGCGCATGCGCGGGGGCGGCGTACTACCTCACCGCAGTCAGCCTGCCCAGTCATGCCTTGCACCATCTGAGTTGATCGCCGGGCGAGGTTGAGATGGCATTCCTTGAACGGCTGAATGGCGACCGAATCTACTACGAGCTTATCGACGGGCCTGCGGATCGTCCCGTCCTGATCTTCCTGCACGAGGGGCTCGGCTGCACGGCCATGTGGAAGGCGTTCCCCCAGCAGCTGTGCGCGGCCATGGGGTGCGCGGGGCTGGTGTACGATCGGGTGGGCTATGGCAAGTCATCCCCCGCGCGGCGGCCTCGCACCATCCACTACCTGCACGAGGCCAGCCTGCAGGAGCTCCCCGCAGTGCTCGAGGAAGTCATCCCCGGCCGCGAACACATCCTCATCGGCCACTCGGACGGGGGCACCATTGCGCTGCTCTACGCCGCAGAGCGCCCCACCGCGCTGCGCGGGGTGATCACCGAGGCCGCGCACGTCTTTGTCGAGACCGGTACGGGGGATGGCCTTGAGGCGGCCGTGGCAGCCTACCGGGCCGGCAAGCTGGCGGGGCTGGCGCGATATCATGGGGATAAGACGGACGCGGTATTCTGGTCGTGGGCAGCCACCTGGTCCGCGCCCTGGT
>ENA-UOUL01003865-UOUL01003865.1-bioreactor-metagenome-genome-assembly--contig:-NODE-3865-length-14658-cov-48.537960_pt1 | contig 14658 bp, 14 predicted proteins | sample MGYA00249838_ERZ747220 | MGnify/ENA primary metagenome ERZ747220 (study PRJEB28778, sample SAMN05720191) | bioreactor metagenome | isolation source: Anaerobic biogas reactor | place: USA:Washington...
ATGTTATAGTTGGGCTTTAAGAATTGGTCATAATCATCAAGAGATATCTCTACCGGTATTATGGTCTCGCCATTTCGTTCTACGGCGATATCGGAAATCTTCTGGATCCGGCCATGATAGGACCGGCTGGAATCAGCCACGGGCACGATAACAACCACCGCATCCATTCTTACATCACCGATAAACTCCTCAGGTATTTCTGCTTCCGCATAGATAGTCAGCAGATCCATAATACTTAACAAGCTGCGGGCGGCATCAGTAGTCTGACCGGCCTGGCAGTTAAGTTCATACACCAGTCCCTGCGCAAAGGGCGATACTAATGCGTTGCCCTTCAAGTGAGGATTTCCGTACAGCTTGTTATTCAGCCGGGCCAATTCACTTCGGGCGGCGGATATGGATATCTCCACATTTTTGATGGCATTGGCAGCTTCCTTGACATTCATCTCGAATTCTTCATAATCCGTACTTGGTATGGCTCCCGCCTCTAGCAGGGCTTGGCGGCGTTCCAGATCTTGCTGCGCCTTTTGGTGCTGTGTTTGCCGCATCTGCAGATCATTTTGCAGCCGCTGTATTTCAAGTTGTTGCTTTTCTATGCTATTTCTCATATCACTCACGTCCAGGGTGACCAGCTTCTGGCCGGCATTCAGCGTTTGACCGGCTTCCACATGGACCTCCGTTATCCGGGCCGGAAAATCAACTACTAGTTCCGATATGGTTTTCACCTTGATGGTGCCGAATGCATCAATAGTTGGATCTTCCACCGGTGCTACAGTCTCTTCGGCCGGGGGCTCAGTTTTATTGCACCCCAGCGGAAGCATTATTAGCATGATAAACACCGCCGTCATTGCCAATAGCGCAGCTTTTCTCATTATTCCCACACCTTTCCGTCTCTGAGTCTTATTATCCGGTGGCTGTATTGCGCCAATTCCTCCGAATGGGTCACCTGCAGGATGGTTTTCTTGGCTTCTTCATTGATGTGCTTGAACAATTCCATAACATCGGTCCCCGTTTTACTGTCCAGATTGCCCACCGGCTCATCAGCCAGTATGATTTCCGGATCGTTCATGAGGGCCCGGGCGATAGCCACTCGCTGCTGTTCGCCGCCGGAAAGTTCCCGAGGAGTGTGCCTTTTCCTGGCAGACAATCCAACCACAGCTAAGACATCATCTAATTTTTGCCGATATTTCTTGATAGGTTGGCCGTCCAGCAGTACCGGCAACATGATATTGTCTTCTATATTAAGGTTCGGCACCAGGTTATAGAATTGAAAAATAAAGCCCATTTCCTGGCGCCGGAAGCGGCTGGCTTCCTTATCACTCATGGCTGACAGTTCGCGGCCCTTTACCTTTATGGTCCCTGAGTCAGGCTTATCAAGACCGCCCAGGAGGTAGAGCAGGGTGCTTTTGCCGGAACCTGAAGGCCCCATCAGACTGACAAATTCCCCCCGGGTGATGCTTAGATTTATATCTTTGAGGACTTCTATTTTCACGTCTCCCAGATAAAAACTCTTATATACCTCAGATGCTGAGATAATGTCCTCCACCAACAACCCCCCTCTTTATTCGTATTTCAGTTCTTTCACAATTTCCAGCCGGGCAGTCTGCCGCGACGGGCCCAGAGAAGCAAGTACTGCGATTATGGCGCCGGCGACGACCGCTTCCATAAACAATGGCGGCGAATAAATAATTTCTATCGGCAGGTTCATTGCGAACATGCTATATCCTGCTTGCACCAAAAAAAACCCTCCCACCAGGCTGCCGGTCACGCCAGCGATCAACCCACCGGCCATGGCTTCCACCAATAGGACCTTTACCATCTGCCTCTGGCTCATGCCGATGGAGCGGAAAACAGCCAGAGACCTTTTGCGGGTCAGGACGCTGACTACGAAATTATTGAAAACCCCAAATATCCCAATAAGCATGGTTATCAGAGAAAAGCCCTGCAATAGAACAAACAGCTGGTTATTGGACTGATTATTGGTTTCCTGCAGTTCAGTCTTGGTAATGGTGAATACATTATCGCGTAGATATTTGTCTTTTATTGATTGGCTGACATCGGCCGGATCTGCATCGCTCTTCACCCACAGATAGGTAAAATAGCGCTGCTGCCAGTCGCTTTTTACATATTTGGCAGGTATCAATACTGTGTTGCCATTGTTTATTATGGTGCCGGCAAACCCTACCACACGGTAGTCTTTTTCGCCAGTTTCCGTCTTCAATGTAAGCATATCTCCAATGTTCAGATTAAGTTTTTCTTTTAAAAAGGTGGTGGGAATTATGGAGCGGACAGAAGAATACTGCTGCAGAATCTGCTCCGCATCCCCCTGCAGCCGAAAATCCAAATAATCCAGCATCCGATTACCATCGATCCCATACACCGTGCCGATTTTTTCAGTTGAACCCGCGATTTCCACCTGGTTGATTTCGTAAAGCCCCAGCGAAGATACTACCCCCGGAACCGATCTGATCTGGGATTCCAGACTGCGGTCAACCTGGGGATGATAAACCCAGATATCGAATTTTAAATCCTTGTATACGTCACTTACTAACCGTCCCACACTGAAACTTATGGTATTGATCAACAGCAAACTAGCCAGACCTATGGTCAAAAGGGTTATGTTATTGAGCATCTCCCTGTTATTGCGGATATTCTTGATGGCCAGTATTCCTTCATTGCCAAACAGGTAAGGAATGATTTTCTCATAGATGCGGACAAATATTTCCGTTACCGGGGGGATCAGCCACACAATGGCCAGAGTGCCGATGATGAGGCCCCCTATACTCAAGATGCCAGCGGTCTGGCCCGGCAGTAAGGGAGGAATTGCAAGGATCAGGGCAAGTATGATCAGAGCGGGAATGGTTTTATTCTTTTGTCTGCCACCCTGGTTATCGTATGTATTCAGAATAATATCCCGCAGTGGTGTCCGGTAGACTTTCATTACCGGTATAAGGGAACTGAAAACTGATAAAATTATCGCACCCGCTAAAGATATCCCCAGGTAAACAGGATTATAGGTGAGTTGGACATCGGGGGGAGCCTCGTTCCAAGGATTGCTGGACAGGGAGTACGTCATGAGATAGAGAATTCCTATTCCCAGGGCACACCCTAGGATTCCTCCTATCACCCCGTATATCGTGCTTTCAGCCAGCAAAATCCGGTTGGTGATCGCCCGGGTGGCACCCACACTCCGGAAAGTCCCCATCACCGGCATACGCTCCATGATAATAACCTTGAAAGCCGTGTAGATGACGAATATGCTGATCAAACATACCAGAATCAGCATCATCATAAAGGGCATGCGAATTACATCGGTATATTCTCTTAATTCACTTTCGGTAATAGTCTTTTCGACTTCATATCGACTATACTGTTGGCTTAAAGACGTCAGGACGGGCTCTATGTCGGCAGGGTTACTAGTTTTTATGTATATTTCTGATACCCGGCCTTTTTCCCCTATCATCGTAGCCAGGGCTTCCCTCGGTACTACCGCGCTGAACCCGGTTGTTCCTGGAGTCAGGAGCCCTTCTGGCGCAGCAATGGCGGCGATGGTAAAACGGTGAAGCTGGTCATTGATCTTTAAATCCAGGTTATCTCCAACCTGGAGTTGGTATTTGTCAGCAGTGACCCGGTTGATAATAATCTTGTTGCCCTGGAAGGGATTCAGGCTGTATTGCTGCTGTATAACCAGGGGATTCATTCTCTGCAGCTCTTCGAGCTTGTATCCCAGCAGATTCACCATTGTCTGTTCATTGGCGGCCACCTGGTATACTCCAGCTTTACTAATGGTGCCTATGATGTAGTCAAGCTGGTCCCGGTATATTTCAGCCTGGTTGGTCCTGAAATAGCGAGAAGGACTTTCCTTGTTAGCATAAATGACAATCTCGGCTTCACCGATCTGGCTGCGGATTTGTTTAAGGTATACCTGAGCTATATTCTGGGATATACCCAGTGATGAGAACAGCAGCGCGGTGGAAAGACAAATGGAGAATAGGATCAAAAAAGTCCGCAGTTTCTTCCCCCATATACTCTTGCCAATAAATTTTATGATGATTGCCATCAAAGCACATCCCGGCCGTTATTCTCTTCAGGATAAACGAAAATCGACACGCTTGTATATATTTAATGTTACTCCGTTTATGTATAAACGGGGCCTTCCTTTCTAGATCGAGAACCAACCTATACTTTCTTCAGCTTCAGAATATAGGGGACAAAGAAGATCAAGCTACAGAGGGTGAGGGCGCTTGATAAGATGGCCATCTCGGGGGTGAATGTATTGCCGGCCAAGGGATTGGTTAACTCTCCGAAAGTCCAACTAAGGCATAAGGTGAAAATCTTTAGGAGCGCCATACCGGCCAGGAGAACCCCTAAGGGTTTCTTCTTGAGGAGGAGGTAGGCGATAATCCCAATGGCCGGGAAAATTAGACAAAGGTCAAGTATGAATACGGCATAAGTCTGGCCAGGTACGTGGCTGGCAATATCGGGAATCATTCTTATGATCCATACAGGATAGAGAAAAGCTATCATTACACAGAGGAATATCCCTATCGCTGTGCGTAAACCATCGGGAATTTCGTACCTGTATGCCTCTGCCGGATTGATGCCCAGGATTCCGTATGCCAGGCTGTAAAAGGATCAGTCAGCATTTCCAGTCAATTTTCGCCGGATTGGGTTCATTTTCCACCGCAATCGCACGCAGCGCTTCAAGCATACGTCCGCACTCGTCGGCGGCACATTGCTCCACCTGCGGCCAGTCCGCATCCGGTCCAAGGGTGTCATAGGCAACTGCTATGGCTCCATATAGCGCCAGTCCGATACAATGCCGGGCAGAATGAATGGTGGACGCAGATTGACCTATGGCCCGGGCGGCGGCTTGGGCAACAGGGTTTGCATCGGCTTCACGAGCAGCTGCATGACATTCGAGGATCGCTGCTTTCGCTGGCGGCAGTTTTATAGTTCCCGCCAACCACTGGCGAGCAGCATGCAGAGCATTTTGGGGACGCGGGTCATGAGGATAATACTTGGTCCACAGTGGCATTATAACTAACTCAGCATAATCCACTGCCCACATCGCCAGCGTAGCCTTGCTCTGCGTTTCAACTAGCCTCATAAGTTCCTGAATATAAGGTGCATCCCAGTCACTCAGCATCTTGCGTGGTTTGGGCATGCTCATCCTCCAATCACAATTACGCGATATAGCCCATCGTATTCGTACATTTCACAAATTACAAGTCTTGAAGTGGTCACTATTTGGGTGTATTAAGTATAAGGGGTGATATTAATATGCAGCAGGCAAGCATGACAGCACTTGTTAGTGCCTTTTCAAGGGCGTACCATTCTGAAAACAACGATATCAAAATATTCGATGACAGCGTGGCCAGATCGCTATTATCCGAAGAGGAGTACAATCAAATCGCCAAAAGCATGACACAAGGCATTCAGTTTTTTTATCCTGGATTTACTGGCAGCGATGCTGATGCCTTGCGGTGGATTGTTGACAATCAATTGTCCCCGTCGCCGCTGGGAAGATCCGCTTTTACTGAGCAAGCATTACGAAATGCAGTCAATCATGGGGCGAGACAATACCTTATCTTTGCCGCAGGATACGATAGCTTCGCCTACCGGCAGCCCGAATGGGCTTCCCAGCTCCAAATATTTGAGCTTGATCATCCTCTTATGAGCGAGGAAAAACAAAGTCGGATAAACCGCATTTTCAAAGAGAAGCCAGATAATTTAACCTACCTGCCGGTTGACTTGGCCGTTACGACCATTGATGAATACCTGTTTGCAAACACAGCATTTGATAGATCACGGCTATCATTTTGCAGCCTGCTGGGAATCTCATATTATCTCTCAAAGGAGAGTTTTATAGACCTGATTGCAAGCATCTCCAAATTGGTTTGCAGCGGAAGCACCATTGTGTTCGACTACCCTGACCAGGATACTTATACTGCCAAAGCTGGGGAACGCGCAAAAAAACAGGTTATGCTGGCAGGCCAAGCTGGAGAGGCAATGTTGGCCAGTTACTCGTATTCTGATATGGAAACCCTGCTTTTGAATTGCGGCTATTTGATTAATGAACACCTGGAGCCGCAAGAGATCACCGAGCGATACTTTTCTGTGTATAACCAAGCCAATCCACAGCATATTATGTCGGCATTTGATAACGTAAACTATTGTTTAGCAGTAAAGAAATAAAGCTTCCATTCCCTGCTTAGTAGTCACAATATTTAAGGACTATCTCACATAGGGCCTTAACCCCTATCGCCAGGGTCTCATCATTAAAGATGTATTTTGGATCATGGATTGGAACAATCGGCTCGCCTGCTTTATCTTTACCCAGAAATATAAACAGTCCGGGAATCTCCTGCTGGAAGAGGGCAAATTCCTCGCACCCCATTTCAGACGGTATTTCATCTGTGATCATATCAGGCTCAAATGAGTCCTTTAAGATCCGGCTGACTTTGGCTGTCAGTCGCGGGTCATTGTTGGCAGGCGGGGTGATCCGGTTATATGTCAACTGATACGTTGCCCTGGCTGACTGCGTAATTCCGTTAACGACTTCCTCTAAGCGACGTGCAATAAAGTCCCTGACCTCCTGGTGATAGGCTCTCACCGTACCATCGAGGGTGGTTTTCTCCGCTATGATATTGACAGCAGTGCCGCCATGAATCATGCCAATGGTGATAAGGGCAGGTTTCACCGGGTCTATTTCCCGGCTAATGATATTCTGAATGGCAGATATCACATCGGCCGCCACCACTATGGGATCTACAGCCATATGGGGCCAGGCGCCATGTCCAGACCTGCCAATAATGTCTAAATGGAATACATCACTAGAGGCCAGAACCGGTCCTGGCTTCACTCCAATTACCCCTTGTCTGATACCATGCCAATTATGTACGTGGAGGATAGCATCAACAGCAGGATCTCTGAGCACCCCGGCTTGAATGAGTGCCGCTGCTCCGCCAGTCTCCTCTTCAGAAGGCTGAAAAATGAACTTAACATTGCCCTTAATCACGCCCTTATACTGAGACAGGATTTTGGCTGCTCCCAAAGCGATAGCCATATTCCCGTCATGACCACAGCCGTGAAAGACTCCCTCATTTTCGGAGGCATAATCAACGCCCGAACATTCTTCCATTGCCAAGGCATCCAGACAGGCTCTTATTCCTATTGTCGGACCCTCGTTCTCTCCTCTCAGGAGTCCCACTACTCCTGTTCCTCCGATACCGGTCCGCACTTCTAAACCCAGGTTTTCCATATACTCCGCTACCTTTGCAGCGGTTCTGTGCTCCTGAAAACCCACTTCGGGAAAACGATGCAGATCCTTTCTTATATACACGAGTTCATCGTTAATGGCGGCTATTTTAAGGTCTAACTCCTTCATGTTACTCGCCCCTCGTACAGGTTATAACGCAGTCCCTTTCTTCGGCATAAACAATCTGCTCATGTCTACTCCTTCGTGCTGTAACAACTGGACTTTTTTTTCAAGCCCACCTGTATAACCGGTCAAATTCCCGTTGGCGCCTACCACACGATGGCAAGGTATAATGATAGATATGGGATTGTGTCCGACCGCACCACCAACCGCTTGCGCAGACATCCTGTCTTTTCCCAGGCGTCTGGCAACTTCCTTGGCAATGCAGCCGTATGTGGTCAGCTCACCATAAGGTATTTCGGCGAGTATTTTCCACACCTGCTGCCTGAACTCGCTACCTCTCGGAGCCAGTGATAACCTGGACAATTGCGGTTTTTTACCGGTGAAATAATCATCCAGCCATGCTATACCGGCTTGAAGTGCTGGAATGTCATCCCTTTCGATAATATCCTTTGACCCTGTGTCGCCAATATATTTCTGCTTGCCAATCCACAGCCCTATAATGCTAGCTTCGTCACCAACAAGCACAATATCCCCCATCGGAGATTTATAATGTGCCGAGTAGTATATTTTCTCCTCCCCTGATTTCCTCATGGCAGTTCTCCCTTCATCTCCTGATTCACATCTTCGTCCAAAGCCTCTATCAGAAAGCTGACCGGGCGGAAACCGTCATTGCAGGAGATCATGGCGGACTTCTTATTCTTCATCCAGCCGTCGTAAAAATTCTCGCCGCCGTGGGCAAGGGTCATTACAAATGCGGACATGCTCTCCCAGGCACTGTCGCACATTGCTTCGGGCTTTTCCCAACCGTTGGCTATGAAGGTTTGCCCAACCTTCATATCACAGGCGTGGCTGATGGGATTTTCATATTCATCTATCAAATCCTGATAGTGAGCCATTTTCATAACAGTTATCCGAATCTTTTTCATCAATTATTTTCTCCTCGCCGCGATTGGTTTGCCATCCCCAACTATTGATTAGGCCGGGAAGGTCGTATAGGATGCCGGATTACAGTCTTTTGCTTCTCCGGCGCAGTCTTGCGAGGGTCAGTCAAATAGATTTCGTGATGCCGGCGTAAACCTGCCATGTCTTCTGTATAGCCACTGGCATGGATGAATTCGGAAAGGGCAGCAATCGTGCGCGGTTCATCGTCGTAAGGCCCCAGGTGCATTACCTGCGCGCACAGCCCCTCGGTAAATCTCTCCAAACGAACCACTGACAGGTCGATTCCAGGCTTCTTCCGGGCTAGTGTAAGCTTGGCGGCTTCGAATACTTCTGGAGTAACGAATTCAGGCTGCCGTATCATCGAGGTCCAGACAAGCTTGCCCTTGTCCTGTATGGCGGCGCCCGCTCCCGTGAAGACTCCACCATCGTCAAGACTCCACAGCCCTTCGAGCGGCGGTACGACATAGTCGAAATACCCACTCGGTTGGCTGCCACCCTTTTTGCTCATCTTTATAGAGTAGGACAACCCATACAGTATCTCCAAGGCGGCTGCATATTGGGCGCTGGTGTTGGGATCGCCTTGGCCATCTATCATAAGAAATAGCATCTCCGGTACATCGATGATTTCCGGGGTGGTTTTCGGCAGATAGAACCGCCTTTCAGTTCTCTTGAAATCAACTGCCATTTCGTTACCTCCCTTTCGCCTCTAACTCCTTAAAACCTTCTCCATTGACTTGCCCTTTGCCAATTCGTCAACCAGCTTGTCTAGCCAACGGATTTTCTGCATGAGCGGTTCTTCTATTTCTTCTACGCGATGCCCGCAAATCACTCCTGAAATCTTGGCGGCATTCGGATTTATCTGCGGGGCTTCGTTAAAGAAGGTTTCATAATCTATATTCTTCGCAATTTGCACCTGCAAGCCTGAATCGTCATACCCAGTCAGCCAACAGATCACAGCATCAACCTCGGATTTGGTGCGCCCTTTGCGCTCCGCTTTTTGGACTAGCAGCGGGTAGACTTTCGAAAACGCCATCTTGTAGACACGCTCGTTTTTCACTAAGTGTCACTCCCTTTCGCAACTCACTGTATTATTGAGTGGCTGTGAATATAGAACTCTTCCTGACTTGGCTGGTATTTCTTCTCCAGCTTTGCTAAACCCTCATCAAAGCGCTCGGCTTCTTGTTCATCTATCTCAAAGACGGGACTTTGATAGTAAATCCATTTTCTTCCGTCCAAGACGTCAGGTTTGAGTTCTTTTACTATCATAGCCGCCGGATATGTCCCACTTTCAAGACAGACATTGTACTTCTTGCAGCTCTTGAAACCGCGGCCTACGTAGTTGTTTGGATTTCCGAATATTACAATCACATCATAACCAAGTGCGGCAGCCTGTTCGAAGGAATACTCCATTAGTATTTTCCCATACCCTTTTCTCTGGTATTCCGGCGAAATGCAGACTGGGCCGAAAGTAAGGATGTCTTTTTCTTCCCCAGTCTCATCAACTAGCTTTGTTTTCGTATACATGATATTGCCGATGACCTGATCATCAACCTCGATCACCAAATCCAACTCCGGGAGAAAGTCCGGGTGGGACCGCATAACATGGACCAAATAGTGTTCATGACACCCTGGAATATATAAATTCCAAAAGGCCTTCCTGGTGATTTCCTCTACCCTCTTATAATCTGTTTCTCTTTCGTTCCTAATCTTGAATATCTTGTTCATTCATAAAACCTCCGATGATACCAAGCATCCAGCCCGGATTTATGTTCCTTGTACTTATGCCTCGTTCCAACGATATTTTTTATTTTGGAGTAATGTATCAAGATTACAATTCAAGCACAGCCCATTGTGACAGCATATTGTTCCGCCGCAGTCCGGACAGAGCCACTTTTCTTCTTCCGCCTCCAGAAATCGGTCTACTCCATTCTCTTTAATGTAATCCAGGTTCTGTATCATGCTCATATGATATTTCGTACGGTAGCGCTTATCCAGAGCCTTTAGCATCTTACACGGATATACTTCACATTCAAAGCAGAATCGGACTTCACCATTTCCTAGTAGTTCGCATCTGCTCCCCATATGGGTACAGTTTTTACCCCTGGGAAGACAACCGGGGCAATATCCCTTGCGGAATCCTCTTTTATTCAAGTCCTTTTCTTTGAATTGATAAGCAATGCATAAAGCACAGTTCATTCCACACGGAGCGATGAGATTGTCTTTCATTAAATTTTCGCCTTCTCATTCATTACCAAAAATGTGATAGTGCAACTTCATGTTCTTTTCACATCCTCTCATACAGTGCACTTGTAGTAAATTATATTTATTCTAACTCCCCACAGGCAGGAGGGTTCATAGATCTCCATAATAGTCTGGCGAAGCAAAAATACCGGGTTCTGGATTTCCCGGTATTTCAATCGCTACTCAGCTTTCAAATGTTTATTGAGTAGTGTGCTGCTCCCAAACTGTTTTCCCACTTCCTCTATGCTTGTTCACCCCTAATCGGAAACCGCACATAAAACGTAGTACCGAATGGCCCGGTTTCATACTCTATCCTGGCGTGGTGACGGGAGCGATACTATAACAAACTGGCAGCCCTATTTTCGCATGCCTGTAAAAATGCCCTTTGTACACTTTTCCGATCTTCCGGGTGCACAAGTGTGATAGGAATGTTAATGTCAATCAAAAATTAGGCCATTTGCTGGTAAGAAATTAGGCCACTTGAGTAATAAAAAATTAGTCAGTGGTTTGCCTGGCGAGAGCCTGCTTAAAGCGGTAGCTTTCGCCATTGATGTTTAGGATATGGGCTTTGTGGGTGAGCCTATCCAGCAATGCTGCCGTCAACTGTGCGTCTAGCAACACCTCCGTCCACTTTGGAAATTCGAGATTAGTTGTGATAATCAGGCTGCCCCTTTCGTGCCGCGCTGAACAGAATTGGAACAGTAGTTCAGCTCCGGTCTTACTAAAAGGGACATAGCCCAGTTCATCTATCACTACCAGGTGATAGGATAGAAACTGCTTTTCCAATCGGTTTAACTTGTATTCTTGTTGAGCTGCCAGCATCTCGTTTATCAGTCCGGCAGCAGTATAGAATTTAACCTTCATTCCTTGGCGGCAGGCTTCATAAGCCAGGGCAGTAGCTATATGGGTTTTGCCTACCCCTGAGTTCCCTACCAGGATTACATTTTCCAGGTTTTTAATGTATTCACACCCGGCCAGCTTTAATACTTTTTGCTTGCTTAGGGATGGTACGGCCTTGAAGTCAAAACTGTCCAGGGTTTTGATGATAGGGAAGTTAGCCTGCCGTATCCCACGCTGTATACGATTGCTTTCCCGTTGGGTTATCTCCTGTTCCAGCACCCCTAACAGGTACTCCTCATAACTTAAGTTATGGGCTTCGGCTTCCCGGGCCATGGATTGATAAACTTTAGAAGCCTGGGGCATCTTTAGCTGCTTGAAATAACTTTGAATCAGCATATGGGTAGTTGGATTCATTACCGGTCACCTCCCATATGCATCAGGGCATGGTATTTGCTAAGATCGGGAGGCATTACCCTAACTTTAGGAATATTTTCAATGAGTTCCGGCCTTAACGGGGCAATCTTGGGACTACTGCTATTGAGCTGCATTAATATGTTTAATACGCCGTCATAGTTGTAAACATTGTAGGCCATAGCCAGACCAATAGCATCGGTAACCTGTTCACTTGGGTATTCCCGGTTTAGCATTAGTATTTTTACAAACTGCCGGTTGCCTTTGGGATCTCTAGCTGCCAGGCACCTGCGGTATTGCTCATATACGGGAGGTAAGGTATCGGGACGGTATACTCTGGTATTACTCAGTGCTCTTGATTTCATGAGCAGCAGTTCCAAATAGTGATCCAAAACCAGACTTTCCTGGTATCGCCCATATTTCCTGGGGTGTACTGCTATCTGCTCATGGTCTAAAAGTATTTCGATCTGATCAACGCTTGCTCTGATTGTTACTCTTTCACCTATGTATTTAACTGGTACGGAATAACGATTGGTTTCAAACTGTACCATAGAATACTTGTTTACTTTGGCTTCGCTGTACCTGACACACTTAAAGGGAACTGCCGGCAGCGGTCTTAATGCTTTCAGTTCTTCTTGCCAGCGGGGATTCTGACCCAGTAAGCTGGTACACTTTTCATGCAGATAATGATTTAATTCCTCAAATGAACTTACCTCGGGATAAGGTACTAAGAACCTTCGTACTGCTTCCTGGCCGGCTTTTTCTACCCCGCCTTTCTCATTGCCCTTCCTGGGGCTGCAAAAGTTGGCCTGGTAAAGGTAATGGGTTCTTAAGGCTATAAACTGTTCCTGCTCTTCTCGATTACTGCCTTGCAGTATCTTTTTAACCGCTGTCTTTAAGTTGTCATAGGCTATCTCGGCTGGTACTCCTCCCATGAATTCGAAGCATCTGCGGTGTCCATCAAAAAACGCTTCCTGTTTTTCGAAAGGATAAGCTCGAACATAGAAACCACGAGAAGCACTGAGTTTCATGACAAACAGGTAGGCAACGGTTTCTTTGCCGTTTAGAAAGAAGCGGGCTTCTATCCAATCTACTTCGGCATGTTGGCCTAACTCAAATTCCAGCGGCAGGTATCCTTCTTTGCTCTTAAGGCGTAATTTACGGAGGTAATCGGTTATTGTGCTATATCCTCCGGTATACCCGTATTCATCCTGAAGTCTCTCATAAATACGCCTGGCGGTATGCCGCTGCTTTCTGTGCCTGGTTTTATCTGTTTCCAGGATCTCATTGATTATTGGTATGTATGGACCCAGAACTGGATGTTCTTTGGCCTTACTTAACCTGTATCGCGGTGGATCAGAACTATCTGCGTTCAAGTATTTGGCAATAGTGTCACGGTGATGACCAGTGATTCTGCTGATTTCGCGAATACTTTTCCCTTCTAAATGATACAATTTCCTGATATGCTCTAATTGGGCCATCTTAATCATTTCCTTTCCTCCCGTACGATTATCGTGCCAACAATAATCATACAGGATTGGAATATTAAGGTGGCCTATTTTTTCGCCAGCATCTGGCCTAATTTTAGGGTAGCATTAACATAGGAACAAGCGTGGCTTCTCGGGGTGATAGGTGTTCAATACCCAGTCTCTTCCGCCACTCACTGGAATAATAGATTTCATTCTTTTCAAAGTCTCGTATAAAAGACCCTTCCGAAGAACTGTCAATAATCTCAAGGAGTTCGTGCACAATACTGTCTTGAATAACAACCACCTCAGCATACTAACGTTTACTTTATTATTCATAAATTCTCGAAACTATCACCTTTTCCCTGCATTTACCATGGCCAAACTGGCCACGCAGTGTATGCAACAGTATGGGATCAGGGCCATAAAAGGAAGGCAACAGAACACATACTCTGTTGCCTCTCTCTTAGTTAGCCTTATGCCCAACTTAATTATGCTTTAACCTCAAATACTGATCCTACTCTTCGGTATCCGGTTTTTTCGTAATATGGATCTACATCACTCATAACATAGACGGGCTGATCTGGTAAGTCATGACACACCCGTTCGATAAGTCTTTTACCAATCTGCCTGCCCCGATATGATTTCCTTACGAGTAAATCATAAACATAAACGCCAAAACCATCATCATCCCGGCAACGGACGAACCCGCATATAAGATCTTTATCGCAAGCTATATAGTTTATGCTCGATTCAAGTGCTTTGATGTATTTATCCCGGCCGGTCGACCCATGGTAAGCGCTCCAATCATCTCCCTCATCGACGAGCATGTCAAACAGTAATGTTTCATCAGCTTTACTGTATCTCTTAATCTCCATAATTTAGCCACCTATTTAATGCTTTCCCAAAACCGGCAAGAGAAAAACCGCTTCAAACATTGTTCTTATTATTCAGATACTAACCCGCTTTTTGGCATAAGAAAAGCGCCTCTTCAGATAGGGCGCTAATTTTAATCTCTGTTATTGATTTCCTCTGTAATCAACGATTTTGAAATACACATTGCTTTTATGATTCTCTGTAAGCGGGTGTGATTAGAGGTGCCCCCCGCAGATTTTAGCAGGGCTTTTTCAGATTTGGCGATAATAGAAGATACTGGCCGCAGTGCTTCGATCAATTCTTCTTTTGCATAGTAGTCTATACTTTCATTGCTTATCAATGATTTCGAAATGTGTAATGCCTTTATCCGGTTCTTAAGAAGCGTGTGTTGAGAGGTGCCCACGGCAAATCTGGGCTGAATTTTTTCACAGCTATTAATTACTGAAGAAACAACCTGCAGTGCTTCTGCTAACTCGTTTTTTTCGAAATAACCCATAGAAC
>ENA-UOUL01003866-UOUL01003866.1-bioreactor-metagenome-genome-assembly--contig:-NODE-3866-length-14657-cov-5.106173_pt1 | contig 14657 bp, 12 predicted proteins | sample MGYA00249838_ERZ747220 | MGnify/ENA primary metagenome ERZ747220 (study PRJEB28778, sample SAMN05720191) | bioreactor metagenome | isolation source: Anaerobic biogas reactor | place: USA:Washington...
CGAGTTGTGGGTCCTCAAAACGACACCGGGCCGTATGTAGAATGTGTCCTGCATGTCACGGGCCGGATGGTCCGAGGGGATATTGAGGGCCTCGAAATTGTAGTATTCCGCCTCGATATCGGGGCCTTCCGCCACGGCGAAACCAAGGGAGCCGAAGATCCTTATGATCTCTTCGAGCGTGAGCGTGATGGGATGCTTCCTTCCGAAAAGCGGGGCGGTTCCAGGCATGGTGATATCGATGAGCGAGGCCCGTTCCTTCTTCTGTCTTTCGATCTCGTCGAAATGCTTTTCCAGCTCACCGATCCTGAGGTCCGCCCAGGTCTTGATCTCGTTGATGGCCTTGCCGGCATCGCGGCGCTGGTCCTTGTCGAGCGTCTTGAGCTTATCGAGGTAGTCGGCGACAACCCCTTTTCTCCCGAGAAGGGATACCTTCACCCGCTTGAGGTCCTCGATGTTCCCGATCCGGGATATTTCGCCTTCTATCTTCTCTTTCAGTCCGCTTATGTCCAAGCGCCACCCTAATGCGTGACCACTGCCTTGACCTTAGCCACCACCTCGCCGAATCCCGCGGGGTCATTGACGGCCATGTCGGCGAGCGATTTCCGGTTGAGGGCGATGTTCGCGACCTTCAACCCGTTGATGAAGCGGTTATAGGGTATGCCATAGGAACGGCAGGCCGCGTTGATGCGGACGATCCACAGGCGGCGGAAATCGCGCTTGCGGTGCTTGCGGCCGACATAGGCATAGGCCAGGGACCTGCGCACCTGCTCACTGGCGATGCGGTACTGTTTGGATTTGGCGCCGTAATAACCTTTGGCCAACTTCAGCATCTTCCGACGCTTTTTCTGGGCGTTGACAGCCCTCTTAATGCGAGCCATGTATGTTTTCCTCCTTCAATTACCGCTTACTTCTGGATCAAGAGCCGGATGGTTGCCGCTTCTTTTTTGTTTTCCAGGAAGCCGCCGGCACGCAGCTGACGGGTGCGCTTGGTTTTCTTCTTGGTCATGATGTGGCCCAGGTTCATGCTCTTGTGACGGACCTTGCCGCTCTTGGTCACCCGGAAGCGTTTGGCCGCGCCGCGGTGGGATTTCATTTTTGGCATAGCTATGCCCTCCTTCGTTGTGCGGCCTGCTTTTATGCCTGCAGGCCTTGAGGCTGGGTATCCTTGTCCTGTTTGTCCTGTTTGTCCTGTTTGGCAGGCTTGTCCTTCTCGGTCCGGGGCACCAGGATCATGATCATGTGGCGCCCTTCCAGGTTGGGCATGCGCTCGATCACCGCCACATCTGAGATGCGCTCGGCGAATTCCCGCATGACCTTGTAGCCGATTTCGCTGTGGGTGATCTGCCGGCCGCGGAAACGGATGGTCACCTTGACCTTGTCCCCTGCCTTCAAAAACCGAACCGCATTGCGGGCTTTCACCTGGATGTCGTTCTCCTCAATGGTGGCGGAGAGCTGGACTTCCTTCATGGTGATGGTCTTCTGGTTCTTGCGGATTTCCTTTTCCCGCTTGGCCTGTTCAAAGCGGTGTTTGTCATAGTCCATGAGCTTGCACACCGGTGGGACGGCCCTGGGCACGATTTTCACCAGGTCCAGCCCGGCGTCCACGGCCAGTTGCAGGGCGCGCTCTGTGGGCATGATGCCCAGCTGGGCGCCGTCCTCTCCGATGACGCGCACCTCGCGGTCACGGATTCGTTCGTTGATGATCAGTTCTGTGCTGATGTGTGTCCACCTCCAGAATAAAAATGATTGGCGGGCAAAAAACCCGCCAATCCGAATGTTTCGAATACCTTGCACCAGACAAAGCGCGTTCGTCAGGTGAGAAGCGGGCGGCTTCTGCTTGTCGCAAGGATCATCTTAACAGTTTCAACCCGGGCTGTCAAGCGCAGCCGGTGAAGATTTTGTGTAAGACCGAAGGAACCTCAGGGGTTCTGCCCTTCCCCCTCCCCGTCCGGGGTGGCGGTGAGGGGCTCCTCCTGATTGGCCTGGATCCGCTCCTGTGCGGCGGTGATGGCGGCTTCGATCGCCTCCTGGTTGTACACAACGTTCTCCTGCTCCGCCCAGGACAGCAGGGCGGCGGCAAAGACCTCGTTTTGCTTCTGGGAGGTGAGGTAGTCCTCAATCTCCGTCCGGATGGCGTCGGTGAGCTCAAGGCCCGCCGGAACATCCCGCAGGTAGTGCAGGATGTGGATGCCGAAGCTGCTGAGGGCCGGGTCGGACACATCCCCCACCTGCTGCATCTTTTCGGAGAAAGCGGCCTGGGTGAAGGCGGGGTCATAGAGGATGGACTGGGCGTGGACAGGGTAGCCGTCCTTGAGGTTGGCTTCCACCGTCATGCCGGGGTCCTCGCCGTATTCCTTGATGAGGTCGATGAAGTTCTCCCCCCGCTCCAGGCGCTGGTAGATGAGGTCGATGTCGGCCTGGCGGGAGTCCATCACGGCTTTGCGCGCCTCATCCAGCATCTGCTGGGTGATCGGGGTTTCGGGTGCTTCAGGATCCTGCTGTCCTTCCTCCCCGTTGTCCAGGGGCACCTCGCTGTCCTTTTGCTGCTGCTCTTCAAAAGCGGCGTTTAAGGCTTTGTAGTTGTTCATCAGGGTTTCATCCGGGTTCAGCAGGATGTGCACCACGCCCCGGAAGCCCGGGGGGGTGTACCAGCTGTTCTGGCCCGCATACTGGGTGGCGTATTCATACTGGGGGATGTCGTTCTCATACTGGGCCTGGTACATGGCCCCCACTTCCTGGAAGAGCTGCTGGATTTCCTCTTCAGAAGGCTCATAGCCTCCCAGCAGGTACTGGTAGAGGCGGTCCAGGCTGGCGCGGTGCTTCAGGTCCTCCGCCACCAGTTCCACGGTGAGGCCCCGGTCGGCAAACATGTTCCTTGCCTGCTCCTCAGCTTCCTCCCGGGCCTTTTCGGAATCCGCTGACTGGTAATAATCTGCGTAGGAGGCAAGAGCTGTGTCAAACTGCTGCTGGGCTTCGCTTAAAAAAGCGTCGTCCTCCTCCTTGGTGAACTGGTCAAAGTCCAGTTCGGCGACCTTTTTATTCACCAGCTCGCGGTTCACCAGGTATTCCAGCACGGTGTTGTAGTCGGCCTCGTTTTCGATATAGTTGTTGTCGAGAAACTGGACGATCTCGGCGTCCACCTGGCTTTTGGTCAGCTCCTTGCCGTTGACGGTGGCCAGCACCGGGTCCTCCGGCTGCGCCGGCGCTTCCGCCAGGGCCAGGGCGGCGGTGAGGGCCATCAACAGGGCCAGCAGGAGTGCGAATCGCTTCTTATACATAAGCATGTCCTTTCAAATAAGATTCCTTGTTCATTATGGCATATTTCCCCAGCCATGAACAGGGACGGGGCGGCAAGTGTTACAGAATCTTCATATCCGGTGCTGCGGGTGCTCAGGCGTCCCGCAGGACGGCCACCTCGCCGTCCACGTCCGAGCGGGAGCGCAAAATGGTGTTGTGGGCGGCCTTGGCGGCCAGCAGATAGCTGATGGCCTGCCGGTTCATCACCTCGCCCGGCACCACCACCGGGATGCCTGGTGGATAGACCACAATGGTTTCCGCCATCACATAGCCCTCCGTCTCCTCAATGGGCAGGCAGATGAAGGGCGCCCGCTCCGCCGTGGCGATGGGCACCTTGGTGTACACATGGGGTGCCATCAGGGGCATCTTGTTGACCTTGGCGGGGGACAGGCTGCGGTCAATAGCCAGCAGAGCCTCGCCAAAGCGCTCCAGGGTTTCCACCGTATCCCCCATCCCCGTCATGGCCAGCACCCCCTGGGGGGTGATCATCTCCGGCTCTGTGGCGTGGTCGGCCCGCATGATTTCCGCCAGCTCATAGCCGTTGATGTCGCAATGGATGGTGGACACAAACAGCTTGCTGGGCTCCAGCCCGTCGATGTTTTCCAGCTGCCGCCCCCGCTCTTTGCCATAGCCCAGCACCCGCAGGTGCGTAAGCCCCAGGGCCTTTTGATGGAAGGCCTCCAGGGCCTCCTGCCAGCCTGAAAACAGCTCCTCCTTGCGCTCCTTTAATAAGCGCACGCAGCTGTCGATGCTGGCCAGGAGCAAAAAGGAAGGGCTGGTGGTTTCAAACACCGCCAGCTGCCGCTGCATCTCGTGGGCCAGGGCCGGGGTGCGCACATGGGCCAGGGCGGTCTGGGTGAGGGAAGGCAGGGTTTTGTGCAGGGAATGGATGACGATGTCCGCCCCTGCCGAGATGGCGCTTTTCGGGAAATAGGGCGTGAAGCCCAGGTGGGAGCCGTGAGCCTCGTCCACAATCACCGTCAGCCCGTGGCGGTGGGCCAGGTCGATGATGGCGGGCAGGTCGGAGACCACGCCTTCATAGGTGGGGCAGGTGACCACAAGCACCCGGGCCTCCTGGTGCTGGGCGATGGCCTGCTCGATGGCCTCCAGGGACAGGGAGGCCATAATCTGGTAATCCATGTTGGTGCGGGGATAGATGAAATAGGGCCGCAGGTTGTTGAGGGCCAGGGCATTGTAAACGGACTTGTGGCAGTTGCGGGACATCAGGATGCTGTCCCCCGGCGCTGTCACAGCGCGGATGGCGCTTAAAATGCCCACGGTGCTGCCGTTCACCAGAAAGAAGGTGTGGTTGGCGCCAAAGACCTCCGCCGCCTGGTCCATGGCTTCCTGAAGGATGCCGCCGGCCGCATGGAGGTGGTCAAAGCCTTTAATTTCCGTGATGTCGATGTCTGCCGCCAGGGTGCCCAAATAGGGGGCCAGCGCGGTGTTGCGCTTGTGCCCGGGCATGTGCATGGGGTGGGTGACAGGGCAGGATTCCTGCAATAACTGAAGCAACGATTTGGCCATGCTCTTCCTCACTGTGTAGATTGCAAAGCCGAAGCCTGGCTCCGTGCTTTCCGCTGGCTTGCATTATACGCAGGATTCCCGGGCATGCAAGAAAGAAGTTTGCCCGGAAACCGCAAAAGGCCGCATGATGAGCGGCCTCTTGCATGATGGATATGAGTATTTATGGCGCTGGGGTGGCGGTGGCCGGCGGCGGGGTGGCGCTTGCCGGTTGCTCTGCCACCTGGTGGGGGGGCGGGTCGGTGGGCAGCAGCGGCGGCGTGGGGCTGGCGCTGGCCCGCACCAGGTCGTATAGGGCCTGGAGGGTCTTTTTGTCCGCATTGCCGTTGGCGCTTAAGCTGTTGGCCTTCTGGAAGGCCTTCACGGCATCCCGGGTGCCGTCCAGGTAGGTGCCGGTGACGGTGCCCTTGTAGTAGCCCATTTCCTTGAGCTTGTTCTGCAGCCAGAACACGTCTTCCCCCTGGTCCTTCGCCTTCAGGGCCCTGGCTGGCTCCAGGGGCGGGTTGGCGCCGTCGTAGAAGGGCTCCTGGGTGGGCACCGGGGTGGGGTTGTGGACGAAGGTGTTGCGGTTGAAGTCCCCGGGCTTGCTGGCCGCCTTGAGCTCTGCATCCTTGGGGGCGTCGTCATAAATGCGCACCAGGGTGCCGGCGCCGATGTTGTCGTACATCCATTTGGCATCTGCCAGGGTGAGGCGGATGCAGCCATGGGAGGCCACGCTGCCCAGCTTCCTGACGCTGTTCATGTTGGGGCGCTTCAGGTCGTAATTGGCGTAGATGATGGAGTGGAAGGCAATCTCCCGGTCGATTCGCAGCCACCAGGCGGCGGTGCCGCCGCCCCAGTTGGGGAAATGGGCCCAGCGGGACCGGCGGCCGGTCAAGATGTAGTCGCCCGGCTTGCTGGGGTAGCCCGGGGTGCCGGTGGAGCACCAGAACACCTTTTCCAGCTTGGTGTGCTCCTTGTTCTCATCCAGGCCAAAGATCTTGATGAGCTGGTTCACCACGTCCACTTCCACATAATAGGGAATCAGGTCGGGCTCCACCGTGGGTTTCGGGATGCCGTCCGCCCGGACCACATCCATGGAAAACAGCACATCCCAGGTTTGCTGGCCCACGACGCCGTCGTCCTTCAGGCCGTTGTACTGCTGGAACTTCTTGACGGCAGCATGGGTGTGCTCGTAATAGCCGCCGGTGATCTTGCGGTCAAAAAAGCCCAGGGCGGTGAGGCGTTCCTGGATGAGGGACACCTCCTTGGATTTGGAGCCGTAGGAAACAATGCCCTTAAACTGCGCCTCCGGGGGCGGGGTGGGCACCGGCGCCGGGGTGGTGTTGGGGTCCGGGGTGGGCAAGATGATGTCATCCGAATACAGCTTGATGAGGGTGGCCACATCCGCCTGGCCGGTTTTATTGATGCCGTTGTCGGCCTGGAAATTGCCCACGGCAGCCGTGGTGCCATCCAGGTAGTTGCCGGAGATCTTGCCCCAGTAGTAGCCGATCTCGCTCAGCCGGGTCTGCAGGCGGCTGACGTCCTTGCCGCTGTCCCCCTTTTTCAGGGGGCGGTGGGCGTCGCCGTAGATGATTTCCTGCAGCGCCAGGTCCGCCTCGCCATTGACGGTGAGGCCATAGGCCTCCTGCACCGCCCGGACGGCCTTGCGGGTCACCTCCAGGTAGTTGCCGGTGACGGGGCCGTTGTAATAGCGCAGGTCCTTCAGCCGGGTCTGCAGCTGTTTGACATCCTCCCCCTTGTCGCCGTACTTCAGGGCACGGCCTTCGGAGGTGACCACCACCACATCCTGCTCCCCCGGGCCGTCCTCTGCCAGAAGCGCCATGGGCATCAGTATCAGGAGCGCCAGCAACAGCGCAATCAGACGTTTCATCCGCGAACCTCGTTCCTTCATTGGTATGTGGAATTGTAATAGATATGAAACAGGATTGCAAGACTTTGGATGTAATATTTCATTAGTTGTAACAAGAAAACGCACCCGGTGAAAGATGCGTTCTCATGCTGTATGCAGGCTTTCCGGCTGCGGATCAAGGGGCGGAAAATTTATCCGATCCCTTCCTCCCGGGCCAGTTTGTTCCCCAGCATGACCCCCATGGCGGAGGCCATCATCAGGCCCCGGGTCCAGCCGCTGGAGTCCCCCAGGGAGTAAAAGCCCTTGATGTTGGTGTTGAGTTCCTCATCCATCTTGACCCGGTTGGAATAGAACTTCAGTTCCGGGGAGTACAGCAGGGTCTCCGGGGAGGCGAAGCCCGGCACCACCAGGTCCAGGGCCTGGATGAAGGCGATGATGTTGGTCATGGCGCGGTAGGGCATGGCGGCAGTGATGTCCCCGGCCACGGCGTCCTTCAGGGTGGGTTTCACGTTGCTGCGCTGCAGCTCCCGCTCCCAGGTGCGCTTGCCGTCCAAGATGTCGCCGAAGCGCTGCACCAGGATGCGGCCGTTGGCCAGCATGTTGGTGAGCTCCCCCACCTTCTGGGCGTAGGCGATGGGCTGGTTGAAGGGAACGGTGAAGTTGTGGGAGGACAGGAGGGACAGGTTGGTGTTTTCGGATTTCAAATCCTTGTAGCTGTGGCCGTTCACCACCGCCAGGTCGTCATCATAGTTTTCCTGGCTGACAAAGCCGCCGGGGTTCTGGCAGAAGGTGCGCACCTTGTCCCGGAAGGGGGCAGGGTAGCCCACGAACTTGCCCTCGTACAGGGCTTCGTTCACCTCCTCCATCACCTCGTTGCGCACCTCCACCCGCACGCCGATGTCCACGGTGCCGGGCTGGTGGGCGATGCCGTGCTCGATGCAGATCTGCTCCAGCCAGTCCGCCCCCCGGCGGCCGGTGGCCACCACGGTGACATCGGCCCGGATCTCCCGCCGGCCGCTGCCGTCCGGCTGCTCCACGATGACCCCCAGGCACTGGTGATCGTTTAAAATCAGGTCGGCGCAGTTGACGCCGAACTGAATCTCCACGCCCTTGTCCAGCAGGTATTTCTGGATGGCGCCGTAGATCTCCTGGGCCTTCTCGGTGCCCATGTGGCGGATGGGGCAGTCCACCAGGCGCAGCCCGGCGGTGATGGCCCGGCGCCTGATCTGCTTGATGCGCTCGTCCACCACCAGGCCTTCCACCCGGGTGTCGGCGCCGAACGCCAGGTAGATGTCGTCGGTGTAGTCAATCAGCTGCTGGGCTTTGTCCACGCCGATGAGGTCGGGCAATTGGCCCCCTACCTCGTGGGACAGGGACAGCTTGCCGTCAGAAAAGGCGCCGGCGCCGGCAAAGCCCGTGGTGATGTGGCAGTAGGGCCGGCAGTTGACACAGCGGCCCGTTCTGTCCTTAGGGCAGTGGCGGCGGCCGATGGGCTGGCCTTTTTCGATGATGGCTATCTTCTTGTTGCTGCCCTTGCGGAGCAGCTGCAGCGCGGTAAAAATCCCGGCAGGGCCCGCGCCGATAATCAAAACATCAACCTTCATGGAGACTCCCTCATTCCTGTATGATCAGCCCGATTTTACTGGGGATGGCTGCCGGTGTCAATGAAGGCCTCCAGCCCATTCCGGGGTCCGTAAGGCGGCGGTTTGGGACAAAATCTTGCGTTTATACGGTTGACGCGGCGGCGGACATGCGGTTATAATGTGCCTACGGTCGCCATCCGTCGTTTATAACGGCGTCAGCCAGGCGAGATGTGCGAAGGGGGGGAAAACAGTGTCTGAGATCCGTGTGAAGGAAAACGAAACGCTTGAAAGCGCCTTGAAACGCTTCAAGCGCCAGTGCGCCCGAAGCGGCGTGTTAGCGGAAGTCCGCAAGCGCGAGCATTATGAGAAGCCCAGCGTCAAGCGCAAGAAGAAGGCGGAAGCCGCACGCAAACGGAAGTATTGATCCGGTTTGTCAAAAGAAGTTCGTCCAGGTGACGGACTTTTTTTATTGCCCATGTTGCCAAATCCGTCCCCGCGCCGTCTAATGGATGTATCGATACACTGCGAGGAGCCCCAATGACCGACAAAGACGCCCTGGATGCCCTGTTTGTGAAGGCGGTGAAGGCCCATTCCCTGGCCTTGTTCAGGGCCGCCTTCAGCATCCTGCGGCAGGATGCGGATGCAGAGGATGCCGTGTCCACAGCCGTGGAACGCTGCTACCGCAGCATCCGCAACATCCGGGACTGGGACAGGGTGTCCGGCTACCTGATGCGGGCGGTGGTCAACGCCAGCTACGACCTGCTGCGCATAAGGAAGCGGGAAATGCCGGTGGAGGCGCCCGACCTGGATTATCTTTCGGAAAATCACGATGAAGGAGGCCCGGTCTGGATGTACCTCGGCCACCTGTCCCCCAAGGAGCGCCTCATCATGCAGCTGCGCTTCGGGGAAAACATGGAAGTGAAGGAGATTGCCCGGCTGCTGCGCCTGCCTCGCGGCAGCGTGTCGGTCAATATCGGGCGGACGCTGAAGAAACTGAGACAGGACCTGACACAGGAGGAGGGCAGCCGTGCCTGAAAGCAAAATCAGGGGGCTCATCAGGGACCGGCAGCCCCAGCCGCCTGCAGGCTTTGAAACCCGCCTGGATGCGCTGCTTGATAACCTGACACAGGCGCCCGCAACAGCTGAAAAGCCCAGGCCCAGGTTGGCCCTGGCCCTGGCCATCGCCCTGGTCCTGCTGGGCATCTCAGCCGCCATCGCCGCCAGCCTAGGGGTCTTTGATCGCTTTGCCCAGCAGGCACACGACAGGCAGCGGCTGCAGCAGCTGGGCCACACCGCCACACACTACCAGAACACCATCACAATCCCCGGGGATGCGGCGTCCGGCTTCCCGGCCACCGTCTTCACCCTGGACCAGGCCCATTACGACGGGGAATCCCTGTACATCAGCTACCAGCTGAGCGCCAAAGATGCGCCCCTGAGCGGCTACCGCATCCTGAACGGGCAACCCGGCCAGGACATGCTGAAAGCGGCGGAGCAGCTGCCCGTTGATCAACTTGCAGACATCCTGGGCCAGAAGGCCTGGGCAGCCATCCGGCAGCAACTGGAGGAGCAGGGCTGGCTGCACTTCCACACCTACACCCAATTCCTGGGGGACAGCGCCGCGCTTTATGCAGACACCGCCCTCTACCCCAGCCAGGGGAGCGCCAAACGGGAGGACGACCGGAGTGAAATCGGCTTCTGGGAGTTTGCACGCCCCCTGCCTGACAAGGCCGTCAACCAGGAGCAGCTGGACATCAACCTGACGCTGTACCGGGAGACCAGGGCCTATTACCTCACAAAAGAGGCGGCCTACCGGCTGCCGGAAGGGGAGCGGCTGGCCCTGCCCCTGGCCCTGCGCATCCTGAAGGACCATGCAGCAACACATTATGCCGCACAAGGCCGGTTTGATAGCTACCAGGTGGCAGCCCAGGCCAAGGTGAGCGCCGTGGACATCAAGGTGGACCTGTTTGTTTCCGCCCACAGCGGCCGGATCACAGATGTGCTGGACACCGGGGCATCAACGGATGAAACCGGCAGGGAGCGCATCACCGGCTTTGCCCTGTATGCAGACGGCGTCGCCTGCCGGATGGTGGAAGGCTCCTTCCAGCTGGAGGGGGAAGGCATGCGCATCCAGCTGGGCTTCCTGGCACCGGAAGCCATCCAGACCCTGGTGCTGGTGCCTGAATACAACCACGGACATGAACGTGCTGAAGAAGCCCTGACCCTGATTCCATAAACCAACAACACCAATGGAGGTTCACATGAAAAGACTCCTGTCAGCTTTGCTGTGCGCTGCCCTGCTGTTGACCATCCATCCCATTGGGGCAACAGCCCATGATGACATCCCTGCCATCCTGCTGATGGATGAGGTGCTGGACCAGCGCCTCCATATCCAGGCTATTGCCTCCTATAACCAAACCCTGTACATCAAGTCCCTGCGGGGTGTTCACCGCTGGCGGCCGGGAGAAAGCGAGGCCCGGCTAATCCTGCCCATGAAGCATCCCCAGCTGGCACAGCCGGAGGATGTGCGGATTCACCAGCTGGTGGCGGAGGGCGGCCTGCTCTTTGGCCTGAACACCATCCAGGGGCTGCTATACCCCCTGACGGACCAGGGGGACAGGCTGATAATCGGTGAAGCCGTCAGCCTGGACTGGTCGGACTTCCGAGAAGATGATTCTAACGCCAATGCCCCCAGGAGCCTGGTTGTCAAGGAGGGTTTCCTCTGGGGCATCCACCACACAGGCGGCCAGCATACCCGGCTGGTCCAGTTTAATCTGAGTGACGGCAGCATGACCAGCTTCAGGGAAACCCCTGCCCTGCTGGCCATCGCACCTGATCAGGACAGCAGCTTCCTGGCCCTGGACGCTGCCGGGGGCTTGCACCGCTATGAGCCGGTCAGCGGCAGCCTGCACACACTGGGCAGCCTTCCGGACAGCGCCTGGGACGGCAGCACCGCTTCGGTAAACTATCATGCAGCCAGCGGCAGCCTGTACTGGCTTGGTCAAAATGCGCTGTACAGGGGAGCGCCTGGCGGGGAACAGCAGAAGCTTGCAGACCTGATTGGCATCGCCCGGGGCTTTGATTCCCCCAGCTACGGCAGCACCTCCAGCCTGGTGATGGTGACAGAAGGCCTGCTGGCCGCTCTGACCACCTCCGGCGTCTGCCTGGTGCCCTCTGTTGCCGCCCCCGCTGACAAAGCCCAGGTGCGCATCCTGGCCCATCAGGATTTTACGTCAAACAGCGCTGTGCAGAAGGCCGCAGCCCGCCTGCCCGGCATCAGCCTGACCTTCCAGCCCGCCCACAACCCTATGGGCTATGGCATCCCCCAGGAGGAGCTGATGCAGCGCCTGCTGAGCCGGGATGACAGCGCGGACATCTATGTGCTGGACAGCTTTGGCAACAACCTGGAGGTTCTGATCAAAAAAGGCTTCGGGGTGGACCTGGGCGACCAGGAAACGGTCAGGGAGGCTGTTGCCGGCATGTATCCGGCCCTCCGGGATTGGGTGGGCAGGGGGGAGGCCGTCTACGGGCTGCCGGTGGACCTGGAGGCCTTTTGCCTGGCCCACAGCCCTGCCAGCTTTCGCCGGCTTAACCTCAACATCCCCGGGAATTTTGACGCCCTGTGCGACCTGTATCAGGCCTGGGCTTCCGGGCTGTACAAAACCCACCCGGAAACCCTGCTGAACCTGGGCAACAAAGCAAAAATGAAACAGCTGGGCTTTGACCTGTATGTGGACCACGTGCTGTCCGGGGGCGGGGCACTGCGCTTTGACACGGAGCTTTTCCGGCAGATGATGACCAGGGTGGAGCAGATGGACACCCGGGCTTATGAGAAGAGCCAGGGAGCCGACAACCCCTTCTTTGAACACCTGCTCTTCAACGGGGTCCCGCCCTTTGAACCCCGGCAGATGCACCAGGTGGCAGGCCATGAAAACAACATGCCCCTCCTGCTGTCTGCGGGCGCCGGCCTCTCCCCCGCCCTCCGGGCCCGGGTGACGGTGCTTGTCATCAACCCTTTCAGCCCGCACCAGCAGGAGGCGGCCCAGGTGATTGCCGCGGTTGCCAGGAGCCTGGGCTGGGAAGCCAGCATGAAGCTGATGCCGGATTTTGCACTCGAGGGTGTACAGGACCCGGCTTTTGAAGAACAGCTGGCCATGGCCATACGGCAGGTTGAGGACCTGCAGTCCCGGGCAGCAGCCGGGGAAAGCCCTGCCATCTTCAACCAGCTGATCGCCCAGGAGCAGCAGCGGATCGCCGATGCAGACAGCGCCCTGCGCTTCCTGATTACCAAGGCGGAGCGCCAGGCCATCCGGGAGATGCTGGATGCCCTGTATGTGCCCGGGGACTACCAGTACACGGTGCTGGCCGCCGGGTTGCCGGACCTGTTTCAGATCTACCTGGACGGCAGTTACACCCTGGAACAGTTTATCAAGGAAGCGGACAACCGCCTGGAACTCATCACCCGGGAAGGACAATAAGCAAAGCCCGGCCTGCGCTTGCCGGTGTCCAATACAAACCATGACGAAAAGGGCCAGCTTTCATACCAGGCTGGCTTCTTTTTTGATTATACAAACGGAGCATTGGGTATACTAAGTTTGATACCCTTGAAGCAACTTCAGGAAAAAATTGAAAGGTGGTATTAATCAAATGAAGAAACGCATTCTTGCGCTTCTGCTTTCCCTGGCCCTGATCGTGGGCCTGACGTCCTTTGCGGCTGCGGAGGCACCCAAAGGAAAACTGGTGGTCCTGCACACCAATGACGTGCACGGCCGCGCGGTAGCTGACCCAGTGGGCGGCTACCTGGGCTATGCAGCCATCGCCCAGTACAAGAAGGACCTGGAGGCCGCCGGGGACAGCGTGCTGCTGCTGGACGCCGGCGACGCCTCCCAGGGCACGCCGCTGGTGAACCTGGCCTACGGCAAGAACGCCATCCATTTCTTGAATGCTGTAGGCTACCACGCCATGACCCCCGGCAACCACGAGTTTGACTGGGGTGTGGACAACCTGAAGCAGCTGGCCGGCGAAGCCAATTTCCCCATCCTAGCTGCCAACATTGTGGACCACCTCTCCGGCGAACTGGTCTTTGCCGCCAACAAGGTCTTTGAAATGGCAAACGGCCTCAAGGTTGGCGTCTTTGGCCTGACCACCCCGGAGACCTTCACCAAAGCCCATCCCGACAAGGTGCGGGGCATCGACTTCCTCCAGGGCGAAAAGCTGATGGAAGTGGCCAAAGCGCAGGTTGAAGAGCTGAAAGCTGCAGGGGCCGACGTCATCGTGCTCCTCTCCCACCTGGGCATGGACGAGGAAAGCGCCCCCAACCGCTCTGTGGACGTGGCGGAGCAGGTGCCCGGCATCCAGCTGATCATCGACGGCCACAGCCACACCCTGCTGGAGAAGGGCATGGAAGTGGGCGAGAGCCTGATTGTGTCCGCCGGCTACCATGGCACGAACCTGGGCGTGGTCACCTTTGAGGAAGACAAATTCACCGCCAAGCTCTTCAACAGCCTGAAGAAATCCGCCGTGGTGGAGCATGATGGCGCTGTGTACTCCGTCATCCTCACCGCCAAACTGGATCCGGAGATAGAAGCCCTGGTGACGGCGGCGGACCTGGCCGTCAAGGAGGAGCTGAGCACCGTGTTTGCCAAGACGGAAGTGCGCTTAAACGGCGACCGGGATCCCGGCAACCGCACCGAAGAAACCAACCTGGGTGACTTCGCCGCCGACGCCATCCTCTGGGCAGCCCGGCAGGCCCTGGGCGAGCAGGTGCAGGCCGCCATCACCAACGGCGGCGGCATCCGCGCCAGCATCGAAATCGGCGACATCAGCATGAACGACATGAAGACCGTGTTCCCCTTTGGCAACGAGGTGTCGGTGCTGGAGCTGAAGGGCAGTGAGCTGCTGGAGGCCCTGGAAGCCGCCACCCACTCCACCCCGCGCGCCATCGGCGCCTTCCCCCAGGTGGCCGGCATGGTGTTCACCATTGACACCACCGTGCCCTTTGAGGAAGGGGAGCAATACCCTGAATCCACCTATTTTGCCCCCAAGAACCCGGGCGCCCGGGTGACCATCGAATCCGTGGGCGGGCAGCCCTTTGACCTGGAAGCCATCTATGTGGTTGCCACCAACGACTTCACCGCCGCCGGCGGCGACACCTACTATGCCTTCCGCTATCCCAATGCCACCAGCGGCTACAAGACCGGCCTGGCCCTGGAAGACGCCCTGGTCCGCTATGTGACCGAGGTGCTGGACGGCGTGGTGGGCGAGCAATACGCCGAACCCCAGGGGCGGATCACCGTCGTCAAGTAAACTGATACTGGACGAAAACTTTAACGCACTCATGGGCAGAGCAATTTTTTGTCACCCGCAAAGACGAATGAAGGAGGCGTAGTCGCAGCCTACGC
>ENA-UOUL01003872-UOUL01003872.1-bioreactor-metagenome-genome-assembly--contig:-NODE-3872-length-14641-cov-3.201868_pt1 | contig 14641 bp, 12 predicted proteins | sample MGYA00249838_ERZ747220 | MGnify/ENA primary metagenome ERZ747220 (study PRJEB28778, sample SAMN05720191) | bioreactor metagenome | isolation source: Anaerobic biogas reactor | place: USA:Washington...
AGGGGACGGTTCCTGTGTCACCTTAAGCTTAAGGTGACACAGGAACCGTCCCCTGTCACCTTTTCTTATTAGCTCCCTGGCATTTTGGTGAAGACCCGGCGGGGGTCAACAACGTTGCGTAAGGTTTCCAATACCTCGTCACTAGGAGCAGTAATAATGGGAACTTCACCATCAGGAAGCAGTAACTCAAAACCGGTACAGGCTTGAGCTATTTCCACTGTCATACCCGGATTTAAGCCTTTTATCCGCATCCTTTTACTTACCGGTTCAAAATCAAAAACACCACACTGGGTCACTACTGCCACCGGACCTCCAATTAGTCCAGCTTTTTCCCGGGAATCACCGCCATCCAGGTAACCAGGAGTAGTGATAAAATCTACCCTTTCAGGAAAACGGTCGGGAGTTTGTAAACCAACCAGTACGGATTTCTCAGTCAGTGATCCGATATCATTTCCACCGCCACTACCCGGCAGTATAGATTTAAGATTTTCATAAGAACCGATAACAGAAGTATTAACATTTCCATACATATCTATTTGAGCACCACCCTGGAAGGCAATGTCAACATAGCCCAGGGCGCACTGGCCAAAAGAAGTAGCCATTTCCATAACCATAGGAGATTTGCGGAAAGTGAAAGGACAGCCCACTGACCAGGGCATATCTCCTTCCACGGGATCCTGCCCACCACTTTCAAAAACCATGGTTATATTGGGGGCATGGGTCTTGGCTGCCAACAGGGCACCTACCATGGGAAGGCCGGTTCCCACGTAAACAATCTGCCCGTTTTCAATCTGCAAAGAAATATTATAAGCTAGCATTTCCAGGGGGTTTGCCGGTGCTATTTTACTCATCAATTAAACCTCCTTCCTAATCCCATTTGGGTATGACTTCTTCGTAGGCAAAACTAACCTTGGAATCGTCAATATTGGCTTCAGCAGCTTCCATTAACTGGCGGGCATGATCTATAAAACGAACTCCCCCAAGTTTTTCAATAAAATCATACTGATCTTTTGTACTATATACCCAGTAATCAAAGAAAGCATCAATATTTTCTTCTCTAGGTGTCACATTGCGTACCAGCCATTCCCACCATTCGCGAGCCCAGTAATAATAACCAGGACAGCAACCGGGTAAGGCCCCATAAGGCATATCAACTACAGCATCCACATACCAAAAAGGTATGGAGGCACTGGTATTTTCGCGAATGGCCATCTCCGGTACTATCCTTTCAGCAGTAAGAATAACCTTGCGGCAAGCCGCGGCCAGCGCTATATCATTTATTGCCGGACCATCAATGATAGCATTACCATAACGGTCTGCTTTTTGGACATGAATGATACAAACATCCGGGAATAAAGCCGGAATCAAGCAGACCGGGTCTTTATCCTTGCCTACCGGGCTGTCAATTACCTTGACATAAGGGTTTTGTTTTAACATATCCGAACCTAGTAATTGTTTGGAGGCGATAAAAGGAGCACCTAGCTGGGCCGCTTTAAATCCCAGAGCCATGGAACCGTGACTCCAGATGGAAACAATCTTTGCCTGTTTACTCTTGATAACCCGGGCAAAGTTTTTATCATTACCCCTCATTTCTACGCCTATGTATGATAAATGAATAGCCTTCATTAGCCCCAGCGCCATTAAGTATGAGCAGTTAGACATCGGTGACCCAATCCCCACCAGATTCTGTTTCTTCTGGCGAATCATTTCAAAATATGCCTGTAATGGAGCCCGGACATAAGCAAAACCGGTTTCTGCAAAAATGTCCCCGTCTTCTACATACTGGGCAATGGCCTCGCTTAAACTCATCCGTTTATCAGTCTTGTCCCGTTTTTTCTTAAGGTGATATTCACGAGCTCCTTTAAAATCTACAAGTCGCTGCATTTGTTCTTCTGTTACATATTGGTCCATAAAACTTGCCTCCTCTTAATAGATTTATTGATGAAAAAGTTCATATTCGTTAATATCACCCCCTTGTACGACCGTTAGAATATTTGGCTAGGAAATTTTCGATAACGTAATATCTGCTCTGATTCAATTATAATGGTAGGAACATCTCAATTCAATTAAAAAAAGGAAGATAGGGAAAGTTATTGTAAGAATTGAACCCTTTGGAAGCACGGGGACGGTTCTTTTGCTTCCTTCTATCAATATGGGCAGCAGGTATTTTAACAGTTGTCACCAGGATTATAGATTCTAGCAGAAACCGCGGTCTAGCGATCTGGAAGGGTTGTTCCTGGGAATTTTTGCAGCTGTCACCGGTATTACAGATTCAGCCATGGAAGTGGATACTCACCTCTATAGCCCATTCCGATGGAAATTGTTTTAGCAGCATGGTGGACATCTATAATACATTCTCGCAGTTTTTTCCTCAGTACCAAATTAACTTCCCCGGATACACTTAATGCGGCTATTACTTGATTGGATGAGCCAAAAATAGGGGCGGCGATACATCCAATTCCTTTTACTGTTTCCTCTCGATCAACAGCATAACCGTATTCTCTTACTTGTTGGAGTTCTTTTCTTAACTGCAGCGGATCGGTAATAGTGTTTTTTGTATACGGTTGCAGCTCTTCGTGCTGTAAATATTCTTCAATATGAGCTGCCGACTGCCAGGCCAGCAGTACCTTGCCAACGCCTGTGCAATAAGCTGCAATACCAGCGCCAACCCGGGGGAAAATGACGTGACTGGTACCTGCTTTGTTACCGATTACGAAAACTGCCATTCTCCCGGCATAAATTGCGATGTGAACTGCTTGCTGATATTTTGTAGCCAGGTCTTTTACATGTGGTTCCGCCACTGAGCCCAGACGGGCACTGGCTTGATAAGTTAAGCCCAATTCATAAACTTTCATACCCAATCTATATTTACCGCTCTCGGCTTTTTCTAAATAATGGTTGCTAGCCAGGGTGATTACTAAACCGTGCACTGTGCTTTTAGGTAAATCAAGTTCTCGACTAATTTCGGAAATGCCCCATTCCCCCTGGCGTCCATTATAAAGTTCTAAAATAGCAAGCGCTCTGGATAAAGATCTGCTCATAAAGTTTTCTCCTTAAAAACTATTGCCGTTACTCCCAAGTCCGTTATCTGGTCAATGTAGTTATGATATTATCAATCTGTTCTAAATTATACCACCCTATGGTAACAGAGCACTAGACCCTGGAAAGTACCAAAAGGAGCAGAAGAATGAACCTCTGCTCCTCCCTGTTTCTAACTATAACCCATAGGCCCGCGCCAGTATTTTTATGGGATGGGTAACTTCGCGGTCCATTACCTGGAAACTGATGTAGAAACGACATACCGGACACTGGGTCAAAACTGCATCCGATACGGTATTGTTTAGGTCCTGTAAACGCGAGGCACGTATTTTTTCTGCTATTTCGCGGTGTTCCATAAAGTAGGTTCCAGCCCCCCCACAGCATTGTTCAGGGTTATCAAATTCTTTCAGCTTAGCATCTGGTATTTGCGCCAATAGTTGACGGGGTGCATCTTTAACTGTAGGTGACCAGCCGCGATGACAGGGAACATGGTAACTCCATGTAACATCCAAAGGTTCAGGTGGTACCTCCAGGCCTTGATTCTGTAAATAATCAGTTACTTCCCATATCTTAGCAGTCACAGCTGCGATTTTTTCCTGAAGCGGGTCATCGTCTGGGAGACATTTTGCAGCTTTTTCCTTAAACATCATGCCACAGGAAGTACAGTCCGTAACAATGGCATCAACATCCAATCCGGCAAAAAGATTAACGTTAGTTTCGACCATACTGCGAGCACCTTCCAGGTCACCTTCCCCCAGAGCGGGAATACCACAGCATACTTGGCCTTTGGGAATAATCACTTCTATGCCGTTGTGGTTTAAAACCTTGACAACTGCTTCGCCAGTGTCTGGGAAAATAAAGTTGGTACCACAGCCTACGAAATAGGCAACTCGCTTTTTAATTGTCCCTGTCGGGGTATAAGTACCAGAATACATTTTATCAAAAGACTTACTGGCCAGTTGGGGAATCTCTTTGGTCGCTATCCCTAATTTTTGGGCTAAGGAGCCTGCTTTGCCCAGTGCCCCGGTTAATCCCCTTTGGGTCAACATCTTGCCCATTACAAATTGCTTGATACCGCCCACGCCTTTTTGTCCCGTCTTAATTCGGGCGGCAATAATAATGTCGTCAATTGGCACTTTACTGGAACAGGTCTGGGTGCAATTGGTACAAAGCAGACAGCTATCTAAAATTTCCTGGGCACGGGGGGTAAACGGAAGGTTTTTATGCATAAGCGTTTCTTTGATAATCAGCAATCGATTCTTGGCCACCGAGCTTTCACTCTGTTCGGTTAAATAAGATGGACAGGTGGATTGACAATAACTGCAATGTGAACATTTTTCAATTATCTTTTCATAGTCTTCCAGTCTAAGCATGATTATCACCATCCTCCATCCATATTTTACCGGGATTCATTATGCCCTTGGGATCAAATGCTTGTTTGATCCGTTTCATCAGCTCAATCTGGATGTCACCCAGTTCCCAGGCCAAATATTTGGCTTTATGAATCCCGATTCCATGCTCACCAGAAATCGTTCCTCCCATATCTAACCCGGCGCGAATAAGTTTATCAATAGCAATTTCGGATTTTTCCAGGGCTTCAGGAGTTACCTGGGGAAATAATACCGACGGATGCATATTGCCGTCCCCGGCATGACCTGCCAGTCCAATCATGACACCTTCTGCAGCAGCAATGGCCTGTACCGCCCGTACCAGTTCCGGCAGTTTATTACGAGGTACAGTAATATCCTCGGTAGTAGCACGTTCAAAAATAGTTTGAATCATTGGATAAACATTGGCTCGGGCTGACCAGTAAACTTCTGCCACTCTAGGATCTTCAATGACTCTTACCTCTTTTGCCTTCATATCGCGGCAGATCTCATCCACCAGTTTAGTTTCATATTCAACCTGGGCTTCGGTTCCGTCAAAAAACATAAACAAATAACCTTCACCATCGGCAGAAAGTGGCGGAAAGAAGTACTGATTCATGACGGTAATAGCGATTTTGGTAAGAAACTCCAGCATTGCCGGGACGGCTCCTCGGCCGGTAATTTCGGCTACTATTTCCGCCGCCTGCTCCACGGTTTCACAAACCACGACAACTGTACGGTTTGCCTCCGGTAACGGTAAGAGACGTAGATTAACTCCGGTGATAACCCCTAAAGTACCTTCGGAACCGGTCATTAAATGAGTAATATCATAACCTACTGATTGTTTAACAAATTTTCCCCCTGGAGTAATTATAGAACCGTCCGGCAGTACGACCTCCAACCCGGTCACATAGTTCCCAGTAGTCCCGTATTTTACACCCCTAGGCCCACCTGCCCGGGTGGCTACATTTCCACCGATAGTGCAGACGCTTCCACTTTGCGGGTCCGGCGGGTAAAACAATTTACGTTTTTCCACAGTATCTTGAAACCTCTTTAGCACAACGCCCGTTTCCACCCTGGCGGTCATATTGCTGCCATCAATTTCTATAATCTGATTGAGCCGTTTTAGATCCATAACAATGCCGCCATGAACCGGTGTACAACCTCCTGCCAGACCGCTACCAGCCCCCCGTGGAGTAACCGGAATTTGCTTTGCAAAAGCATATTTCATGATTTTAGCGACTTCTTCGGTTGTATGTGGTAATACTACGGCATCAGGTATACGGCTTTTAAAATAATGGGTCGCATCATTTGCATATGCCAGCATTTCTTCCGGCTGGGATAAAATCTGAGTAGGCCCCAATAATGTTGCCAGGTCTTTCACTAAACCTTGCATTTAATCCCCCCCTATTTTAAAAAACATCAGAAAATTGAGTTGGATATTATTTTACCTGCTCATAACCAATCTTTAGGACTTTACGATTCATCTCCAGTACCTGACCGCTAAAGCGTTGTTCCAAAATCCGTTCGTAGTCATCAATGTCGATTGGCACCGAAGGCAAAGCCGTTAAGGCCCCCATCAGGAGAATGTTGGTAGCCTGACTGTTGCCTGCTTTAAGTGCCAGGTTAGTCGCTTCAATTATCTGTACCTGACCACTCAGCTTTTTCAGTTCTGCTTCTATTGCTTCCACAGGTGGATATTGGGCTTCACCGATTAAGACCCCCAACGGATAATTAGGCCGGGAATCAGTTATGATTAAGGTTGATTTATTAGCATAATCGCGCGCCACCCGCAATGTATCGGTGGGCTCAAAGGAAACGATAATATCCGCCTGTTGCAGCGGAATTAAGACGCCATACTCAGTAGCAGCCGATATTCTCACATGACTCATCACTGATCCACCGCGTTGCGAGGCCCCGTAAGTTTCGCCCACAGTTGCAAAATAGCCTTTCTCCACCAGGGCAGAAGCTAAGAGCTCAGTGGCTAAAATGTTCCCCTGCCCTCCGACGCCGCTTATAATAATATTCAGAGGGTCTTTGATAAGCTCTTTACTCATATGCTTCGCCTCCCTCTATCTTGATGGCTCCCGCCGGGCACAGTGAAACACAGACCCCACAGCCAACACAGACTACCTCATCAATTTTGGCCTTGCCGGCCTCATAATCCCAAATATTGCCAGGACAGCCCCAAACCCGACTACAGAACCTGCCGCATCCGCATTCATCTCCCCGACATAAATCCTGTTCAACCCACACTTTGGCTTTTTTGCGTTTGCGTACTGCCAGGGTGGCACATTCCTGCTTTAGGATTAATACCTTTAATCCCGGTTGTTTAAGTAGTATATATACTATCTCGGTTGTACCTGCAATATCGAAAGGATCTGCTACGGTTACCGGACATCCGATTGCTTCCACCACCTTCTGAATCGAAATGGGCTCTGCGGTTTTCCCCATGGCAGTCAGTCCAATACCGGGATGAGGTTGAAATCCGGTCATCGCCGTAGCTGAATTATCTAAAATAACAAAGAGCATATTGGAATCATGGTATTTGGCATTGACCAGTGCGGGTAAACAGGTATGGAAAAAGGTTGAATCTCCGGCCAGAGCAACAACCGGTTGGTCAAAGCCGAAACGGGTTAACTGCCCCAGGCCTTCAGCCGCACTTATGCCAGCACCCATACATGACAGGAAATTAAAAAGAAAATGGCCGGCCCGCTGTCCCCCCATGGTATAACAACCAATATCGCCCATTACTACGCCCCTACCTTCGTGAATGCGCAGTGACTGTTTCAGGAGGAAAAAGGAGGCCCGATGCGGACAACCGGCACAGAAGGTCAATTCCCGTGGCGGCAATGGGACAGCTTCTTCAAATGGAATAGACGCAACCTCAGGTCCCTGAAAGGTTGTTCCGGTCATATTAGCCAGTGCATTTCTTACCATATCCGGGTTTAGTTCACCGTTACGGGGTATAATTTTTTGGCCATGGCGTCCTGTCAGTTCAATGTTTAATTCAGGATGATAAGCAATAATATTGGCAATGTTCTGTTCCAGGAAAGGGTCAACTTCTTCTACCACCAACACTTTTTTCGTCCTGACCAGGTGTTTGACAATAAATTCTTCCGGTAGCGGCCAGGTGGTACCAATTTTCAAAATACCAACTGAATCCTTAACGCCCAATGCTTTAACCGCCTCTACACCATAAAGCCAGCCCGTACCACAGGTAATAATCATCATATCAGGATTTCCAGGACCGTTATACCAGTTAAAAGGTGACTCTTCAAATATTGTCCGGGCTTGTTCAATCTTGGCTATTTGCGCATCTTTAAACCAGTTGATGGCAACCAGGCGATCCCATTCACCAATTACCGCAGGAACCTGCTTATGCTGCGGTATTTCACCCAGGGTTACACTGCTGCGGCCATGATTGATACGGGTCACGGTCCGAACCATAACTAGCTGCTGCAGCTGTTCCGACAGTTCAAAACCCCACCTGACCATCTCCTTGGCTTCCTGCATATTGGCCGGTTCCAGCATTGGTACCGCCGCAGAACGTGACTGATGCCTGCTGTCAAACTCATTGGTGCTGGAATGGGCACTGGGGTCATCGGCTACAACCAGTACCAACCCACCTTTTACGCCGGAGAGGGAAGCACTGTGAAGAGCATCCCCAACTACCAGCAAACCATTTTGTTTCATGACACAAAGTGAACGGATTCCGGCAAATGAAGCCCCTAAACATGCTTCCAGAGCACAGGTTTCATTGGTCGACCATTCAGCATAGATTTCCATTTCATCGGCTACATGCCCTAACATGGTTAAAATTTCCGAGGATGGTGAACCTGGGTAGGCTGCAGCAAAACGGATACCAGCTTCCAGGGCTCCCCGGGATATAGCCTCGTTTCCCTGCATAAGGTAAGTTTTGCCAGGCTCATTGGCAGTAATCATCCATTCCATAACTATTTCACCATCCCTTCTGCCAATTCTTTAAGCTGTACATAATATGCACTGTTTAAATCAATGAAAGGTTTTACCCCTTTATCAAATGCTGTCTGTATATGGTTCAGGTTACGGGTCTTTTTCCCCAGCGAAGCACTCTTTAGCCGATTAAGCTCATCTTCAGGATATTTTTCGCTAACTAAATACCCTCTGGCTACTGCCTGGTGAAAAAGTTGCTGTCCCTTTAGGGTACGGATAATTACCGTATTCCAGCCTTCTTGCGGTTCAAATGCTCCAACTGAGATATCTGCTAATTCCGAAGTCATATCCAGACAGTAATTACAGCCAGCCTTACTGAATTTTTTAACCGTATCAATCGGCAACTCGTGTACTCCCTTATCAGTCGTCACTTCAAAACCATGCCGGGGAATAGCCAGTCGTAAAATCTCTTCCCCGGGGAATTCTTTTTGTATATAATCCCTAAAAGCCCATCCTAAAGACCACATACAAAATAGGCCTATACTGAGTACTTCCATCTCCGGTTTTTGAGGCGGGCGATTATAGTCGAGCTTACGCAATGCCTGGATTTGGCAGGGACGACCAACGATGGCCAACTTCTGCACATTATTGCTCTGAGCTTCAATGATTTTACGCATACCAGGTGAAGCTAGAAAACGAGAACCGGCTGTTTTTTGAATATCATCAACCTCTGATGATAAAAATGGCTGCGGGGTAATATAATCATCAGCGCCAGTTAGTAAAACCGTTTCTGCCAATTTATCTTCCAAAATGGTTTTTACCAAATAACTGACCGTACCTCCATCCTGCTGTCCGTTAATACCTTTTGCAGCCTTAACTTTATAGGCTTTTAAATAAGGCCCTATGGCAAGATCTCGCGGTATAGCCGATAAATACTTTTCGCTTATTGCCTCCCAGTCAGTAAAAGTACGCGGACAAACTGAATAGCAACGTCCATTCTGAATGTTACAATCAAAACGTAAAACCAAATGGTCTTCAATGTTTGCTATGTATGGACACCAATCAAGACAAGCGCCGCACAGAGCACATGTAGAGCTAGCTAATACTTCATTTTTTAGCTCCATTCCTCCAGACATTTAACCCCCTCCTCACTATGACCAGCAATTGGACTGTCGCCAATCTAACCCCCCCCCATAAGATGTCCGGCTGTACTGAACATCGTTCATAAATATAAATACGTTTCGGTATTTATATCTAATAATCCTCCTTTTATGGAAATTATACCAATATCTCTCACATTGCGTTAAAGGTATTATCTTAACAAAATATGATTAAGCCGAATCCTTTATAACCACCTATATTGGCGTAGAGTATTTAAGGCTCAACCATCAATTCTAATCGATGGTTGAGCCTTCTTAAGTGAACAAAAATTTTTAGTTTATTGATAGTTAATTGTACTTAAGGTCCAATACTTTTTGATAATAATCCCTTAATATGCTGTGACCATAGGTATCGCAATTGGCAAATGCTTCATCAATACTTTCATATTTTTTTCGGTCATAACCGGGATAAGCCCATCTCCCCCCCAGGTCTATCCAGAGCGGGGCAATACCTCGGGTGGGCTTGACAAAACGTGGATCTACCAGAACCTTGCCTGGAGGCAGCGGTTCTTTACAGGCATACGCATATAGATGCTGTATTTGGGCTTCCACTCCTATAGCCGGGCTGGCAAATATGGCACCATGAACTCCGGCTTCATAACGGACTTTGGTTTTATCGGCTCCTAAGAGGTCTTCCTCTCCGGTAGCTGCTGCACCAGTAGCCCCAAGACCACAGTAGTTGTTCTGATAAGGTTGAACCAGTCCTCCATATTTCCACCAACCAGTCTCCTTGGCTGCTTGACAGAAAGCAATATCTCCCTTGATACCATACTGCTTACCAATTTCCAGGTAGAGGTCAACCAGTTCCTGTGGGGCTGCCGGGTTATTATTTTGCATAACTGCCAGCAGTTGTTCCCGGCCCATTTTGGCCTCACCCATTATGGTCTGCTGGTAATCAATATTATTAACCTGAGGTAACTCTTTATCTTTTAACGGCTCATTATCTGCCGGAGGAGCTTCGGGAGGATTGGTTGCGATATTCGCATCTTCAACTGCAATGGGTTCTTCGCCAGGATTTGTAGCAGGATCTGCATCTTTGTCTGTAGCCGGTTCACTGTCTATGGTAGCCGGGGTAGTAATAAGTACTGTGCGATTTTCCCCGTCCCAATCAACTTGCATACCCAAACCCTCCGCAATTACCCGAAACGGAACCATAGTCCGGCCATCCAGAATAAAAGGTACCGGGTCTTCCGGTTGTATTCTAACTTCTTTCCCATCGATAAATATACCTATTCCTCGTGGAGCCAGGGGGCTGGTTGCCCGGGGCGATATATTGTCTGCACCGGGAGTGGTGATGAGTACCCTGCGTTCGGCATTCTCCCAGAAAACCTGGCATCCCAATGATTCACTGATAACCCGAACTGGTACCATAGTCCGGTCCTTTACAATAAGTGGTGCCACTTCAGTCTCAATAACTTTGCCATCAATATGTATAGTGATGGCCTGCTCCGCCATTAGCGTTAACGGTGTAAGTAGTATAAATACTCCCAATACTAAAAATAGCGCCATCATTTGCCATGCTTTACTGCCAACTCTGAACAAATCAGACACCTCCATAAATTTTCTACATACTCCTTCCCATTTCACCTTCCTGCTATAAAAATCCTGCCCACATAAAATAATATGACTTTTTTCATACAAAGCTTGCAGTTTTACAGCAATATATAGCATAAGTTGGCTAATTTATTAGCAAAACAATTATAAAATATGTGTTTTTTCTCGAATTCAATAGAATAACCGGGAAATATTGCTATAAACCTTGCCATAAGCAGACAAGTTTTTCAAAAGTCGTAATGTATCGTTAATGTTAGCCTCAATATCTTGTAATTTCATTATTTTTCGGGAGGGGGAACAAAGCTTGTCAGCAAAAGTAAAACCATGTGTTCTTGTTTTTCTTTTACTTACTCTGGCTATCATGGTCTTAATATGGAATCAAAATCCCCATCAGATTATTTCCCTAACATGGGTACAAGCTCTAGTATCTCTGTGCCTATTGATTTCAGTTATTTATCTTACCTGGTTAATAACGAAACTTCGTTCCAGGAATAATTATTTATTTGCTAGCCTGGAAAAAGTCCAAGAAATAATAGCCCTATTTGACCCCAAAGCAAACCGTTTTGTTTTCATAAATCATGCCCTGGAAAACATACTGGGTTACACCGCAAAAGAAGCCTTAAGCAACAACATATTGCTCCAAATCCTGTTTAATAATCAGGATCGGCCATTTGACGATTTTCGTAACCTGAGAACAACTTTATCTGGCATGACACAAGCAAGGAGAAAAGACGGCTCGCCAGTATACCTGGAATACGTAGCTATTCCCGTATATAGAAAAGGTCATATTAGTAAAATTGCCATCAGCAGTTGGGACATAAGTGAACGCGTACAAATGGAACAGAGCTTAACTGCATCAGAAGAGATCCACCAGGAATTAATAGAAGCCCGGGAACAGGCTCAAGCGGCCAATATGGCTAAAAATCAGTTCCTGGCTAACATGAGCCATGAAATTCGTACCCCCATGATTGGCATTTTGGGAGCTTTGGACCTGCTAGCCGAAAGTAAACTTGCTAAAGAGCAATACGAGAACATAGAAATTATCCGCGAATGTGGTGAGCAATTACTCGGCATCATTAATGGTATCCTGGATATGTCTAAAATAGAATTAGGTTTGACAGAACTATATCCCAAGGCATGTAATCTTCCTGAGCTTTTCAGTCACCTGGTTAATATTGTGGAACCCATACTTAAAGAAAAAGGTTTATCAATTAGGCTAGATATTTCCCCTGATATCCCTGCAGTGGTTAGATTAGATGAAGCTAAATTACGCCAGGTATTGATTAACGTTTTTTGGAATGCAATTAAGTTTACCAGTCAGGGTTATATAACTTTTACTGCTACTATAGAAGAAATGGATGGTATTTCCCAGCTGTCATTGGCTATATCCGATACGGGAATTGGTATTCCCGATTATGAGATGGAGAACATTTTTACCCCTTTCACCCAGGTAGATAATTCTACCTCGCGGCAGTACGGGGGTATGGGCCTGGGACTTTTTATCTCTAAAAAGTATATGGACATAATGCAGGGTAGCATTTATGTAGAAAGTCAGCAAGGCTCAGGTAGCACCTTTTTTATTAAGGTACCACTGGAAGTAATCTCCTACGCGGAACTAAATGAAAACATTAATCCCGGCTATAATGACAATTATGAGGACAAGTTGTTAACTGACTTTGCTCCTATCCGGGTTTTATTGGTAGAAGATAACGATCTTAATCAAAAAATAGTATCCCAGATGTTAGTAAATTACGGCTTTGAGATAACCGTGGCCAATGACGGACTAGAATGCCTGAGACTATTACAGGAAAACCATTTTGACGTTATCCTGATGGATATGCAAATGCCAGTTATGGATGGATATGAAACTACCCGTATGATTCGTCAATATGAAGAATTACAGCATATTCCTGTTATTGCAATGACTGCCCATGCTATGGCTGGTGATCGGGAGAAATGTTTGGTCAGTGGATGCACGTCATATATTGCCAAGCCCTTTAAAGCAGAAGAGCTGGCCCGGGAGATAAGAAAACACTTCCAGGGTGTAAGCACAAATAATCCTGACCCTGATCTCAAGAGTTTTATCAATGAGCTTTTGCCAGAATTTATGGCTCAACTTGAAGAAATGGTTGATAATCTAGGATTAGCTTTTGCCCAGCGAGATATAGAGGCTATAAAGAGCATTAGTCACGACATCAAAGGTACAGCAGGAATGTATGGTTTCAGGCAGATTTCCGACGGAGCAGCATCAATTGAGGCAGCAGCCCGGGAGGAGTCTTTCCCCAGGATTAAAACCTGTCTGGATCAGCTATACCAGTATTATAAACAGGCCAGTGTACAGGTAAGTTAAGATATAATTAAAATTTCATTATGATTTCACTGGTATTGATAGGGGCACCATGGCCGGGGTAGATAGTCTTAACTCCGCGGCCTTTTAATATATTCATACTCTTGATAAATTTGCTGCGGTCGTGTAAGAAGGGAGCACAACGAGGTTTTCCTGTACTATTAGCAAAGCGTAAAGGTATTCTAACTATTCTAGTCTCTGCCATCCGGTATCCCTCCCCAAACATAATGGCACTATTTTACTTACTGCTTTTACGTCTACTTCCTGCTTGACACCATATAATAAGATTAGCTAAGCTTATAAGGAAAATTGTCTGAATATTTTGACTAAGGAGGTCTTTATGGCCAGGATACTTATTAGTGATAGTACTTCATATTTACCTGAAAATCTAATAAATGACTATGGCATTATTATAATACCTTTGAACCTTCACCTGGAAGGGAAATCCTATAAAGAAGGCCGGGATATTAGCCACGCAGATTTTTACCATATTTTTGAATCCAGCAAAATGTTTCCTACTACCTCCCAGCCATCTGCAGGAGAATTTCTGGCGGTATTTCAGTCCCTAGCTCCTGAGGATGAAGCCCTGGTAATTCTGATTTCGGCCGAACTCTCGGGAACAGTGCAGTCAGCTCTTATGGCTCGAAATATGCTTGAAAATGAGCGTCAGAAGAATATTCATATAATAGACTCTCGTTCCTCTTCTATGGGTATGGGATTCCAATTACTAAAAGCGGGCGAGATGTTTACCCAGGGACGAACTATGACTGAGGTTATAGAAGAAGTAGAAAGAATAAAAATTCAGCAGGAAATATATTTTATAGTTAATGATCTGGAATATTTGGTGCGGGGAGGCAGGCTTAGCAAAAGTAGTGGCGTTATAGGCAATCTACTACAATTAAAACCAGTTTTAACTGTGAAGAAAGGCAAACTAGAGTTGTTTGATAAGGTTCGCACTTCCTCCCGAGCTATTAGGCTCATGATGCAACAGGTGGAGAAGAACAAATCCTGGCTAGAACAACTGGCAGTTATTCACGTTCAAGCCGAAGAACAAGCATTGAAACTACAGCAAGATTTGCAGGAACAATACGGTATCACCGCTATTATTAGTGAGGCCGGACCAGTTGTCGGCTCTCATACCGGTCCTGGTACACTTGGTATAGCCTTTTGCTAAAACGAAGAATAGCACTTAACCGGTAAGCAACTGTACCGCGGGTTCACCTTACGGGTAAATATAACGGAACGGCACAGGGGCCGTT
>ENA-UOUL01003874-UOUL01003874.1-bioreactor-metagenome-genome-assembly--contig:-NODE-3874-length-14633-cov-25.217161_pt1 | contig 14633 bp, 12 predicted proteins | sample MGYA00249838_ERZ747220 | MGnify/ENA primary metagenome ERZ747220 (study PRJEB28778, sample SAMN05720191) | bioreactor metagenome | isolation source: Anaerobic biogas reactor | place: USA:Washington...
AAGGCGGCTGAGAACGTCCTTATTTATACAGATCTCAACTCCGCTCGCTTCTATTTCCTTAAATTTGCCCAGAGATATTAAATCCTCAAATTCTGTAGCAAAGGTATAAAACTCTTCCCTGATAAAGAATGTTTCACACTTACCCCTTGCCATCTCTTGTTTCATACCGCCTGGGGTTGCAAACCAGGCAACATACTTATTGTTATTAAAGGTTAAGCCATTGTCCCATTCATCTTTTGCATCTTCCTCTGTATTGGGGAGCATGACTTTTATTATTTCTTCTATAAGTTGCCTGTTTTCTATCTTTTTGTTTTTATAGCATTCATAAGCGAGCGTAAGAAAGCTTTCGGTTAATATTATTTCATTATCTTCCAGGTTTTCCGAGGTTATTACCCCGTCTTTAATGTTTGATCTTCCAAAGCTATACATTCTGATTTGTTTTTGCTTCATTTGTTATGTCCCCCTATATGGAAAAGAACTGAAAGACAAACCTTCAGTTCCCGATATTTTCCTGCATAAGTATTATATCAATTATATATACATTATTCTCCACTATATTCTTGTTACTATTTGATAAACAAAAACACCATAAAACCGATAATTCCCACAACAATTAAACATCCCATTGCTAGCTGGTCATGTTTTTGGAGTAATTCCGGATTGGCTTCTCGCCATTTTTTATTTTCAATTTCTTTCAGTCTTTGTTTGATGTATTTGTTCTTTGCCGTTGTTTCATGTTTTTTAAAACTCTTATAAAATTCATCATCAGATAAATAACCGTATACATCTTCTCTTAATCTTTCATTACGTTTACTCATTTTTTAAGCCTATTCTCTTTCAATTTCCTTAGGCCTTTCGATAGACATTCAAGCCAATTTTGATATCCTCTTTCTCGGGTATAGATACGTTTCCTTCAGTCGAGCCAATAATAATGCTCTTTCCCGAAGATGAGGTCCCAAATTCCTTTGAAATATCAACCGTTATGGTCAATATATTGCCGTCCAGCTTCATTTCACAATTCTTCATATTGATGGCCTCCTATGTTTCATATTCTCATTTTCTTGAGTTCAAGTTCATCGTATTTCATTCCCGCATACCCTAAAGCATATCCTTTATCCGATTGTTTAATATCTCTGTAAACTTCCTCTTTATAAAATCATTCTCATAGACCGTATTGCAAATATTAAGCCATTCATCTTTGGTAACTCCCAACTGGTCTTCTATCATGGAAATGTCAGTTTGTTCTGAGTTTTCATATGAATCAATAATGAATTCACCAAGCTCAAGTGGTGATTTGAAAACATCGATGTATGAGAATAATTCGAGACCTTTGTTCCATCGCTCATTATATTTCACCAAGAATTTCTTGAGTTCATCAAAGCATTTTCCGCCGTCACAATTCCAAAGCTCTCTGATCTGACTACTGAATTCTCTCATTTCAGGAATCAAATCTTTCTGGCTACATTTTTCGGAATCAATCATTATATCCAGCATTTCATCGATATCACCTTGAATAAGTAATTCTGTTTCATTAGACAGGAAAGAGAAAAATGCCATTGACACAAAAACATAATTCAAAAAACCAAGCAGAGCTTCATTATTGGGAAAGTGTAGCCATCTTTCATAACTCTCTCCCTGGCATTTAATAATAACCCCATGAAAGAAAACAGATTCCTCAGTTATAGGATCAGTAGCAAATGGAACATTAATTTCACCGTTTTTTACCGTGTTTTCCCAGTAGTAATAATTATCATATTTACTCTTCATAAATATCACCCCCGATTATTCCCATTGGCAGGCTTATAGGTTTAGACCACTAAGCAAATCCTTTAACTTCTTTAATTCCTCATTATTCAAGGTAATCCCCTTACCCATCTTAGCCACATCTTCGGTTTATAGTCGCATAGTTCTGCGTAAAATTGATAAATTGTGATACCATTAGTTCGACCTTCTTATCTTAAATCATAATCCCTTACTTGTATTTTAAGAACTCAAACCAGTCCAAAATACTTTTCAAAAAATGCTAAGAATTTTTCTATAATAATTAGTTTTTTACCTGCACGATTTCCACCCGAAAACCTTGAAACTGGTGGCAATATCTTATCAATATCTGTTCCAGTTGTTTTTAAAGAACCATCACGAAAAGCACCGTTTATAAACTTTTTTGTTTCATTAGGCTTTAAGTTTTCATCTGTGATAATGGTTGTTAAATCCTGCTCTTTTTTGTTTCTTACAAATTCACGCCAATCCTTGTCCACATCGGTGGCGGTGTTGATTTTCGCAATGAATCCCTCAATAAGTTCTTTTTTACTGCGAAGCTCGATACTAGAATTGATGGTTTTATCAATGGTAGTGAGAATGCTCTTATCCTTGCAGTTGGATTCGTGATATTTTGCAACAAGCATTAAAATATAATCAATATTAACTTCTACTTGCTTAATTAGCTCAATTTCAAAAACGATATCGTCATTTATATTTTCTTTGTCGGCATCCTTTGCTTTAGAAAAGTCTTGATACAGGTCGATATATACACTTTGATAATCTTGAAAATCTCGCGGTGATAGCATTTGGTTGTTTTCAAACTCATCGAAACAAACTAGAATATTTCTCATGCGTAAAATAGCACCAAATAGTTTTATAAATTCTTTTTGTGCGTCCTCGCCTATGATAGCTGTACCAACTGGATATAAATTTTTAAGTTGCGTAATCAGTTCTACATATCCTGGAATGTGCTTTCCTTTTTCCTTATAGCCATTTAAATATTCGTTGTATGTTTTTAGAAGAACCATACCGCTTGCATCTTTATCGCCAAATAAAGCGAGTGCTTCATTTACTTCATCTTCAAGGTTGCGGAAACACACAATATTGCCGAAGGTTTTCACCGAGTTCAAAATGCGGTTTGTACGAGAAAAACTCTGTATAAGCCCATGCTGTCTTAGGTTTTTATCTACCCACAAGGTATTTAATGTGGTGGCATCAAATCCTGTTAAAAACATATTGACAACAATGAGCAAATCTAGTTCACGATTTTTCATTCTAAGGGAAACATCCTTATAGTAATTAGGAAACTTATCCGCTGATGTATCGTAGTTTACATTAAAGGTATTGTTGTAATCTAAAAGTGCGCTATCAAGAAAATCCCTTGAGGTTTTATCAAGTCCATCTGTTTCAAAGTTTTCATCAAATAAAGTGTCCTCTGGATCTTCCTCATTGGGGCTATAACTAAAGATAGTCGCAATAGAAAGCTTCTTGCCGCTTTTCTCCATTTGCTTTTTAAATTCGTTATAATATTTCATTGCCATAGGAATTGAAGCAACTGCAAAAATAGAGTTAAAGCCGTTTACTTTTGTGTTTTGCTTTTTCTCTGAAACCGTATTATTTTTTGATGCCGCCATTTTATCAATATTGGTTACAATTTTATGGTCATAATAAGAACGACTTTGGTTTCGATAGGTTTTTTGGTCGAAGTGTTCCAAAATATAGGCAGTGACATCACTGATACGCTTGGAATCAAGCATTGCGTTTTCTCTGTCGATGGCTTTTACTTTCTTGTCTTTAACATTACTTGATTCTTTCATTGTATTGATATAATCAATGCGAAATGGCAATACATTTGCATCGTTAATCGCATTTACAATGGTGTATGTGTGCAATGGTAAAACTTTATTACCATCTTTATCGGCTTCGCCTCCAAAAGCTTGTGCGGTAGTTCTGAGGTTTGGATGCTTTCCGCTGCCTGAATTTACTGCAAAAATCGGTGTGCCTGTAAAACCAAATAAATGATAATTTTTAAAGGCTTTTGTAATTTGAATGTGCATATCTCCAAACTGAGAGCGATGGCACTCGTCAAAAATAATAACAATATGCTTTTTATAAATATCGTGAGTTTTATTCTTGCTGATAAATACATCTAATTTTTGAATTGTGGTAATGATAATTTTTGTATTTGGGTTTTCAAGTTGCTTTTGCAGTACCTTAGTAGAGGTGTTACTGTTGGCTGCTCCTTTTTCAAAGCGGTCATATTCTTTCATGGTTTGGTAGTCAAGGTCTTTGCGGTCAACCACAAACAGCACCTTGTCGATGTAAGGCAGTGCGGTGGCAAGCTGAGCGGTTTTGAAGCTGGTCAAGGTTTTGCCCGAGCCTGTGGTGTGCCAAATGTATCCGCCTGCGTCTATGCTGCCAGTTTTCTTGTAGTTTGTGGAAAGCTTAATGCGATTTAATATCCGTTCGGTTGCTACAATCTGATAGGGACGCATGACAAGTAGCAGGTCTTCCGATGTGAAAACACAGTAGCGAGTTAGAATATTCAAAATGGTATGCTTGGCAAAAAATGTCTTGGTGAAGTCTACAAGGTCGGCAATAATACTGTTGCTCGCATCTGCCCAGTAGCTTGTAAATTCAAAACTATTGCTGGTTTTTTTCTTTTTAGAGGAGATTTTTTCTCCCGAATCTTTGATATGCTGATTTCTGGTGGTGTTGGAATAATATTTTGTATGTGTTCCGTTGGAAATAACGAACACTTGAATATATTCATATAATCCACATCCAGCCCAAAAACTATCTCTTTGATAGCGTTTAATTTGATTAAATGCCTCACGAATTGCCACGCCTCTGCGCTTTAACTCAATATGTACCAGGGGGAAACCGTTGACCAAAACAGTCACATCATATCTTGTATCGTGGTTTCCTCCATCTTCTTCATACTGGTTTAACACTTGCAGATAGTTATTGTGTATTTCCTTTTTATCTATTAGCTTTATATTTTTTGTTGCACCATTGTCACAAGTGAGTATCTGTACAAAGTCATCTTGGATTTTACGGGTTTTCTCCACAATACCTTCATTGCCGTTGGCAAGTTTTTGAGAATAAAACTGCTCCCATTCTTTATCGGAAAAAGTATAGTGATTTAACTTTTCAAGCTGGGTGCGAAGGTTTGCAATTAAGGCCTTTTCGTCTGTAACAGCGATATATTCATAGCCTTGCTGTGTTAAGCGGTGTATAAAGTCTTTTTCCAGTGCCGCTTCGCTCTGGTAGTCCACAACACGATATGCTTCAGGGGCATATTCTGCGACAACAGTGGCTTCATTGGTGGAGGCAATGATGTTGTAGTTAATCATAATACACGCTCCTTAAAGATTAATAGCTTATCTCGGTAATATTCATATTGCTGTTTGCGTGCTTCTATTTCGGCAGGTAAACCTGTGGTAATGTCGTTTACAAGGATATCAAATCGGTCAAGAATGGCAACAATGCGTTCTTGCTCGGCAAGGGGAGGGATAGGGATTTTAATTTCTTTTAATGCAGGAACACTTGAATGAACAACTTTACTTTTAACCTTTCCTTTACTCTTTTGTATTTGAGCATTGTTTGTTGATAATGCATAGGCTAAATATTTTGGGTTTTCATTATGTTTCATAACAACAGTGTCACCACCTGCTAAGCATTTTTCTTGTCCAACATAAACACAAGATTTGGCTATTTCTTCAACACTTTCACCTGTAATTGCAAATAAGACATCACCATATTCAAAATATTTTTTGTTGGGAATGTCTTCTTCAGTGGTATGTGATACACAGAAATCAAACCAAATATTGTAGGTGGTGTATATTTCTCCATATCTAACGCAAGGTATTCCGCTTGCGGCAATTTGGTCACGCTTTATTCCAGAACCTCTGTACATATCTGTCGCAACTTCCCCCAATGTCTTCCACTCCACATCATCGCCAAAAGTTAGCAGACTATCTCTATAATATTCATACTGTTGTTTTCTCGCTGTAAGCTCCGCTGTAAGCTCCGCTGTAAGCTCCGTGAAATTGTCCAAAATACGGACAATTTCCTCTTGCACGGGCAGAGGGGGAAGCGGAATACTTATCGTAGAATAGGTGCTAATCCAAAGCCTTTTATGCTCATCAGATGTGAGCCCGATATTTCCCATTATGTGAAATATATAGCGTAATGTGGTTTTTTCAGTATCTGCCGTAAGCATTTTCATCGCAGATGATTTCACTTTAAAGGGAAAATCCACCCACTTGAATGCCCCAGTAAAATCATCAAAGATAATAACAGGATTTTCCTTTGATGCTTTATATAGATTTTCAGTTTCATTTGTATAGCCTAAAATGAATGACTGACCAGCAGTAAGCACCGGAATAGAAAAGTCATCGTTATAATCTGTACTTGTTACAATATATTTTGAAGGTTGTTCATAATTGACAACACTCCCTATGCTGACATACTCCACCCTATCAGGGCAAAGCTCAGCAATTAATTCATCTAACTTACTCATACGCCCACCTCGATTTCTTCGATGATGTTGCGAATGGCTGCACGCAATTCGTCCTCTCGTGCCACGATTCTTTCAATCTCCGCATTCAGCTTTACAATATCCACCTTTTCACGGGTGTCCTCTGCCTCTACATAGGTAGAAACTGAAAGGCTATAGTCCTGCTTTTCAATATCTTCTTTGTCGGCAAGATATGTGAAATAATCTTCATTTTTACGGCTTTCAAAGGCTGAAACAATTCTTGCAATATTATCGTCTTCCAGTTTGTTGCTGTTGGTGACTTTTTTACATTCACGAGATGCATCTATAAATAAGGTTTTATTGTCACTTTTACCCTTTTTTAGCACCATAATACAAGTCGCAATACTTGTGCCAAAAAATAGATTGTCGGGTAACTGAATAATGCAATCAATGTAGTTGTTATCAATGAGATATTTTCTTATTTTTTGTTCTGCACCGCCACGGTACATCACACCAGGGAAACAAACAATAGCAGCTCTGCAACCTTCTGCAAGCCAAGAAAGTGAATGCATGATAAATGCAAGGTCGGCTTTTGATTTTGGCGCAAGTACACCCGCAGGAGAAAAACGAGGGTCGTTGATGAGAAGCGGATTGTTGTCGCCATCCCACTTAATCGAATACGGTGGATTCGAAACGATCGCTTCAAAGGGCTCGTCGTCCCAATGGAGCGGGTCTGTCAGCGTGTCCCCATGTCCTATATCAAAATTATCAAAATCAATATCATGCAAAAACATATTGATACGGCAAAGGTTATATGTAGTGATATTGATTTCCTGCCCATAAAAGCCTTGTCGTACATTTTCTTTACCCAATATTTTAGCAAATTTTAAAAGCAAAGAACCCGAGCCGCAAGCAGGGTCATACACCTTGTTGACTTCTGTTTTGCCAACTAAGGTAAGGCGAGTTAAAAGTTCAGATACCTCTTGCGGTGTAAAAAATTCCCCACCACTTTTGCCGGCTCCCGAGGCATACATTCCCATCAAAAATTCATATGCATCGCCAAAGGCATCAATAGTATTGTCCTTGTAATCGCCCAGCTTCATTTGACTAACACCGTTCAGCAACTTAACAAGTCTTTCATTACGTTTTGCAACTGTGCCGCCTAATTTATTGCTGTTTACATCTATATCATCAAATAGACCTTTGAAATTATCTTCGCTTTCACTGCCTTGCGCAGAGGATTCAATGTTTTTAAAGATTTTTTCTAAGGTTTCATTTAGGTTTTCATCTTTATCGGCTTTTCGTTGCACATTTTCAAAAATTTCACTTGGCAAGATAAAAAAGCCTTTTGTTTTCACTAAATCAGCACGTGCCTGTTCTGCATCGCTATCAGACAAAGCGGCATAATTAAAGTTTTTATCGCCTGTTTCCCATTCATCCATATTGATATAGCTTGTTAGATTTTCGGATATGTAACGGTAAAAAAGTATTCCTAAAACATAATGCTTAAAATCCCAACCGTCTACACTGCCTCTTAAATCGTTTGCGATACCCCATATTGTACGGTGCAGTTCGGCACGTTCTTGTTCTTTCTTATTATCAGCCATAATTTATTCTCCTTTTAAGTTTTATCTATTCTAAAATCCAAAAACAATTTTAATTTTTACTTCAAATTACCCACTCTATTATACCTCTATAGAAGCCAGCCGGTATACAATTTATACCATATATCCGATTCTATTTGACTTTTCGCATATTTACCCATATTAAAAAGCACCTACTTCTCAGCAGATGCTCTCGAACATAAGTAAATTATTCGGTTGTTATTTTCATAATTGGTTACTTGAAGGGCTTGCTTTACTGTAGTAAACTTATTTTATATATTGCCGTGCAAAATATTTTGATTTCTACGCTAGTGAGGCGGATTAATATGATTGGAGGAAATTTAAATGAGTAAAAAGCTAAATTCTGTAGCTATTTATGATAATAAAGGCGAAATCTCAAATGTCGCAAACCCGTTGTCAGCCTTACAAAATCCAGGAGATAAATTGTCTGCACGCGTTACAAACACTTATAGAAAAGTGCTTAAAGTAGAAACTGACAATGGTAAGTCCAAGTACAGTGCAACACAATATCCTAATGGAACTATTGTTGAAACAAAAACAACAAAAAGGAGATAAAATAATCACAAAAACGACATGAAATGAGTACACCCTATGCCACAGTTTGATTTCCTCCACCAGAGAAAATCTGGTAACGGGAAGCGCCGGGACGCTCTTCATGCTTCCCAATCGGATATATTGGATTAAGCATTGAAAATAATGTTCGGACTCAGCCCAGTTACTCTAGCAATTTGCCGCTGGGTACCCCTTCATGTTCCCACATACAACCCTACCACTATTTCCCGTCTGAGGGAACATATTTAGCCATCTTGTAAATGTACCAGTTTCCGTCCTTTACCCCTTATATATCCTTACCACGGTCTCCACGTGTCCCGCCTGCGGGAACATATCTACTGGTTGAACTTTGTTTATGATGTAACCATTGTCGGTCAGAAATGCCAGGTCTCTGGCCAGGGTGGCGGGGTTGCAGGAAACATAGGTTATATTCAGCGGACTCTTTTCAATTATGGAGTTTAGCAGGTCAGGATGGCAACCGGAACGGGGCGGGTCCAGAATAATGGTATCAAATTGCTGTTCCAGAACGGGTATGATTTGTTCGCATTTTCCTGCATAGAATTGGCAGTTGTGAATATTATTCAAACGGGCATTGTTATTGGCGTCCTGGATACTTTCCGCAAAGGCTTCCACTCCGATTACCTCTTGGTGGTTTTTTGATATATATAATGCTATACTGCCGGTGCCGCAGTAGGCGTCCAGTACTGTTTCTTCCTGATTATTGCCCAGGTTTTCTTTGACCAGTTGGTAAAGCCGTTCGGCTTGCTGATTGTTTACCTGAAAGAATGCCAGCGGCGATACCTGATATTTATAAGTATCAATTTGAAAGTTCACATAAGGTTTCCCCGTCAGCAGTTCCAGTTGATTATCTTCGTATACCAGCAGTGATTCAAGGTTGGGATAACCTTTCATAAGGTTAATTAATGCTTTCCGGTCAACCGGTCCTTCGATAATCAACATCAATTTTTGGTCAGCCGAGCCTTGTCTGATTATTATTTGTTTACCCGGTTCTGCAACGGTTAAGAATAGATAACAGTTTAAAAACCGGCTGAGTTCTGCGATTTCCGCTTGTAGAAGATTACATTCCTGTATAGGCAGGAATTCCTGACTGTTGGCCCGATAGTATCCCAGTTTCAGTTCGCCTTGCGTTTTTCCGATATGCCAGGTAACTTTGTTGCGATAATTCCAGGGATTGTCCATACCTATTACCGGCATAACTTCAGTTTCTATTTTCCCGATTCTGGTCAGGGCGTCTTTTACTAACTGCTGTTTTATTTGCAGTTGTCGTTCATATTTTATATGCTGCCAGACACATCCCCCGCATTTATAGTAGTGCGGACAGGGTGGTTTAACCCGATCAGGCGAGGCAGTTATGATTTCGATTATTTCCGCCCGCGAGTATTTTTTCCGATCTTCAGTTATCCTGATTCCAACTTCTTCACCGGGAACTGCGTAAGGGATAAAAGTAGCTTTGCCGTTTATACGGGCTACACCTTCACCGCGCTGAGTAATTCCTTCAATTTTACATTTCATGCCTTTGCTCCTGTACAATGAAAAATCAGGTGAGTATTACATCACCTGATTCTAATGTTTCTATATTACCTGATTTTTAACCTGCCATCCGGTAACGATTGCGTCCTTCGCGGAAGGCCTGCAGATTTACTTCCAATGCTTTGCGCGGAACAATGTCAGTTATGGCTTTTTCAACTTCTTCCGCCGGTATACCGACAGCTGCACTTAACAGTCCTACCAGCGCAACATTGGCAGCTTTTACATTACCGATGTCAGTAGCTATTTCCGTAGCATTTACGATTACAGTTTGCGGTAGAATAGCAGCAATTTTTTCATGGATGTTATCCGGATATTTGGCCTTGCCGCTCATAACCGGCAGCGGGTTTACGCGCTCGTTGTTAATGATAACCATGCCATCCGGTTTCAGATAGTCCAGCCAGCGGGCAGTTTCGATTTTCTCAAAGCCCAGAATAATGTCAGCGTCTCCTTTTTTTATAATGGGAGAATATATTTTCGTCCCATAGCGCACCTGTGATACTACGCTGCCGCCACGTTGGGCCATACCATGAATTTCAGATACTTTTACATCATATCCCATCTGTACAGCCACTTGTGCAATGATGCGGCTGGTAAGTAATGTCCCCTGACCTCCTACGCCTACAATTAATACATTGGTTATTTTATCCTGCATCATTTATACCTCCACCGGTTTTATTGCATCAAATGTGCATACTTGCTCACACAGGCCACAGGCAATACAGCCGGCATTAATTTCAGCTTTCTTTTCTTCATCGTTAAATGAAATGCCGGTGCATCCAACCCGGATACAGGACTTGCAGCCGGTGCAAAGTTCGGGGTCAACCATTATCGGGTTGGTGACAACTACTTTTTCCAGCAACACACAGGGACGTTTGGCTATTATTACCGACGGTTCCCGTCTGGCCAGTTCTTCTTTCAGAGCGGTTTCCAGTTCGTCAAGTTTTAACGGGTCAACCACGCGAACATTTTTGACTCCAATAGCTCGTACCAGGGCTTCTATATCCAGTTTGTTGGTAGGCTGTTTACGAATATTGACTCCGGTAGCCGGATGGTCCTGATGGCCGGTCATGGCGGTTGTATCATTATCCAGGATCATAACCGTAGAGGTTCCCTGATTGTATACTACATCAATTAAGGGTGTAATCCCGGAATGAACAAAGGTAGAGTCTCCGATTACAGCTACCGTTTTAGCCGCAAATTCTTCTCCCCGGGCTTTTTCCAGTCCCAGGGCAGTTCCGATGCTGGCACCCATACATATGCAGGTGTCCATACCTTCCAGCGGGCTCAGAGCACCCAGGGTATAGCAACCTATATCACCGGCAACTTTAAGTCTCATGCGGCGCAGGGTATGGAAAACGCCGCGATGCGGACAACCAGCACATAGCAAAGGCGGCCGGGCTGGTATCTCTTTTTCCAGTCCGAAACTGGCAGGCGGCGCTGCTCCCTTTAATTGTTGTTCAATATATTCGGGACTGTATTCACCCAGCAGCGTAAAATGTTCTTTGCCTTCCACTTTAATGCCCCAGGAACGGACTTGTTCTTCAATAACCGGTTCCAGCTCTTCAACTATAATCAGACGTTCAACTCCAGCCGCAAATTCTTCAATCATTTTACGCGGCAGCGGATTTACTATGCCCAGTTTCAGGACTGATACATCACCCATTACTTCTTTAACATATTGATAAGGAATGCCGCTGGTAATTATACCAATTTTCCGGTCACCCCATTCAATACGATTTAGCGGGCTTTGTTCCACATATTCGCGTAATGCCTCAAAGTGCTTTTCTACTTCGACATGACGCCCGCGCGCATAGCCGGGCAGCATGACATATTTGGGAGCATTTTTTTTGTATTCCTTTAATACCGGAGCCTGTGGTTCACCTTTTTCCACCATAGTCTGGGAGTGAGCCAACCGGGTAGTTATGCGCAGCATTACCGGAGCATCAAATTGTTCACTTAAATCAAAGGCCTGCCGGGTAAATTCCAGAGCTTCCTGGCTGTCAGAGGGTTCAATCACCGGCAGTTTGGCAAATCTACCATATCCGCGGTTATCCTGTTCATTTTGTGATGAATGCATTCCGGGGTCATCAGCAGATACTATTACCATGCCGCCGTTTACACCGGTATAAGCAAATGTGTAGAGCGGGTCTGCAGCTACATTTATGCCCACATGTTTCATAGCTACCAGGGTTCTGGCACCGCCAATAGAGGCTCCCACCCCGACTTCCATGGCTACTTTTTCATTGGGCGCCCATTCAGCATATACACCTTCAAAGTCAGCAAAATTGGTGACTATTTCGGTGCTGGGTGTACCCGGATAAGCAGTTGCTACGGTAGCCCCGGCTTCAAATGCTCCTCTGGCTATGGCTTCATTGCCGATCATCAGCTGTTTCATTATTAGTTTTCATCCCCTTGCCCCAATTTTATAACGAGACTCTTCGCTTCGCTCAGAGTGACACAACCGAACTGTTCGAGATCACTGAAAAAGTACCATAAATGTCATCCTGAGGAGCTGCAAGCGACGAAGGATCTCTTTTAAGGCTGTAATATTGGGATTAAGCCAACGAGATTCTTCACTATCGTTCAGAATGACACGCAAAAGAGGACTTCTTCAGCGGTCTCGAACTGTTCGCTCCGCCTGGAGTGACACAAGCCAGGCTCTACTCAGAACGACATTATATATTAAAAAACCTCTCTACCCGCAAGGGAGAAAGGTTAATGTACCCTGACGGCAGACTGGTTGATTAATACTTAATCCAGGTTGATAATAGCACATTTTTAATAGTAGTGTAAATGTTATTGCCCGCCAGTTAATGATTGGTTGGTATACCATTCTGCAATTGCCTGACTGGTTACACGTGCCATGGAATATACCGGCGCCAGGCTGCCGGAATGAATATTTTTATGAGGGCTGTGCTCAAATCTGGTTCTAACTATTCCAGTCAGAGATACATGACCAATAGGAGGCAAGTTCTTAGCCAGAGCTTTGCCTGGTATCAGTGCTCCCCGCTGCAGCTTTATAACCCCCAGTTCATCCTCATCTCCTACCGCAGCATCAATAGCCAGTTCCATACTCCCGGGATAAAGGCTTTTTATCTGTTTCATTCCCGGGACCAGGTTCTTTGCATTTAAAGGTCGATGCAAAGTTCCCATTACCGGGATAAGTGGATTTATTTCCGTAAGCATGGTACCCACCAAAGGGCCAAAACAGTCAAGAATATGAGTATCTGAACCAATACAAATAATTACCGGTCTGCTTTCAGCAAAAGATAATAATTGATCTAAAGCTTTGATTAATTCACTTTTTAAATTATCGTCTTCATAATATTTGCTTACCATAATCATTATTTCATATCTTCTAAAACCTTTTCCAGACTGGCAATAAACCGTTGGTTTTCTTCTGCCGTGCCAACCGTTACCCGGATAAAGGTTGGATGTCCAAATATATCACCGGTCCGAACTATTACTCCCAGTTTTAACAACCGGTTAAAAACTTCCCGGCAGTCTGTGCCAGTATCTATAAAGATAAAGTTGGCTTCGGTAGGTACATAAGTTAAACCCATACGGTTGAATTCATTATACAGATATTGCTTGCCCTGACTATTCAACTCACGGCTTTTTTGCACATGTTCCTGATCCTGCAGAGCCGCCAGCGCACCAATCTGGGCCGGAGCATTGACATTAAACGGTTCCATTACCCTTTCCACTGCCCGGGCAATCTCCGTACCGGTTAAGCCATATCCAATCCGCAATGCTGCCAGACCATATATTTTGGAAAAGGTACGCAAAACAATAACATTTCTGCCCTGGGCCAGATATTCCAAGCCGGTATTATATTCGGAGCTTTCCACATATTCGTAATAAGCTTCATCAAATACAATTAAAATGTTATCCGGGACTTTATCCATGAATTCTTTTATCTGCATGCGATTAACTATAGTACCGGTAGGGTTATTGGGATTACAGATGACAATCATTTTGGTTTTGGGCGTAATCGCAGCCAGCATGGCCGGCAAATCATGGGTGAAATCTTTTAATGGCACTTCTATACATTCGGCTCCCATTATCAGAGCCGCAAATTCATATTCTGAAAAGGTTGGTTGGCCGACTATAATCTGGTCACCACTGCTTAGAAAAGTCTCGGCTATCAGTTTTAAAAGTTCGTCAGAGCCATTTCCGATTAAAAAATCAGTAACGGGTATATCATAAAAGCCGGATAAAGCTTTTTTCAGATTAAAGCAGTTGGCATCCGGGTATAGGTGTATGTCAGACAACATATTGCTAATGGCTTCAATTGCCCGGGGAGCAGGACCCAGTGGATTTTCATTGGAAGCCAGCTTTATTATATCTTCCAGACCTAATTCCCGTTTCACTTCTTCGATAGGTTTGCCGGGTGTATACGGCTTTAGCCTGAATATTTCCTGCCGGGCCCGGTTTTTTATGAATTCCTGCATGTTATACCCTCCTCAAATAATCATCTATTACTGTTATCTATCACCAGTTTGGCTTTGCCTGCAGTTCTTTTATCCTATCCCTTTATATAGATTGCATTATACCTTTACATACGCCTTACAGAGCTTACCAGGGCAAGCTCTGCATTAATTTATTATACTGATATATTGGAATTTATTAAAATGGAAGGATAAAATATGGCCTGATAC
>ENA-UOUL01003876-UOUL01003876.1-bioreactor-metagenome-genome-assembly--contig:-NODE-3876-length-14624-cov-3.627621_pt1 | contig 14624 bp, 9 predicted proteins | sample MGYA00249838_ERZ747220 | MGnify/ENA primary metagenome ERZ747220 (study PRJEB28778, sample SAMN05720191) | bioreactor metagenome | isolation source: Anaerobic biogas reactor | place: USA:Washington...
TCGTCCCAGGTGCGCACGCCGCTGAGCGTGTCCGCGGCCTCCACGTTGCACGCGCCGACCGCCACGGCCATGGTGACTGCTTCGTCCGGCGGCAGGTCGCGCAGCAGCGCGGCGAGGAATCCGGCGATCGCCGAGTCGCCCGAGCCCGCGGTGCCGACGACATCGACCCGGAAGCACGGCTGCCACGATTCGTGATTCGCCCAGGCGTCGAGATCGGTGGTTCGCGCGCGGCCCATGTCCGCCAGCGCGTTCCGGCCCGCGGTGCGCAGGTAGAAGCCCCGGTGGCCCAGCTTGATGCCCACCAGCTTGGGCCCCAGGGCCAGCAGCTCGTCGCTCAGATCGTGCAGCATCTGCGACGTCACTGCAGCGAGCAGGTCGCCGCCCGTCTCGGCCTGCAGCCGGTCATACTCGGACCGGTGCAGCATGTACACCAGTTCTTCGACGCTGGGCAGGAACACATCGACATGTGGCAGGGCGCGGCGCAGGATGAGCGGCCAGTCTGCGCGGCCCGCGGGAGCTGCGGGATCGGGCGCGGCGGTGTCGAGCGAGGTCGTGACGCCCGTCGCCTTGGCGCGGCGGAGCAGCTCCGACAGCTCGATCCCGTCGTCCAGGAACATGCGCGCCATCAGGGGCGGATAGCCGAAGTGGAACAGGCTGGCGTCGCCCACCGCGCTGTAGTGCACGTCATCCGCGGTGAAGGTGTCGTTGGCGCCGGGGTCATGCAGGAAGTAGCGGTCGATACCCGGCGGGCTGATGACGACCGTGTAGGATGAGTGGGCCGCCGGATCGACGATCATGCCGGCCGAGGAGCCGGGGCTGCGGGTGTCGACGATCTGGCGGATCATCTCGCCGATGAAATCCGCGCCGACCTTGCCCATCAACCGGACGTCGATGCCCAGCTGTGCCAGGGCCAGTCCGGTATTCGATACTGCGCCGCCGGTCGCAAAGACCGCGGGACCCACGACCATCAGCCGGCCGGGCTGGAAGGTTTGCCGGAACTGCTCTGCGGTGATCCCGCTGATCTGCGGGATGATGTCGAGGCAGATGTGTCCTGCCACTACTGCTGTCAGGTTTCTCGTCACTATGTAACCTCTGACCTCATGTGATGTCAGCCTTTGACTGCGCCGAAGGTCAGGCCGCGTACGATATACCTCTGGGCCGTCAGGGCCAATAGGGCTGGCGGCAAGATCGCCAGCAACAAGCGGGTGGCCACCTGGTGGAACTGGATGCCCTGCGTGTGGCTCACGCCCGCGATAATGACCGTAACCGGGATCGCCCGGTCATACGACAGGATCAGGCCGAACAAGAACTCGTTCCATGAAAAGGCAAAGCAGATCACGAGCGCGGCGGCGATGGCCGGTGCAGCCAGGGGCAGGGCGATGTGCCAGAAGCTCTGCAAGTGGGAAGCTCCATCCACCCACGCCGATTCTTCCATCTCGACCGGGATGTCCTTGAAGACATCCCGCAGGATGAGGACGGCGAAGGGCATGGTGAAGGTTGCATTGGCCAGGATTAACGCCAGCTGCTTGTCGATCAGCCCCAGGCTTTTGATGACCATGAAAAACGGGATGGCGGTCACCATGGGCGGCAGGAAGCGCTGCGACAGGAACCACATGGTCATGTCCCGGTTCTTCCACCCATAGAAGCGGAAGCGAGCCAGGCCATAGCCTGCCAGGGTGCCGAGCCCGATCGCGATCGCAGACGCGCCGATGGCAATAATCAGGCTGTTGCCCAGTGCCTTGCTGATCTCAGGCCATCGTTGGCCGAACTCGTTCTGCCAGTTGAACAGCGTGGGCGTGTACTGGAGCCACGGAATCAACGTCGGCTTGGTCAGGATGTCGCCTCGCTCCTTGAAGGATGTGACGATTGCCCAATAGAAGGGAAAGATGCACCAGAGGGTCGCGATGGTGATGACTCCCCAGAACACGATGCGTGCGGCCAGCGGCTGATGGCGATGGGTCATTTCGGGCTACCTCCTCAGTCGAAGTTCTGGCGCATGCGCCTGAAGAATATCATGGCGATGATCATCATGGCAATCAACAGGAAGTATGCCATTGCAGACGCGTATCCCTGGTTGAAGTTGCGCAGACCGGTCAGGTAGATATAGAACGACATCGTCTGCGTTGCCGCGCCGGGACCCCCGTTTGTCAGGCTGAAGGGAATATCCAGCATTTTGAATGCTTCCACGAGGCGCAGCATGATCACTGTGAAGAGAACCGGCGTGAGGAGAGGCAGCGTGACAAACCGGAAGATGTCCCACCCGGAGCTGGTGTCCAATACTGCTGCCTCATAGACTTCCTCGGGTAGGGCCGAAAGGCCGGCCAGAAGCACGAGGAAGCAAAACGGGGTCCACTGCCAGACGTCCACGAGCACGATCGCTGCGCGGGCAGTCCAAATCTCGGAACCCCAGCGAGGGAGATCAGCGACGCCCAGCGCGCGCAGGATCGTGTTGACCGCGCCCACATCCTCATGGAAAATGGTGAGTCCCAGGTAGCCGAGCGCGATCGGTGCCGTGAACATGGGCATGGTGAACAGCGAGCGGAAGACGCGTTGGCCGCGCATCGGCCGGTTGAAGAGCAGGGCCAAGCCCAGGCCGATGCCGACGGTGAGCACCACGCTGCAGATGACGAAGAACACGGTGACGGCCACCGAGTTCTGGAACCGGTAGTCGCCCACGGCGCGGATGTAGTTCTGGAGGCCCACGAACTGCCCGGTCCGGCCCATGCGCGCATTGGTGAAGCTCAGGGTCAGCGAGCGGATGAGCGGATAGATGGTGAACGCCAGCACCCAGAGGATGCCGGGCAAGACGAAAAGGAATTTAACCTTGCTCCTGGCTGGCACGTCGCCTCCTTCGCCCACCTGACCGGTTCTCTTCACTGCTTTCCAGCCGTGAGGAGAACCGGTGCTGGTGTGGTAATCATGGGGTGGCAGGCAGCCCCAGGCTGCCCGCCATCACGTTAGCGGTGGATCAGGGCGTGTAGCCGATGGAATCCTGGTAGAGCTTGAGCAGCTCGTCCTTGCCGTAATCCTCTACGATTCGCGTCCAGTCCTCGTAGGTGCGGTCGAGTGCTTCTTGCGCAGTGACCTGGCCGGTCACGGCCTCGGAGAGGTGGACGTCCATGTTCTCGGACATTTCCGGCGTGCCGGGGATGCGCAGGTAGCTGACGAACAGCGGGTAGTTGTAGAAGTTGTCCTGGTAGGCGCCGACGCCCGCCTTGGCATCTTCGGCGTCGAAGCCGCCGTCAACATACTCCTCCAAGGTGGCCTTGCCCGCAGGCTCAAGCCAGTCATAGGTCGTGCCGGGATCGACGCCGGTCCAGCCCATGGCCACGTTCCAGTGGTTGATGGCCGGCTCGCCCTGGAAGAGCATCCAGTAGGCCGCAAGATCGGGATTCTTCGAGTACTTGGAGAGGACCGGATGCCATGAACAGCCTACCTGGTTGCCCACCAGGTTTGGCGCGTCGAGGTTCATGAATTCCTTTGTCTCCAGGTTGTACGGGCTCTTCGTGCCGGGAATGCCGCGCGCACCCAGCTTGCCCTGGATCACCGACTGGCCCGGGTCCTGCGCCAGGGACCACACATCGCCCCAGGAGAAGGTCATGATGGCGTTGCCCGAGAGGAAGTCTGCCCAGGCCTCGCCGAGCTCCCAGCCCCACATCGCGGATGGGCCGGCCTTCGACAGCGCGATCAGCATCTCCAGCGCCTTGACATGGCCCGGCGAGTTGATCAGCGGTTCCATGGTGACGGGATCGAAGTAGTAGACGTTGTTGTATTGGGTGACCTTCCGCGGGTTGTCGCCGGCTGCCGGCGTCACCACGTAGGGCGCGGACAGGGCCATGAAGTGGAAGAAGCCCTGGCCGCCCACTTTCAGGTGGAGCGTGATGCCGTCATCCGGGTCGCCGTCTTCGTTCCAGTCCTTGCCGTTGAAGAACTGGGCGACCGAGAGGACGTCTTCCCAGGTGTCCAGAGCCACGGGAAAGTCCTTGCCGGTCTCCTCCTTGTAAAGTGCTTGCCACTTGGGATCCTCGACGATGTCCTTGCGGTAATACAGGATCTGGGCGTCATGGTCGTTGTTGCTGCCGTACCACTGGCCGCCCCACTTCATCAGGTCGGCGACGGCCGGCGTGATCGATTCGAGATCCTGCTTGGGCATGCGGGGATCGGTGAAGTACTTGTCGATCGGCTGGATCCAATCATTGGAGATGGCGTCGCCATACCAGTTGGAGCAGTTGATGATGAGGTCGTACTTGTTGGTGCCGGTCTGGAAGTCGGTGTAGATCTTCTCGCGCAGCTCGGCGTAGGGGATTTCGACGATGTCATAGGTGGCGCCCGTCACCTCTTCGAACTTCTGGCGCCAGAAATAGGTGGGTCCGGAGACGGCGCCGCGCTGCCCGGCGGAGTACACGCCGATGGTGAACTTTTGGCCCTTCCAGGCAGGATCCGGATTGCCCTTGTCGGCCGCATCAAACGCTGCCTGGGCGGTCTTTGCTTCGTTTTCGTTGATGGCGGGGAAGCCGCTGATTACCTGGGGTCCTACGGTGGGAGCAGGTGTCGGGGTCACCTCGACCTGCACTTCCTTCTCGACGATCTTCTCCTGGGTCACCACCTGGGTCTCGACGACCTTGACCTCTTTTTCGACTTCAACGACCTGGGTGACAACCTTTTCGACGACCTTCTCGACAACCTGCGGGGTAACGGGGGCGCAGGACGAGAGAAGCATGCTGAGAACGACAATGAGACTGACAGTTGCTACGAGGCGCTTCATTGAGTGTCCTCCTTGACTTAGACGCGGCCGGCCCCGTTTCGCCTTAACGGAGACCTTATCAGGATGCGTGAGTCCGGGGAACCAGAGCGCGTTCCGGCGTGATCACCTCCCTTCCGTACGACAGGGGTGTTTGCGTCGATCGCTTTGGCGGCCCGGTCAGCGGGCAGTGGCCGCGGTTGGATGGCGACGACGCAGGATCGAGATGGGATGTAGTGCACGGGAATCGGGGAATGACGGATGCGCGAGCGCGGCTGCCGGAGCCGCCAAAAACGCCAGCCGTCAAATGCCGACGACCGTGCCGCCACATTGCTACAACCGCTATTTTAGGACGGCATGACGCGGTTGTCAAGAACGTTTTAACACACAAGACGCGATTCGTTCGAGCCAGTTCTTGGTGGTTGAGGCATTTAACGCCCGTAAGTTCCGTACTCTCGGAACGCCTCATACATGGCGCGAATGTTTTCCAGCGGAACGTCCGGACTCACCTCGCCGCACGCGATGATGCCACCATCTGGCGTGCCGCACGCCTCGAAGACCGCATGCACTTCCTCCCTGACCTGCGACGGCGAGCCGAAGGGCATCACGTGCTGCCGGTCGATGTCCGTACGGAATGCGACCTTGCCGCGCACGTTGGCCGCCACCCAATCGAGCCCAACCACCTTGACCTGGCTGTTGATCACATCCACGCCAACTTCGATCAGGTCGCCGAAGATATCGTTGATGTGGCCATCGGTGTGGTACCAGACGTGCATGCCCGCGTCGTGCACCCTCTTGAACATCTCCGCGTAACGCGGCTTGAAGAGCTTGCGCCAGGTTGCGGGGCGGATCAGCAGCCGGGCCTGCTCGCCCCAGTCATCCGCGAAGTGCAGGCCTTCGTACTCCATCTGCGTCCACTTCTCGATCCAGCGCAGGTTGAAGGCCAACAGGTCATCCATCAGCCGCTCAAGCTCGGCGCTCGGGCTGGCGAGGTCCATCATGAAGTTGGCCATCCCGCGCAGCTGCTGGAGCTGCTCGAAGTAGGTGATCCATGCGCCGCGCGCGTACCACCGGTCGTCAAAGCCGGCCATGTGGCCGCTGTACTGCCGGCCCGACGGTGGGCCCGCCGTGAAGTCTTCGGGCCACCGGTACTCGTCATAACGGCTGAGGTCCGCGATGGGCCAGCCCACTGGGATGCCGCAGATGCCCAGCCATTCGCTGTACCACACCGTGCCGAAGTCATCGGTGTTGTGCCCCTGTTTGTACAACGCAGGGAATTTTTCGAGTGGCAGGTCCTTCATGTAGTCCCAGCCGAAGTCCTCGCGGAACTCGGTGAGGATTTCCGCCAGGGCAGTGCCGTACTTGATCTGTGCTGCGGGCAGGACGGCATGAGAGATAGGCGCGCGGTCGGGCCGGGAGAATGTAATCGCGCGGTTGACGCGCTCGCGGCTGTTCATCGGCTGCGTGGTCATCGGTGTTTCCTCCTGAGCGCAGTGTAGAGTTTTACTTCCTGATCGGCTTCTGGATTGCGCTGATCAGCACGGCTGCCAGCACGATCAGCCCGCGGGCGACTTCCTGCCAGTACGGGTCGACGCCCATCAACACCATGCCGTTGTTGAGCAGCCCGATGAAGATCACCCCAAGGAAGGTGCCGATCATCGACCCTGAGCCGCCCATGAGGCTGGTGCCGCCGATCACGACCGCGGCGATGACGTCAAACTCCAACCCTTCGCCCACGCTGTGCGAGCCGGCCATGATGCGAGACGAGGTGATGATGCCACCCAGCGCAGCCATGAGGCCGCTGATTGCAAAGACCATGAGGCGCGTCCGCCCGACCGGGATGCCCGACAGCCGCGAGGCTTCTTCGTTGCCACCAACGCTGTACACCGAGCGGCCGAAAACGGTGCGTGTGCTCAGGAAGTAGAAGATCGCAAAGGTGATGACCATCAGCACCGCGGGCACGGGGATCACTTTGAAGACATATCCCTGGCCCCAGTAGGAGAACGAATCCGGAAACGGCGTGATCGGATAGGCTTGCGTGATGACTTTGGCCAGGCCTTTATAGGCCATCATCATGGCCAACGATACGACGAACGCAGGGATGCCCCACTTGACGCGCAGTGAGCCCGCGCCTGCGTGAATGACTACGCCGAGAAGAAGCACGAACAGCACGGCTAACGGCAGGGGCCAATGCTGCTTGATCGCCAGCACGCCGAGCAATGCTGAGGACCACGCTACCGCACCGCCAACACTCACGTCGATGTCGCCGGAGATGATGATGAAGGTCATCGCGCACGCGATCATGCCGTTGATCGCCACCGCGCGCAGAACGTTGAACAGGTTGCGCGGCTGGGTGAAGTTCGGCGCGACCGCGGCCAGCAATGCGAAGAGAATGATCACGCCCAAGAGCAGGCCCGCGCGCGAGAGCACCGCGCCCGCCTGCGATTGCCAGGTTGGCTTGGCCTTGGTATCTGCGGTCTTAATCATGATTCCGTTTCCTCCATCACCATGGCGAGTAGTTGCTCCAGGTCCACTGCATCCGGCTTGACCTCCGCCGTGACCCGGCCTTCATGCATAACGAGGATGCGATCCGCCACGTCCAGCACCTCTTCGATCTCCGATGAGATGAACACGACCGCGAGCCCGCGTGCTGCCAGATCGCGAACGAGCGTGAAGATCTGTTCCTTGGCCTGGATGTCGATGCCGCGCGTGGGTTCATCCATCAGGAGCACTTCAGGCAGCGTGTTCAGCCAGTTGCCTACGACCACCTTTTGCTGGTTGCCGCCGCTAAGGGTGGCGGTCGGCACCCACAGGCCGGGTGTCTTGATATCCATGGACTGGATCATTCCCGACGCCATCGCATGCGCCTTGGCCCGCTGCAGCACGCCGTTTACGCTGAAGCGATCCATGCTGGCGATCGTGAGATTGTCGTGAACCGAAAAGGACAATACGAGGCCCTGTTGCTTGCGATCCTCTGGCGTGAGGCCGACTTTGTGCGACTTCATCCTCTCGGGTGTCGGATGAGACACGCGTTCACCCTTGACGGTGATCTCGCCCGTGTCGATCTCGTCCAATCCGAAGATCGCTCGCACTAACTCGGTGCGTCCCGACCCGAGCAGGCCGGCGAGCCCCAGCACCTCGCCCCCGCGCACCTCGAACGAGACATCTTTGAGAAGGCCGTCCCGGCTGAGGTTCTTGACTGCGAGCTTGACATCACCGAGCTGTGCTTTAACCCCGCGTTGGGTGCGCTGCCAGTCCGACCCGATCATCATCTGCGCGATGGCCGCAGGGGTGGCCTCCCGCGCGGTGATGGTGCCGATGAGCCGGCCGTCGCGCAACACCGTGACGCTGTCCGCGACATGGGGGACTTCCTGCAGCCGGTGTGTCACGTAGATGATGGCCTGGCCCTGGGCCGCGAGGCGGCGAACCACCTTGTGCAGGACATCGACCTCACCGGACGCGAGCGCGCTCGTGGGCTCGTCGAGCACCAGGACGCGCGGCTCCATGGAAATGGCCTTGGCGATCTCGATCAGCTGCTGCTGGGCCACGCTCAGCCGGTGGACCTCCTGGTCCAGATCGATCGTCACCTCGAGTTGGTCGAGCGCAGCCTTGGCGATCGGGCGTACGCGCTTGCGGTCGATGACCGACAGGCCGAGGACACGCTGCCGCGGCCACCGGCCGAGCAGAATATTCTCCGCGACGGTCAACCCCGGCACCAGGCTCATCTCCTGGTAAACGGTGTAGATACCCTGTTTGAATGCCTCTTTGGGATCGGCGATGGTCACGGGCTGGCCATCGATGCGGATCGTCCCGCTGTCCGGGTGAACCGCGCCGCTCAGGATCTTCACGAGCGTCGACTTGCCCGCGCCGTTCTTGCCCAAGAGTGCGCGCACCTCACCGCGATCCAGGGTGAAGTCCACGTTGTCCAGGGCCACTACGCCGGGGTACTGCTTGGTGACTTTTTCCAGGGCCAGGATAGGCGTCATAAGCACCCCTTCCACGCACCGGTTGTCCCCCTCTCCTCACGGGTGAGGAGAGGGGGACAACGATTCTACTTGAAGATGGCCTTGCCTTCGGTGGAGATGAACTGCTCGATCAGCGCGTTGTTGCCGCGGCCGAAGAAGATCGTCGGCGTGTTGGTAACATCGGGGACCGTCTCGCCATTCATCACGCGCACCATGGTCATGAACGCGTCGTAGCCCATCTGGAAGGGGGCCTGGCCGGTGACGCCCTGGAGGATGTCATCGCCGGCCTGGAGCATCTGGCCCATCTGGTTGTTCATGTCGGTGCCGAAGACGAAGACCTTGCCGCCGAGGCCGAGGGTCTTGACCGCATTGGCATGGGCGACGGTGCCGCCTTCGTTGGCAGCCCAGAGGACGTTGATGTCGGGGTTGGCCTGGAGCATGGCCTCGGCGACGGGCTGAGCCTTGTCAGCCAGCCAGCCGGCCTGGTCGGCCACGACCTCGGCGCCGGAGACGGCCTTGAGTTGTTCCATGAAGCCGGCCTTGCGGGGCGGGCAGCCCTCGAACTGGTCGCAGTTGAGGATGCCGATCTTGGCCTGGCCGCCGAGCTTTTCGGTGATGAACTTGACTGCGGCCTCGCCGGACTTGATGCCCAGGTCCTCGTTCTTGGTGACGAGGTAGGCGGAAGGAATGGACTTGTCGCTGACACAGGTGTTGAAGCAGATGATCTGGATGCCGGCTTCCTTGGCGCGCTTGAGTGCGGCGACGGAGCCGTCGGAGGAGATGGGCGTGATGACGATGGCATCAACCCCGCGGCTGATGTAGTCGTCGATCATCGAGGCTTCCTTATCCAGCTTGTTGTCGGTGTTGCCCAGGATCAGCTCGACCCCAGCCTTATCGGCTGCGGCCTGCATGCCAGCCTGGACCGTCTGCATGAATGTGTCGGACTGGAACACGACGCCCGCGATGGTGAGCTTCTTGGCCGGCTGTTCGGGTGCTGCTGTTGGTTCGGCCTTCTGCTCGGCCGGCGCTGCAGGGGCCGGCGCGGGTTGTGCCGCAGGTGCGACGCACGCGGTGACCACCATGGAAAGGATGGCCATCAGGGCCAAGAGTTGCAGGATCCTTCTTGCGGACATGGGGCTTTCCTCCTTGAAAAGCATGCGAGGGAATGCCGCCAACAACGCGGCCCCCCCGCGTGGCGGCGCGCGGGGTCGCGGTCATCTTAGCATAGACAGGCCGGTCTGTCAATACCTTTTCTTTGCTTTCGAACATAATCGAAAGTATTTCCTATTGACAATTGATCATTTCTGAACTATAATGCTCTTATGTGGGCGGTTGATCCCACTAAGCCGGGTCAGGTGGAGGATGCGCATGCCGGTCAATGCACGCCAAGAGCGCATCTTGGCCGAGCTCGAACGCAACGGTTTTGTGTCGGTCGCCAACCTGAGCAGCCTGTTGGAGGTCTCGGAGGTCACGATCCGGCGGGACCTGGAGCATCTGGAAGCTGCAGGTAGTCTGCGCCGGACCCACGGCGGCGCGCTGGCTGCGCGAGGCACCCCAGCAGGGGCGGCCAACAGTGCATCCGAGCGGCAACCTGGCGCACTCCCGGATCGCGTCGATGTGCTGATCACGACACCTGTCGATCCCACGTTCGATCGCGGGCTTCTGGAGCGTGCAGCGCAGCGGGGGGTCCCCGTGATTGCCGAATCTGTCGGGATGACCGGTGCAGTCACCCTGGTGGCGCTCGACAATAGGGCTGCGGGTTTCGAGCTTGGCAGCTGGGCGGGAGAGTGGGCGCGCGACCATCTGGACGGCCGAGCGGAACTGCTCGACCTGACCTTTGATCTGCCCAACACGCGCGAACGCAGCCAGGGTTTCCTGGCAGGGCTCAGAAGCATCCTTCCCGACGCCCGCCTCGTGCTTTCGCTCTATGCCGGCTCCACACCGCAAGCGGCTTGCCAGATCACACGCAACGCCCTTGCAGTACACCCCGAGATCAACGTCATTTTCGCGATCAACGATGCCCTCGCGACCGGCGCGGCCGAGGCGTGTCGCGATCAAGGCATCGCAGCGCAGGATCTTCTTCTGCTCACCTTTGGGCTGGAAGGCAACACCCTTCGCGACTCTCTGGTCACGTGCGATTATTGCCGGGCGGGCCTGGCCATGTTCCCCGAGATCGTCGGCCCGATCTGCGTAGAGGCAGCGATCGTGGCCTATGAAGGTGGCGTCCTGCCCCCGCACTTAATCACGCCGCATGCCGTCTTGACGCCCGGCTCCCTGGGCCAGTACTATCGCCGCACAGACGACGGCTGGGAATGCGATTGGCAGGCTGTGGAAGAGAGGTTGTCCTTGCCTCTCGCGCTTAACGCCAGGGGTAAAGGCGGTGAGCGCCACCTGCCCCGTCGCCTGGGCCTGATAAACCCTTTCAGCGCACACGAGTGGTACACGAACCTCGCGCAGTGCATGCGCGCCTATGCGGCCCGATACGGTATCGAGCTCGAGGTGATCGACGCGCAGGCAAGTCACCAGGAGGACCTGGCCATGCGGCACCGCGAGATTGCCGCCATGGCTGCCGGCCTGGTGATGCCCGGAGATGTTGTCTCGATCGATTCAGGACCGATCACAACCTGCCTGGCCGAGGTGCTGGCCGACCGGCAGAACATCACAGTGATCACCAATTCGCTCGGCGCCACCCAAGCGCTGTGCAACCGGCCGGGCATCACGTTGATCGTGACCGGAGGGCTTCTGGCCGCAGGCAGCGACGCGTTGAGTGGCCCCCTGGCCGAGCAGTCGCTCCATGAACTGCGTGCAGACAAGCTCTTCCTGGCCACGACGGGGGTCTCCCCGGATTTCGGCATCTCGCACGACAGTCTGGCCGAGGTCGTCACCAAACAGGCCATGATCCGTGCTGCCCGTGAGGTGATCCTCTTGGCCGACCACACCCTTTTCGGTCAGGAGTCAGTCGCCCAGGTTGCCCCGATTCGCGTCCTGACCCGAGTTGTCACCGACAACGCGCTGCCTGCCAGCATCCGCCTGGAGTTGAGCAAAGTCGGGATTGAGGTTATCATCGCGCGAACGTGAATACGCGAGCTGGAACAGGATCATGCCCATCTGCGACATCCCCGATACCATGCTTGCCTGGCCGCTGTTCGGCGCGGGCATCGAGAGCTTCGGCGTGGACGGTAAGCCGGTCCGCTGGACCACGCCTCGTCCGGCGCCCGATCAGATCCTAGTCCGTTCCGATGCGGTCGGGCTGTGTTATTCCGATGTGAAGGTCATCCGCCAGGGCTCGGCACATCCCCGGCTCTACAACCGCGATCTGGCCTGCCATCCGGTGGTGCAGGGCCACGAGGTCACCATGACCGTTGTCGAGGTGGGCGAGGCGTGGCGCGACCGCTTCCAGCCCGGGCAGCGGCTGGTGCTCCAGGCGGATATCTACTACCGCGGCATGAACCTGGCCTATGGCTATGTCTTCGTGGGCGGCCTGGCGCAGTACAGCCTGCTCGGCCCTGCCGCGCTGGACGGTGACGAGGGCTGCTACGCCATCACGGTGCCAGAGGGCATGGGGTATGCGGAGGTGGCGCTGACCGAGCCATGGGCCTGCGTGGAGGCGGCCTACACCCCGCGGCGCCGGCTCCATGTGAAGAAGGACGGCGTGTTGTGGATCATCGGTGGGCCGCGTCCTTCGACTGAAAGCCGCCGACTCGACTCTTTGGGTGCCCGGCACTTGCCAAGTGCCGGGCAGCTGGATCAAGCAACCTCGCAGCATTCGCCCGCGTGGGGCTACCGGCTCGGCGAGACCCTGTGCTGCGGCCTGCCGCGTAAGATCGTGGCGACCGGCGTCCCGCAGTCGCTCATCGACCAGTTCTCCTGGCCGCCCGTGGAGGTCCATGACGGCATCCTGCCCGACCGGTTTGCAGATTTCGCCGCAGCCGAAGCGCCGGGCGGGTTCGACGATGTCATCGTTCTCGATCCCACGCCCGAGATCCTCGATGCGCTGCCCCCGGTCCTCGCAACGGGCGCGGTGGTCAACCTGGTGGGCGAGCGGCCGTTGGGGCGGCCCGTGCGGGTCGACGCAGGCCGCGTTCATTACGACTACGTGGTCTATGTGGGCACACGTGGCCCGGATATCGGCGCAAGCTACGGAGAGGCGGCCAACCGTGCGGAGATTCGCCCCGGCGGCGCCGCGTGGGTCATCGGCGGCGGCGGTCCCATGGGCCGGATGCACCTGCAGCGCATGCTGGAGATGCCGGACGGCCCCCGGCGCATCCTCGTGAGTGAATCGAACCTCGTGCGCAATCCCGAGATCACGGCCGATTTTGGGCCGCTCGCTGCAGAGCGCGGCATCGAGCTCGCCGTGTTGAATCCCAGGCAGATGTCCCCCCCTGCACACGAGGCCGCGGTGGCCGATTTCCGAGGCGCCGGAGGCTTCGACGACATCATCGTGATCGTCGCCAATGTGACCGCGATCGAGAGTGCTATGCCCCACCTGGCCCCTGACGGGATGCTGCAGATCTTCGGCGGCCTCGGCCGCGGCACCATGGCGCAACTGGATCTTTCGAATGTGTATCTCGGCCGCAGCCAGATCACCGGGTCGGCCGGCTCGACGATCCGCGATCAGGGAGCGGTCCTCGACAAGGTCTTCACCGCACGGCTCTCCACGGCAGCGGCAGTGGCCGCCATCGGCGGCATCGATGCGGCGGGGGACGGGATGCAGGGCCTGATGGACGGCCGTTTTCCCGGCAAGATGGTCATCTACCCGCAGGTCGAGTCGTTCCCGCTCACTGCGCTGGCGGATCTCAGGTCTGCCGCGCCCACGGTCTACGACCTGCTGGGCCCGCGCGGCGCGTGGACGCGCGAGGCCGAAGCGGAGTTCCTGCGGCTTTTCGCAGGTCACGTGTACGAATGAAACCGGCCATCATCTTCGGTGCAGGCAACATCGGACGCGGGTTCCTGGGCCAGCTCTTCAGCGAGGCCGGCTATGCGGTCACCTTTGCGGATGTGGACCGGACGCTGCTGGCTGCGCTCAACGCGCGGCGCAGCTACACCATCCGGCTGGTGACCAACGAGCGGACGGAAGAGGTGGAGATCGGGCCGGTGGACGCGCTGCGGACGATCATCATCGACAAGGTGCCGGTGTGGGAGGGTCAGCTCACGCGGGACGCGGAGAACTACGGCGAGGTAGTGGTCCCGGAGTATGGGACCTTCCGGATCTACTGGGGCACGGCTACGCAGACGCGCGACACGCTGGTGCTCGATGGCGAGACGATCAACGAGATAACGATCACGCCTGAGACGCACCCTTGGGAGTTTGCGGCGGCTGAGACGGCTGAGGAATACGGGGTATCGAGCACGCTTATCCTCCCGGCCGGGACGAAGCATCCGCCGTATCGACACGTGTGCTATGTGGTGTGCCAGCAATTGTTCTTCGGGCAGGGGCGCACGAGCGTGCCCAACGTGGAGGTGATCGTGGAGCGGGCTCCGCATCCGGTGGGGATGAGCCTGCCGACCGATATCACGCGGGACGGGTGCAACCCTGCAAGCATCATCGCGGAGATGCTCACGAGCGAGGTGTTCGGGCCGGGGATCCCGGCGGCGAAGCTCGATGGGGCGACCTTTGCGAGCGTGGCAGCGAAGTTTGCAGCGAACCCGGAGCGCTACTACCTGAGCCCGGCGATAACGAAGCAGGGCTCGCTCCGGAAGTGGCTCTCGGAGATGTGCGCTTACTTCGATGGATGGCTCCGGGTGCGGGCCGGGAAGGTGCAGCTTGGGTTCTTCCCGCATGACGGGGTCGTGCCGACGGTCACGGAGCTGAGCCACCACGACATGGTGACTGACCCGGAGGCGGAATACGCGGCACAGGATGAGTTGATCACGGGTGTGCAGGTGAGCTACATGGACACGGCGCGGGCGATGAAGGA
>ENA-UOUL01003878-UOUL01003878.1-bioreactor-metagenome-genome-assembly--contig:-NODE-3878-length-14621-cov-3.635520_pt1 | contig 14621 bp, 20 predicted proteins | sample MGYA00249838_ERZ747220 | MGnify/ENA primary metagenome ERZ747220 (study PRJEB28778, sample SAMN05720191) | bioreactor metagenome | isolation source: Anaerobic biogas reactor | place: USA:Washington...
CATGCCTCCTCGCCGTGATCCTGCGGCGCTCGCCCGCGCAGTTACGCGCCGGTAGCCTCGCCCGGAATGATGAGCACCGTCAGCGAGAGCTTGCCGGTGCCGAGATCGAGATCGAAATCGCGATCGACATCGATCTGGCGCAGCACCTCGTCGAGGAACGATGGCTGGTCGTCGAGGATGGCGATACCCGACACCGCCGAGCCGTCGATGCTCCGCAAGGCGAAGACCAGCTGGCCGTCGTTGAGGTATCCCACGATCTCGCCGCAGGCGACGACCGTGCCGTATTCCTCCGGGCTGGCGTGAACCGCGACGATGTGCGGTGTGCCGGTCAGGTCGTCCATCGACTGCTCGACCGTGCCGGTAGCGGCCTGCACCGGCCCCTCGGCGGTGACACCGGCCCGCTCACCGCCGTCGAGACCCGCGACCTCGGTGTCGAGCGTCTGGCCGATCGGCTGCGCGGTGATGGTGTCGCAGGTGCCGGCATGGATCGAGACGGGGTAGCCTGGCTGACCGCCCGATGTGGGCGTTGGCGTCGCGTCCTGCGCGGCGGCGACGAGACCGGTCGCGAGCAGCGACACGGCGGCGAAAGCGGCGATGAGGGCACGAATGACGCGTTGAATGAACATGGCATTGCTCCCTGGAAGCGGTGCGGCAGGTTGTCGCTCCGGCCGATCCCGCACCCGTGATGCCAGCCGGACATTTTTGCCGCGCAACCTGTGCGATCACCATATCCGCACGAGGCGACCTTTGGTAGGATTACCCAATATGACCGATCGGTGATGGTCTGTCGACGCGTAGCGCTGCCCGACTCGCGGGGGGCCGGTGTCGCCGGATTGATGCGCGTGGCCGGCGCCGGATCACCGATACCCATCCCGACCGGCCCACGGAGGAGGATCCGTTCATGATCGAGACCGCCAATTCTACCCAGCTCCCCAAGCCCAACGGGCTGGAGGGCGTGGTGGCGGCCGCCGACACGATCGACGGCGCAGGTGTCCTCACCCCGCGCGGTTTCCCGATTCCGGAGGACCTGGTGACCGAGGCCGGGCGCATCATCCGGGAGAACGACGTGGAGGCCGTCCACCAGCTCACCATCACCGACGACGAGATGGACGACCTGCACCGCGAGGTGTTCCGCACGCTGCTGTCCCCGGACTGGGACTCCGGGGTCGAGGCCGCGATCGACGCGACCCTGCTGAGCCGCTACTACGAGCGTTTCGGAGACCATGCCGTCTCGGTGGCACACCGGATCGTCTACCTGGTCACGGGCGAGTGGGGCGATGACCACCTGGACATCGACGAGCGGCTCGACGTGACCGAGGTCCGTCGCCCCGCCCACCTCGGCTGACGTCCCGTCACCCTGCCGCCTCGGCTAGCGGCTCGCGGCAGGTCGCCCCGGCAGGCCGGCCACGGCCGACCCGCACCGGTTACTCGGACGTGTCGGTCGGCAGGAGGTCCGCGTAGTAGCCGTCCGGCAGGAGGACCGGGGCCAGCCCGGAGTCACCGGCGCCCTGCGAGGTCTGCACGGTGATCTCGACGATGCCACCCGGGCGGGCCGTGACGCTGGGGATGGTGACCGGTGTGCCGCTGCCGTCCGGACCGCCGCCGTCCAGTCGGACGGAGGTGCCCGGCTCGACGGTCACCATCGGCTCCAGCGGGACGGCCTGGCCGTCGACGGTGGCGGTGAGGGTGATGTCCGCGGACTCGGGTGTGTTGTTGACGACCTGGCCGCTGACGACGCCCGGCGCGCCGTCGCCCTGGCTGACGACGAGCAGGTCGCGCACGGCGATGTCACCGGCGTTGAGGGAGACGCCGTCGGCGGGGTCGTAGCCCATGTCGGTGGTCACCGGGGAGCTCATCTGGCAGGCGCCGAGCGACAGCGCGGCCGCCAGCGCGAGCCCGACGACGGCCAGGCGGCGGGGACGGGAAGCGGGCTGCTGGGCAGCGGTCCTGGAGATCACGAGGGACACTCTAGCGGCCTCCTCGCGCGCGTGTCAGAGACCCGCCAGAATCGGGTCGCGAGAGGCTGCCTGATCGGCGCTCTTGCGCCTCATTACTCCGCTGACCAGCACAAATATCACTCATGTCATTACGTGATCTGCGCCACGCATGTTACCCTTGAACTCCGCGAAAGGGGCTAACTGAAGATGACGTTCAAGGTCGGCGAGACGGTTGTGTACCCGCACCACGGGGCCGCACTGATCGAAGAAATGAAGACGCGCACCATCAAGGGCGAGGAGAAGCTCTACCTCAAACTCAAGGTCGCCCAAGGCGATCTGACCATCGAGGTCCCCGCAGACAACTGCGATCTGGTCGGAGTGCGCGACGTGGTCGGCAAGGAAGGTCTGGACAAGGTGTTCGAGGCGCTGCGCGCCGAGCACACCGAGGAGCCCACCAACTGGTCCCGCCGCTACAAGGCCAACCTGGAGAAGCTCGCCTCCGGCGACGTCATCCGCGTGGCCGAGGTCGTCCGCGACCTGTGGCGCCGCGACAAGGACCGCGGGCTGTCCACCGGTGAGAAGCGCCTCCTGAACAAGGCCCGTCAGATCCTGGTCTCCGAGCTCGCGCTCGCCGAGAAGACCAACGAGGACAAGGCCGAGGCGACCCTGGACGAGGTCCTGGCCTCCTGAACCCACAGCACCGCGTCGGCGTCGTCCTGGTGGCCGCCGGCCGGGGCACCCGCCTCGGAGCCGACCGGCCCAAGGCACTCGTGCCGATCGGGGAAGGCCCCGACGCAGCACCGCTGGTGACACACGCCCTCCGGGGCGTGTTGTCATGTCCGGACCTGTGCGCCGTGGTCGTGGTGGCACCACCGGACCGTATGCCGGAGCTCACCGCCGCGGTACGCCTCGCGGCCCCCGAGGCACCGGTCGAGGTCCGCGTGGTCCCGGGTGGTGCCGAACGCACCGACTCCGTCGCGGCGGGCCTGCGGGCCGTGCCCCAGGAGGTCGGCATCGTGCTGGTCCACGACGCCGCCCGGGCCTTCACCCCGGCCGCGGTTTTCGAGCGCGTCGTCGCCGCGGTACGGCACGGCCATGCCGCGGTCGTCCCGGCGGTGCGGGTGACCGACACCGTCAAGACCGTCGACGCCCGCGACCACGTGGTCGCCACCCCCGACCGCAGCGCGCTGCGGGCCGTGCAGACCCCTCAGGGCTTCCTCCGCGAGACGCTCGAGCGGGCCCACCGGACCGGCGAGCAGGCCACCGACGACGCCGGCCTGGTCGAGGCCATGGGCGGTGCCGTCTTCATCGTGGACGGGGACCAGCGGTCGCTGAAGGTGACCGGGCCCGACGACCTCGTCCGGGTCACGGCGTGGGCCGGGGCCCCCGCTGCCGGGGCGCCGGCGGCGCCGCCCACCGCCTCCCGCCAGGGTGACGTCCGCGGCGAGGTGCCCCGGGTGCCGACGCTGCTGGTGCTCGGTGGCCTCCCTGGGACCGGCAAGACGACTCTCGCCCGCGCCTGGGCCGGGCCCCGTGGGGCGGCACACGTCCGCGTGGACACGGTCGAGCAGGCGCTCATCCGCGCCGGTGCCGACCGGGTCGGGGTCCAGGGCTACGCCGCGGCCTACGCCCTGGCCGCCGACCAGCTGGCCCTCGGGCTCGACGTGGTGGCTGACTCCGTCAACCCGCTGCCGGTCACCCGCGCCGCCTGGCGCGACGTGGCGACCGACGCTGGGGCCACCCTGCTCGAGGTCGAGCTCACCTGCGCCCCGGGTGAGCACCGGGAGCGCGTGGAGCACCGGGCACCGGACATCCCCGGGCACCGGCTCCCGGAGTGGTCCGAGATCCTGGTCAGCGACTACCAGCCCTGGCCGGAGGCCGACCTGAGCGTCGACACCACCGGTCGGCCGGCCCCCGAGCTGGTCGCGCAGATCGAGGAACAGCTCCGGACCCGCTGAGCCCTCCCCGTGCCCCTCTACCCGACCTGCGGCATGACCTCTGCGGCGATCAGCTCGAGGTGGTCCACCACATCGTCACCCAGGTCCAGCACCTGCAGGTAGGCGCGGCCGATGCCGGTCCGCTCCGCCCACTGGCCGAGCCGCTCGACGACCTCCGTGGGCGTGCCCGCCAGACCGCTCTCCCTCAGCTCCGCGGGGTCCCGCCCGATCGCCTCAGCGCGGGCACGGACCTGAGCCTCGTCCCGACCGACGACCGTCGTCATGGCGGCCGAGCGGATGAGGCTGCCCGGTGCCCGCCCGACCTCGTCGCAGGCGGCGGCGACCCGGTCGAACTGCTCCGTGGCGGCCGGCAGCGGGGCGAAGGAGGTGTTGAACTCGGCCGCGTAGCGGGCCGCCAGCGCGGGGGTCCGACGCTTGCCCGTGCCGCCCACGATCACCGGTGGGCCGCCGGAGAACTCGTCCTGCTGCACCGGCTTGGGCAGGGCGGGGGAGTCAGTGACGGTGACCGTCGCCCCGGCATACGAGAACCGCTCGCCCTCCGGAGTGCCCCACAGCCCGGCGATCACCGCCAGCGAGTCCTCGAGGAGCTCGAACCGGTCCCGGACGCCCGGGAACGGGATGCCGTATGCCGTGTGCTCGCCCTCGAACCACCCCGCACCGAGACCGACCTCGAGCCGCCCGTCACTCATCGCGTCGACCTGGGCCGCCGCGATCGCGGTCGGGCCGGGCAGCCGGAAGGTGACCGGGCTGACCAGGGTGCCGAGGCGGATCGTGGAGGTCTCGCGGGCCAGCCCGGCCAGCGTCACCCAGGCGTCGGTCGGCCCGGGCAGGCCGTCGCGCTGCCCCATCGCCAGGAAGTGGTCCGAGCGGAAGAAGGCGTCGAAGCCGGCGGCCTCGGCCGCCCGCGCCACCCGGAGCTGGTCGTCGTAGGAGGCCCCCTGCTGGGGCTCGGTGAAGATACGGAGGTCCACGCCCACCATCCTGCCTCAGTCGCCCTACAGTGGGCGGCATGACCGCCGGTGCCAACGTCCCCTTCCGAGTCGGCAACGGCGTCGACGTGCACGCCTACGCGCCGGAGGGCAGTGACCGGGTGCTGATGCTGGGCTGCCTGGAGTGGCCCGGTGAACGGGGGATCGACGGCCACTCGGACGGCGACGTCGCCGCGCACGCCGCCTGCAACGCGCTGCTGTCGGCCGCCGGCCTCGGCGACCTCGGGTCGGTCTTCGGCACCGACCGGCCGGAGATGGCCGGCGCCTCCGGCGGGCAGATGCTCGACCACGTCCGCCGCATGGTGGCGGAGGCGGGCTACGGGATCGGCAATGTCGCCGTGCAGCTGGTCGGGGCCCGGCCACGGGTAGGGCCGCGCCGGGCGGAGATGGAGGCGGCCATGTCGAGCGCCCTGGGCGGGGCCCCGGTCTCGGTGTCCGCGGCCACGACCGACGGTCTGGGGTTCACCGGACGCGGGGAGGGCCTGGCGGGGATCGCGACGGCCCTGGTCGTGCGGTCCGCGCACCCGTAGGCCCCACAGGGCGGCTCGGTAGCCGTCTCATGACGTCAGGGGTGACGGGCGGCCACGTCAGGCGAAGGCGAGGGCGCTGAGGACTGCACCGGGCCACCACAGCCACCAGCCGAGGGCTCGTCGCGCCAGGCACCACCAGCGGTGACCCCGGACCAGCTGGATGAGCGACGTGGCCGCCAGCGAGACGGCAGGCAGGAGCAGGGCGACGAGCCCGACCGCGGGGTGGTCGGGGTAGAGCTTCAGCCCGGCGAACACCGCGAGGGTGTACAGCCCCAGCGTCAGCAGCGGGAGGAGCACGACGTTGGCCAGCCCGGACCAGAACCCGTGGTCGCGTGTCTCGACCTCACGGCCGCAGGAGCAGATCGTCCGGCCGACACCACTGTCCCCACTCACGCCGTCAGGCTACCGGCCGGGGTGACGACGCGGGAGCGACCGCCTAGATTGGTGGGCCAGGCGCCCGGGCGCCGAACACGTCACAACCGGTCAACCCAAGGGGTCAGGAATGCCAAGCACGGTCCAGGGAGTCATCGCGCGCAGCAAGGGCGCCGACGTCGAGCTCGTCGACATCATCGTCCCGGACCCCGGACCGGGGGAGGCAGTGGTCAGGGTCGAGGCCTGCGGCGTGTGCCACACCGACCTGCACTACCGGGAGGGCGGCATCAACGACGAGTTCCCGTTCCTGCTGGGCCACGAGGCCGCCGGGACCGTGGAGGCCGTCGGCGAGGGGGTCACCGAGGTGGCGCCGGGCGACTTCGTGATCCTCAACTGGCGGGCGGTGTGCGGCCAGTGCCGGGCCTGCGCGAAGGGCGAGCCGTGGTACTGCTTCAACACCGCCAACGCGACCCAGAAGATGACGCTCACCGACGGCACCGAGCTCTCGCCGGCGCTCGGCATCGGCGCCTTCATCGAGAAGACCCTCGTCGCGGCCGGACAGTGCACCAAGGTCGATCGGGAGGCCTCGGCCACCGCGGCCGGGTTGCTCGGGTGCGGGATCATGGCCGGCTTCGGGGCGTCCGTGAACACCGGCGGCGTGCGACGTGGCGACTCGGTGGCGGTCATCGGCTGCGGGGGTGTGGGTGACGCCGCGATCGCGGGCGCCGCCCTGGCCGGGGCGACGACGATCATCGCCGTCGACGTCGACGACCGGAAGCTGGAGATCGCCACCTCCTTCGGGGCCACGCACACCGTGAACAGCGCGCGGCGGGACCCGGTCGTGGCGATCCAGGAGCTGACCGGGGGCTTCGGCGCCGACCTCGTCGTCGACGCGGTCGGCCGGCCGGAGACCTACAAGCAGGCCTTCTACGCCCGCGACCTGGCCGGGACCGTGGTGCTGGTCGGGGTGCCGACGCCGAAGATGACCATCGAGCTGCCGCTGCTCGACGTCTTCGGACGCGGCGGATCCCTGAAGTCCAGCTGGTACGGCGACTGTCTGCCCTCTCGGGACTTCCCGATGCTCATCGACCTCTACCGCCAGGGTCGTTTCGACCTGGACGCCTTCGTCACCGAGACCATCGGCATCGACGGGGTCGAGGGGGCCTTCTCCAAGATGGAACGTGGCGAGGTGCTCCGCTCGGTGGTGGTCCTGTGAACGGCGTCGGCCAGCTCCGCATCGACCACGGCGTGACGTCCGGGACGTTCAGTCTCGACGGTGGCACCTGGGACGTCGACAACAACGTCTGGGTGCTCGGAGACGACCAGGAGTGTGTCGTCATCGACGCCCCGCACGACGCGGAGAAGATCCTCGCCGTCGTCGGCGGCCGCACGGTGGCGGCCATCCTGCTCACCCACGCCCACGACGACCACATCGACGCGGCCGTGGTCCTGTCGGAGGCCACCGGGGCACCGACCTACCTGCACGCGGAGGACCGGATGCTGTGGGACCGGGTGCACGCCGAGCCTCCGGTCGAGGAGCTGGAGGACGGCGACACCATCGAGATCGCGGGCACGGTCGTGCAGGTGCTGCACACCCCCGGCCACACCCCGGGGGCGTGCAGCTTCCACGTGCCCGCCCTGGGTGCGGTCTTCACCGGGGACACCCTCTTCCAGGGTGGTCCCGGAGCCACCGGCCGGTCGTTCAGCGACTTCGACACCATCATCGACTCGATCACCCGGCGGCTGCTGACGCTGCCCCTGGACACCGTCGTGCACACCGGCCACGGCGACACCACGACGATCGGCGCGGAGGCCCCGCACCGCCAGGAGTGGATCGACCGCGGGCACTGACCGCCAGGGCTTGTCCCGCGCGCCGCGTCAGGTCGTCTGCGGGCCTCGGCGCGCTGGCAGGGGTCGCTCCGGCAGCGGGGTCCAGAAGGACCACGGCTCACCCTCCGGGCCGAGCACGCCGTACTCCCGCGCGCCATACTCCTGGTCCGTCGGCGGGTAGGTCACGGTGCCGCCGCGGGCGACGACGCCCGCGTGGTGGGCGTCGACGTCCTGCACGGTGACGACCAGCATGCCGGTGGCCGCGCCCAGCGTCGCCGGTGAGCACAGCCCCCACTCGGGGGCGACCCGGTGGAGCATCACCACACCGTCGGCCGTGCGGACCTCCGCCTGCACCACGGTGCCGTCGCTGTCGCGGTGGAGCGGGCCGGGCTCGAGCCCGAAGACCCGCACGAGGTGCTCGTGCGCCCGCTCCAGATCCTGGTAGACGAGCACGGCGATGCGGCGCAACGGTTCGGTGCGGGCGACCGCCGTGTCCTCGAGCACCGCCAGCAGGCGACGGCACACCTCGATGTCCCCGGCCCGGTCACCCGGACCGACCACGTCGGCGGCCGCGGGACCGGGCGCCGAACCGGTGCGAAGGCCACCCAGCCGGTGGAGGAGGCGCTCGGTGCGGAGCACCTCGTCCTCGAGTGCCACCAGGTGACCGCGCAGCGCGCCGTCCATCGTCCACGCCGGGTCGTCGAGGGCCCGGCCGATCTCCTCCAGAGGGGTGCCGAAGCGACGCAGGACGCTGATCCGATAGAGCCGCTCCAGGTGGGCTCGGCGGTAGACCCGGTGACCGGCAGCGGTCCGGTCGGCCCGGAGGACCCCGATCTCGTCGTAGTGGTGCAGGGCACGGACCGTCAGACCCGAGAGGTCGGCCAGCTCCCCGACGCGCCATCCCGTCGCGTCCGGGTCCGCCACGTCCGCGTCCTCGGGCACGGTCAGGCCGGCACGGAGTTGAGGGCCCACCGGTGGCCGAAGGGGTCGACGAGCCAGCCCCGTCGCTCCCCGTCCTCGGCGCCGCTCGGCTCCCGGTCGACGGTCGCCCCCGCGGCGACCTCCGCGGCATAGGCGGCGTCGACGTCGTCCACCCGGAGCACCATGGCCGCCGAGCAGTGCCCGAGGGTTCTGGGGGAGTACGCGCCGTACTCGTGGTACTCGTCGGACAGGTAGAACTCGTCCTCGCCGATGCGGAGCGTGGCGTGGCCGATCCGACCGTCCTCCTCGACGTGGCGCTGCCCGACCTCGCGGGCTCCGAACGCCGCGGCGTAGAAGTCGACCGCCGCCGTGCCGTCGTGCACGGTCAGGTAGGGGTTCAGTCGGGTCATCGCGCACTCCTTCGTCCGGTGGGGCGGAGGGTTCCGTCCCCGCTGCAGCCGACGCTAGACCCTCACGCCACGTGAGGTGCAAGCCCAGCCGGTATCCTGTGGGCATGCACCAGACCGACCCGCGCCGCTCCCTGCTGGGGATGCTGCTGAGCGCTGTCGTCGTCGGTGCCCTCGCCGCAGCCTCCGCCGACACCGCCACGCTGGCGGTCGGGCTGGGAGTGCTGCTCCTGGTCGGCGTGGCCGTCACCACGACGGTGGCCGCCATCGCGCTGACCGCTCCGGGCGCGGTCGTCCCGGGCGCAGGTCGGCTGCGCAGACAGTGGGGTCGCGCGCCGATCCCGCTCCTCGACCCGGGCCTGGCGGGCAGGCCGCAACCGAGGGCTCCGGGGCACCTGCCCACGGAGGTCCTCGTGCCCCGCCCTGCTCGCTGATCCACCCGCCACGGGCTCACCCCACTCCGCTCCTGCGGACCGGGGTCTGCTGATCCGTCGCCGCGCGATCCGTGGTCCGGCCGAGTGCCCGAGCGCCTCCGAGACGCTTCCCGTCCGCTGTGCCCTCGGAGGTTCCCCATGTCCTGGCTCGACCCGTTCCTGCTCCCCGTCCACCACCTGATCGACGCGACCGCGCAGTGGCTCCCGATGCCCCTGGTCATCGTCCTGCTCACCGTCCTCGTGCGGCTCGCGCTGCACCCGCTCAACCGGGCCACGCACCGGGCCACCCTGCACCGACAGCGGATCGCGCCGCAGCTGCAGGCGGTCCGCGCGCGGCACGGCAAGGACCCGGAGCGCCTCCAGCGCGAGCTGCTCGAGCTGCACCAGCGCGAGGGCGTCTCGCCGCTCGCGGGCTGCCTGCCCGCACTCGTGCAGCTCCCGGTGTTCTTCGTCGTCTACCGCCTCTTTGCCGCCCCCGAGTTCGCCGGTCAGGTCAACTCCGTCCTGGAGCACACGCTGCTTGGTGTCCCGATGACCGCCCACCTGGTCGGCGCCGGGGCCGGCCTCCCGGTCTTCCTGGGGTTGCTCGCCGTGTCCCTGGCCATCGCCGTCCTGACGATGCGCCAGACCCGTGCCTACCTCGTCGAGCCCGCCGCGGGTGGCGACCCCCGCCAGGCGGAGGTGGCGGCCACGATGAACCGGGTCATGCCGTGGATGTCGTTCGGCTCGGTGCTCGCGGTCGCCGTGCTGCCGCTGGGGACCGGGATCTACCTGGTGACGAGTGCGCTGTGGACCCTGGTCGAACGGGCCACGGTGCGACGGACCGTCACCGTGTGAGCTTCCTCTAGCGCAGCCAGGGCAGGGGGGAGCAGACTTGACCTGTCCGACCCAGGGAAGGGGCCACATGAGCGACGTGGAGCTGCAACCGCAACGGGTGACCGACCCCATCGTGTGCACCCGCCAGGTCGATGTCGACCCGGTGCACGCCTTCGAGGTGTTCACCGAACGGTTCGGCGACTGGTGGGACCCCCGACTGACCCCCGACCCCGCGAGCTACGAGGGCGCCGACGTCGAGGAGGTCGAGGGCGGGGTGGTGGCCCTGCACCACGACGGCGAGGACTACCCGATCGGCGAGGTGCTGGAGTGGGAGATCGGCGAGCGGTTCGCCATGACCTTCCACCTGTCGCTGCCCCGGGACCACCCGACCGAGCTGGCCGTCGACTTCGCGCCTGCTGACGGCGGCACCCTGGTCACCCTCACGCACGGCGGGTGGGAGCAGGACAACGCCGCCCAGCGCCACAAGTTCACCGAGTGGCCGAACCTGTTGGCCAGGTTCGCCGCCACGGCTCTCGGGGACTAGGTCGCCCGTCAGACCCAGCCGTGGTCCTCGGCGAGCGCCAGGGCCTCGGCGCGGTTGCGGGCTCCGGCCTTGCCGATCGCCGAGGACAGGTAGTTGCGCACGGTCTGCTCCGAGAGGTAGAGACGGCCCGCGATGTCGGCCACCGTCGCGCCGTCGCGGGACTCCAGCAGCACCTCCTGCTCCCGTTCGGTGAGCGGGTTGGTCGGTGCCCGGAGCGCCGCGAGGGCCAGGTCGGGCTGCACCACGGTCTCGCCCGAGAGGACCCGTCGGATCGCGGCGGCCAGCTGCTCGACCGGATCGTCCTTGACCAGGAAACCCTTGGCGCCCGAGGCCATCGCTCGGCGCAGGTAGCCGGCGCGGGCGAAGGTCGTCACGATGATGACCGAGCAGTCGGGGAAGCGGTCGGCCAGGTCGGGCAGCACCTCGAGACCACTGCCGCCCGGCAGGTCGATGTCCACCAGGGCCACGTCGGGCCGGTGGTCCCGCACGGCCGGTGCGATCTCGTCGCCGCGCCCGACCTGAGCCACCACCTGCATGTCCGGCTCGACGTTCAGCAGGGACGCGAGCGCGGAGCGGAGCATGCCCTGGTCCTCGGCGAGCAGGATGCGGGTCGTGGTCACCGGTGCTCCTGGAGGGCCGGAGGCTGCGTTCGCGTCCGGTCCCGGTGCCCGCCCCCGGGCACGACCGGCACCTCGGCCACCAGGGTGAAGCCGTCCGGTCGGCGCTCCACCGTCACCGTGCCACCCCGTCCGGCCAGGCGCTCCCGGAGCCCGACGAGCCCGGTGCCGGCCGGCGCCTGGCTCCTGGTGCCGCGACCATCGTCCGCGATGGACACCCGGGCCCAGCCGCCGTCGACGTCCACCCGGATGCGGCAGCTGTCCGCGCCGGAGTGGCGCAGGACGTTGGTGGTGGCCTCGCGCACCGCCCACGCCAGCAGCCGCTCGGCGCCGGGGTCGAGCCCGTGCGGGACGTGCCCGATGTCCGGTCGGATCCCGCCCGCCCGCAGCGCGGCGGCGGCCTGGGAGACCTCGTCGTCGAGCCCGCCCTCGCGGTAGCCGGCGACGGCCTGGCGCACCTCGGAGAGCGCGGACCGGCCGAGCGTCTCGATCTCGGCGCCGTGGGCGGCGGCCGCGGCGGGATCCACCTCGGCCAGTCGGCGCACCACCTCCGCCTTGACCACGATGACGGACAGGGTGTGCCCGAGCAGGTCGTGCAGGTCGCGGGAGAAGCGCACACGTTCGGCGCTCACCGCGGCCTCCGCCAGCTGTTGGCGGGTCCGCTCCAGCTCGTGGATGGTCGCTCCGAGGCGGTGGACGACATACGTGCCCATCCCGCTGAGGACGCTCGTGACGGCCAGCCAGGCGGCCACGCCCCAGCCCCATCCGGCGAGCAGCCCCGTCACGGCGGCCGTCACCCCGGTCAGCACGATCAGGGCGGGGCCGAGCCGCGGCGGCAGCACGACGGCGCAGGCGATGGACAGCAGGGCCACGGCCACGAAGGCGAGCTCGGTGGCGGCCACGGTGCGGACGGTCGCCAGGGTGGTGATCACGAGGATCCCCAGCAGCCCGAGGGCGACCCAGGACGGCGGGACGAACCGCCGGACCTGCGCCGGGCGGTAGAAGCTGACGATGGTGAGCGTGAACGCGGCCCCGGTGCCCAGCAGCAGGAGCATGTCCACCCACGAACGCTCCTGCGCCGCTGCGACGATGTAGGCACCGAGCAGGAGCGGTGCCCAGACCAGCACCAGCCAGGGCCCGTAGCGGGCCATCACACTCTGCGCGTGCCTCGAGGCCGGTGCACAGTCGTCAGGCGCCGGTTGCTGTTCTCGCATCGAAACCACCCTCCACAACGGTACTCCGGACCAGGTGGGCGGTGCTCGGTCAGACCGACCGCTGCGATCCGGCCCGCCCGGTGGCGCCCACGTCAGCCGGACGACGCGGGCCGGCCAGGGCCCTGGGATCGGGTCGAGCGGCCCGGGAGCGCCACGAGCAGGATCCCGGCCACGACCACGTGGAGTCCCAGGAGCACCCCGGTGCCGCTCACGGCCAGGCCGAGCGGACCGGCCAGGGAGACGAGGGCGACCGCGGCGGCGATGCACCGCCAGAGGGTGGCGGCCAGCCGGGTGCGGCGTTCGAGCGCCGCCAGCAGGGCCCAGCCCAGAAACCCGGCGACGAGCGCCGAGGAGAGCACGGCGCCACCGCTGACCTGCGTGGTGGCTGACCCCGGCGTCTCGCGGACGACGAGGTCGGCGCCGAGGGCGGGCACGGCGATCATCCAGATCAGGAAGGCGGCGGCCGCGGCGCCGGCGACCACCAGCGGACGCCGGACCGACGAGGCGCGGCGGACGCCGGTGCCGGCCGGAGCCGTCCCGGGAGTGACGGCGGTGAGCTGTGCGGTGTCGTGGGAACTCATGTGACTCACGCTAGGAGCGCGCCCGACCGTGCGGTAGGCGCCGATGTCCCGAAGCCGGCGTGACATCCGTACCGGTGCGCGCGGGTAGCCTTACCCGCGTGACCCTGCGCCTGTACGACACCGCCACCCGCGAGCTGCGGGACTTCGAGCCCCTCGAGCCCGGGCGGGTCGGTCTGTACATCTGCGGTCTCACCACGCAGGGTTCACCGCACATCGGGCACGTCCGCTTCGCCGTGGCCTTCGACATCCTCCGGCGCTGGCTGGTGCGGGGCCACGGGCTGGACGTCACGCTCGTGCGCAACGTCACCGACATCGACGACAAGATCCTCACCAAGTCGGCCGAGCACGGCGAGCCGTGGTGGGCCTGGAGCTACGCCCACGAGCGCGCCACCTCCTGGGCGCTGGACACGCTCGGGGTCCTGCCGCCGACCTACGAGCCGCGGGCGACCGGTCACATCACCGAGATGGTCGAGCTGATCGACGTGCTCGTCGAGCGCGGCTTTGCCATCAATCGCACCAACGTGGAGGGCCAGATGCAAGGTTCCCTGTCTATGGGACTCGGTGAGGCCCTTTTCGAGGAGATAAAGTTCGACGGCAGTGGGCGTGTCACGAACCCGACGCTGGGGGAATACCGCATACCAACCAGCCTCGATATGCCGAATGTGGAGACCATCATCGTTGAGAGCGATGAACCCAACGGTCCTTTCGGGGCGAAAGAGGTCGGCGAGGGTGCTATCATGCCCACCATCCCCGCGATACTGAACGCCGTTTACGACGCGACGGGGGTGCGAATATGGGAGTTGCCGGTGACATCGGAACGGATCTTCAAGGCCTTGAAGAGCAGGGAACGCAAATGAAAGGAGGTTGGACGTTATGTCGATCCTGTTTACCCAGCACTGGGACCTGATACCCGGTGCCGAAAGCGAATACATGCAGTTCATTGCGGAGAGGTACATACCGGAGACCGAGGAAAAGGGTTTCCATCCCGTGGGAGGCTATTACGTGGAGGTCGGTTTTGGGCCGAGGATCGTTGCCGTGTATGCGGCCGAAAACCTCGGTCGACTCACGGAGGTTGTAGACACGTCAAAATTCAGGGAGCTGACAGTTGCGCTAAAATCGCTTGTGTACAATTATGTCTCCGGTGTCTACGCCCCCACGGGGAACGTGAAACATGAGGATTATTCCATTCAAAAAGGAGTATGGAAGTTCAACCAGTACTATGACCTGAAGCCGGGGATGAAGAAGGGGAGAAGAAGAGGCTGCCTATGGACAGAGGATGGATGGCCGTGGAGAGGGTGATGATGTGAAGGATGGTGTTGCATTGGGCCAGAGTGGAGAGCGAAGAAACAATTGACTGAGTCTGGCGGGAGAAGGAGGACAGGGATGGGTGAAGTGGGGAGGGTGAGTCCAGAACAAGAAAGACAACAGGCACTGCAGTTCTCATTCTAGGCAGGGAAAGAGGAAATGCAAG